>Ga0256843_1002478_pt1 | contig 13415 bp, 9 predicted proteins | sample AlvinellametaG_FD_191572 | JGI IMG/M metagenome (GOLD analysis project Ga0256843, IMG submission 191572) | Pompeii worm associated microbial communities from hydrothermal vent at the East Pacific Rise, Pacific Ocean - Alvinella | ecosystem: Host-associated > Annelida > Integument > Unclassified ... | reverse complement strand
TTTGTATTGAAATATAAAAGATATTTGAAGAGAGTGTATATAAATACGCATTGTGCTATAATCGCGAAAAATATACTAATAATGGAAAATGACTATGATACAACTTACTAACCTCTCTAAAAGTTTTGGTGGACAGACGCTTTTTAATGATGTGAATTTTAAGATGCAAGCAGGGCAGAAGATAGGTTTTGTTGGGCGTAATGGGTCTGGTAAATCAACACTTTTTAAGATGATATTGGGTGAAGAACCATATGATAGTGGAAGTATTAGTATTCCTAAGAACTATCGCATAGGTACACTAAAGCAGCATCTTGTTTTTACCGAGTCAACAGTACGGGAAGAGTGTGCATTGGTACTACCTGAAGATGAGCAGTGGAATTTCTATAAGATAGAAAAATTGTTGTTTGGACTTGGGTTTTCTGAGGCAGATTTAGATAAAGATCCTTTGAGTTTTTCTGGTGGGTACCAGATACGTATTAACTTAGTAAAATTGTTAGCTACTGAACCCAATATGCTTCTACTAGATGAGCCTACCAACTACTTAGATATACTCTCTCTTCGTTGGCTAAGAGGATTTATTAGAGAGTTTGATGGTGAAGTGATACTTATTACGCATGATAGAGATTTTATGGATTCCGTGACTACACATACGATGGGAGTACAGCGTAAAGGGCTTCATATTGTGAGTGGGGATAGCTATAAATACTATGGTACGCTTGAACTGGCTGATGAGACGTACGAGAAGACAAAAGCCAATCAAGACAAAAAGCGTAAAGAGTTAGAGGAGTTTGTAGCACGTAACAAGGCTAGAGCTTCTACAGCAGCATTAGCTCAGTCTAAACAAAAAGAGTTAGATAAGATGGAGGAGATGGAGGATTTGGCAACAGACACCAATCTCTCTTTTAACTTTAACTATAAAGAGACACCTGCAAAGATACTTTTTCGTGCCAATGGATTGGGGTTTGGGTATAACCCAGAGGAACCTTTGTTTAAAGATGTAACGTTTGCGATGCAAAAGGGTAAGCGTATTGCTATTATTGGTAAAAATGGTAAGGGTAAATCAACACTGCTTAACTATATCGCTGGTGAACTTAAAGCGCAAGAAGGTAGTTTGGAGTATCATCCTTCAACGGTATTTGCACATTTTGGTCAAACCAATATTGAAAGACTCAATACTAAAGTAACTATTGTAGAAGAGATTGCCTCTATGTCTAAAGAGGTTGGTATCCCGCAAGCACGTAATATTGCTGGGCGTATGATGTTCTCAGGGGAGCTTGGAGATAAGAAAATTGAGGTACTCTCAGGAGGAGAGAGAAGTAGAGTAATGCTTGGTAAGATTATTGCCACTCCTGCCAATTTACTCTTTTTGGATGAGCCTACGAACCACCTTGATATGCAGTCTATTGATGCATTAGCCGATGCAATTGATGCTTTTGAAGGTTCGCTTATTATGGTTACGCACTCAGAGATGCTGTTACACCGTTTGGCAGATGCGTTGATTATCTTCCATAAAGGTGGAGCAGAGTATTTTGATGGTACCTATGCTGATTTCTTGGAGAAGATTGGTTGGGAAGAGGAAGAGGGTAGTAAAAAAGTTAAAAAGAAAAAACCTAAAATAGACTACAAAGAGCGTAAGAGACTTCGTAAAATAGTGACAAAAGAGCGTAATGAAGCTCGTAAGGCTTACACCAAAGAGATTAAAACGTGTGAAGAGAAGATAGAGAAACTTGAAGCTGAGATGGCTGTGAAAAATGAAGCATTAACGGAAGCTTCAAATAGAGGTGATAATGATGCTATTATGGAACACTCTAAAGAAGTTGGACTTGTACAGCAAGAGATAGATGCGTTGTTTGAAAAGTTAGAGATTGCTTCTGAAAAAGATGAAGCAATTGTTGCTGAGTATGAAGAAAAACTTTTGGAGATAGATGCGTAGGTTGGGGTGAGGATACCCCGACCTACAAGATTTTATAAACTCTTATGGTTATCTTCATGAGTATGATCCCATATTAATTTACCACCACCTAGCATATGAAAGTGTAGGTGTGCTACCTCTTGTCCTCCATCTTCACCATTATTTGTAATGAGCCTATAGCCTGTTTGATCAACACCTAGTTTTTTAGCAACTTCTTGGGCAAATGTTGTAAGTCCTGCCATCGTTTCTGGGTTGACATTTTGAAAACAATCTATATGTTGTTTTGGAATAATCAAAATATGAATAGGTGCTTTAGGGTAGAGGTCGTGAAACGCTAAAAAGTCTTCATTTTCAGCAACAGTATTGTTGGGGATTTCTTTATTTACTATTTTACAAAATATACACATGATGTGTCCTTTAAAAAGATTTATATGTTTAATTATATCACACAAAAAGAGGGATAAATCCACTTATTATGCATTTTTAGCTAAAATCACGTTAATTATAACGCAAGATAGAGGTCTTATGAAAGAATTAGAAGAAAAAATTGTTCAAGCCGATTCGCTTGAAACCTTGGAAAAAGTACGTGTAGAACTTTTTGGTAAGAAGGGTGTTTTAGCTGCTGAGTTTGCTAAAATGAAAGATGTACCTGGTCCTGAGAAAAAGGCATTTGCACAGGGGCTCAATGAGAATAAGGCGAAACTTCAAGCAACTTTTGATGCACGTTATGAAGTACTCAAAGCCCAAGAGATTGAGAGGGTGTTGAAGTCTGAGGCGATTGATGTCTCACTTTATGGAACATTGGCACAAAAGGGAGCTTTACACCCTGTCATGGAGACGATGGATAAGATTATTGACTACTTTGTAGCACTCAATTTTGCCGTAGAGTCTGGACCAATGGTTGAAGATGACTTTCACAATTTTGAAGCATTGAATCTTCCAAAGTATCACCCCGCACGTGATATGCAAGATACATTTTACTTTAAAGATGGGGGGCTTTTGCGTACGCATACCTCTCCAGTTCAGATTCGTACAATGTTGGAGACAAAACCACCCATTCGTATGATTGCACCAGGAACAGTTTTTAGACGTGATTTTGATGTAACGCATACCCCTATGTTTCACCAAGTAGAAGGGCTTGTAGTTGATGCCAAAGACAAAGTAAGTTTTGCTAACTTAAAGTCTATTTTGACAGATTTCTTACAATATATGTTTGGGGATGTTGAAGTACGTTTTAGACCTTCATTTTTCCCATTTACAGAGCCATCAGCAGAAGTAGATATTAGTTGTATCTTCTGTGAAGGTGAAGGGTGTCGTATCTGTTCTCATACAGGTTGGCTAGAGGTACTTGGTTGTGGTATTGTAGATCCAAATGTCTTTAAGGCAGTAGGCTATGAAGATGTAAGTGGATATGCCTTTGGTTTAGGTGTAGAGCGTTTTGCAATGTTAATGCATAAAATCCCAGACCTCAGAAGTTTGTTTGAGGGAGATATAAGACTATTGGAGCAGTTTAGATGATTATTACAAGAAGTTGGTTACAAGAATTTATAGACTTGAGTAATGTCTCTAATGAGACGCTCTATGAGACATTTAATAGTATTGGGCTTGAAGTTGATAACCTTACACAGATTGAGATTCCTCAAAAGGTTGTGGTTGGGAAAATCCTCTCCGTAGAGAAGCATCCTGATGCCGATAAGTTGAATGTATGTCAGATTGATGTAGGTGAGGGTGTAAAGCAGATTGTCTGTGGTGCAGCCAATGTGGTAGATGCTGAGTATGTTGCTGTAGCTACTGTGGGTGCCATATTGCCTGGAGATTTTAAAATTAAACCAGCCAAACTACGTGGTGTAGCCTCAGATGGTATGGTGTGTGCTTCAAGTGAGCTAGGATTGCCTGAAATGGGTAAAGGGATTATGATACTTGATGAGAGTATTGGTAAGCTTGAAGTTGGTCGTGAGTTTGGAAGTTATGAGAAGGTAGCTGATACTATTATTGAGCTTGAACTTACGGCTAACCGTGGAGATTGTTTGAGTGTCTATGGAGTAGCGAGAGACCTCTCTTCGGCACTAGATATTGAGATGAAACCATTTGAGTACAAGCAAAAAGAGAAGATGAAGCTAGGTATTGCTAGAGAAGCAGAGTTACGTTCTGTGGGTGAGATGGATGCTGATTTACACTATAAGTTAGCAAAAATTGAGACTATTGATAATGCATTTCTTGTAGCATTACGTTTGGCAATGGTTGGCGTAGAAGCTGAAGGGAAACTAGCATCATTACTTGCTTACGCAACCCATGCAACGGGTGTTATTTTAAGAGCATACAATAGTCAAGTATTTCGTAACAGTGAGAATAAAATCTTGGTACAACCTACGGCAAAAGCAAAAGGAATTATGGAAATTATTGCTGAAGAAAAAGTACTTTCTGTGGTAGGTGTCAATCAATCAGATGAAGCATTAGCCAATGATGAAACAAAAGAGTTGCTCATTGAAGCGAGTTACATCCATCCAGATACGTTGGTAGAGGCAGTTTCACATACCTCATTAAAGACAGATACACTCTACTATAAAACTTCACGTGGTTCAAACCCTGATTTGGTTTTTGGACTTTCACTATTGGCTTCCTTGATGGATATCTATACAGATATCTCTTGTTATGAGGGCTCTTTAAATGTAAATGTAGAGAGAGAAAACGAGACAGTGATTGTAGATGCGAAAGAGATCTCTTCTATTATTGGTATGGAGGTAGAGTTAGGAAAAATTGTTACTATCTTACAAAAATTGGATTTTGGTATCACTAAAATGAATGATACAACAGTAGCAGCAGTCGTTCCACTCTTTAGACACGATATTAAGCATATTCAAGATATAGCTGAGGAGATTGTGCGTATTATTGGGATTAATAATATTGAAGCAAAACCATTTGTTTTTGCTGAAAAACCACGCCTTAACGATACAACTTCACGCTATAAAGCAAAAAAAGAGTTGAAAAACCGTGCAGTAGGTGTTGGGTACTATGAAAATGTCTCTTATGTATTCTCCGATAAAGTGTTGCTTGAACGTTATGGCTTTGAAGTAACAGAAGAGGCACTAGCTTTAGCAAACCCTATTGCAGAAGAGCTCAATACGCTACGTTCTACACTTTTAATCAATCTGCTTAATGCGGCAAAACGTAATGTAAGTTACTCTAAAAAGTCTATTCCTCTTTTTGAGATTGGGGCTATTTTTGATGCAAAACGCAATCAGCGTGAAGTGATGAGTTTCCTCTTTTCTGGACAAGTAGAAGGGGAAAATGTACGCAATGCTGGTAAACCAGCTACCATTGATTTTGCTAGCTTTACACAAAAAGTAGGTGCAGTGATTGGTGCTTTTGAATTAGAACCATGTACGCAAGAAAATGGGCTTATTCACCCTTACCAATCGGCAAATATTGTAAAAGATGGAAAAGTATGTGGATACCTTGCAAAGCTTCATCCTACAGTACAAGAGGCATTTGGGTTACCTGTTACCTTTATTGCTGAGATTGATTTTGAAGTATTGATGCCACAACATATTAATGCTATGCCTATCTCCAAATTTCAAGGGGTATATAAAGACCTCTCTGTGGTTATCGAGAAGCGTATGGGGTACTATGAGGTAGCAAAAGTATTACACGCTTTAGACCTAGAGATGTTAAAAGATTTCTATCCTGTAGATATTTATGAAGATGAGACATTGGGAGAGAAAAAGTCTTTAACCATTCGTTTCTTTATTCAGTCAATAAAGAAGACACTAGAGGATGCCGATATTGAGTTGGTAATGCAAGAGATTATGAAAACACTTGAAGAGAAGTGTCAAGCAGAGTTGAGATAAGTTTATGAAGATACAGTTAGCATCAAGTTATGGATTTTGTTTTGGAGTCAAGCGTGCAATTAAAATTGCCGAAGAGCATAAAGGTTCAAAAACCTATGGACCACTTATTCACAATAAAGATGAGATTCATCGTTTAAAAGAGGGGTTCAACATAGGTCTTGCTGAAAAGTTTGAAGATGTAGCACCAGATGACTCTGTTGTGATTCGTACCCATGGTATTCCTAAAGATGAGTTCTCTTTATTGAAAGCACAAGAGAATGAGATTATTGATGCGACCTGTCCTTACGTAACTACACCACAAAATATTGTGGCTAAAATGAGTAATGAAGGCTATAGTATTGTCATCTTTGGTGATAAAAATCACCCAGAAATTAAAGGTGTGGTGAGCTATGCAAAAGATTTGCGTAATGCTTTTATTGTGGAAGATGAAGAGGCACTTGAAGGGCTTCCTATTTTATCAAAAGTAGCTGTTGTAGCACAGACAACGAGAAAACCAGAAGATTTTTTAAAAATTGTTAATAGACTCATTTTAAATCATAAAGAGGTACGTGTTTTCAATACCATTTGTAATGCTACCTTTGAAAACCAAGATGCTGCAGCTGAACTTGCCAAAGATGCAGATGTGATGGTAGTAATTGGAGGAAAACATTCATCCAATACGAAGCAATTACACTCAATAAGTAAAAGTTATTGTAGTGAAAGTTATTTGATTGAGAATGAAAATGAGCTTGAGAGTACTTGGTTTGAAGGTAAAAATCTTTGTGGAATTTCAGCGGGAGCATCAACCCCTGATTGGATTGTTCAAAATGTTATTAATAAAATTCAAGAAATGGTAAAATAAATATGAATCAACTTACTTTAAAGCCTATAACAAAAATTGATGGTGTAGTAAACCTTCCTGGTTCAAAGAGTCTTTCAAATCGTGCTTTGTTACTTGCTGCTCTTGCTAAGGGAACAACAAAAATTACCAATCTTTTGGAAAGTGATGATACACGTCATATGTTGAATGCTTTAAAACAGTTAGGGGTTCACTATATTTTATCAGAAGATAAAACAGAATGTGTTATTGTTGGAAATGGAGGAGCACTTTCAAGTACAAAGGTTGAAGAAATTTTTTTAGGAAATGCTGGTACTGCTATGCGTCCTCTTTGTGCAGCACTTTGTTTAGGAACAGGTGAGTATATACTCACGGGTGAACCTCGTATGAAAGAACGTCCTATTGGGCATTTGGTTGATGCTTTACGTCAAGCAGGAGCAGAGATATCATATCTTGAAAATGAGGGTTATCCCTCATTAAAGATAGATGCTAAAGGTCTACAAGGTGGAAATGTTGAAATTGATGGTGCAATTTCAAGTCAATTTTTAACCGCTTTACTTATGGCTGCACCTTTAGCTCAAAAAGATATGCATATTACAATTATTGGAGAGTTAGTTTCTAAGCCATACATTGATATTACGTTACATATTATGAAACAATTTGGTGTTGAAGTATCTCATGAAAATTATAAAACATTTACTATTAAAGCAGGACAAACTTATAAATCTATAAAACATTTTATGGTAGAGGGTGATGCTTCTTCTGCTTCTTACTTTTTAGCAGCTGCTGCTATTAAAGGGGGAAGTGTTAAAGTAAAAGGTATTGGTAGAAATAGTATTCAAGGAGATGTTGCATTTATTGATGTTTTAGAGAAGATGGGTGCAAAAGTAGTATGGGAAGAGACTTCAGTGATGGTAACTAAAGATAGACTAGAAGCAATTGATATGGATTTTAATCATATTCCAGATGCTGCAATGACCATAGCTACAATGGCTCTCTTTGTAGAAGGAACGACTACATTACGAAATATTTATAACTGGCGTGTAAAAGAGACTGATAGGCTTTATGCTATGGCTACAGAACTTCGTAAAGTTGGTGCTACAGTTGAAGAGGGAGAAGACTACCTTAAAATTACTGCACCAAAGCAGCTTAAACATGCAGAAATAGATACCTATGATGACCATCGTATGGCTATGTGTTTTTCTCTTTTAGCACTCAATGAGGTATCGGTTACTATTAATGATCCGGAGTGTACAGCAAAGACGTTTCCTACTTATTTTAATGTCTTAGAAAGTATTTCAAAGTTTCAATAAGGTGTTATTCTCTTTTTAGTAAGCCCAATTTATGTTTAAAAAGGTATAATAACGCAAAATTTGTGTACACATAAGGATAGGTATGAAGTTCGAAGATATCGAAATAGAAGAAGTAGATTTTGAGGCGATGCTCGAGGAATCGTTTAAAAAATCAGAATCAAAAAGTGATTTAGTTACAGGTACAATCGTTAAGATTGATGAGAAGGACAACTTGGTAGTCGTAGATATAGGAGGAGGTAGAGATGCAAATCTTGATCTTTCTGAAATTACAGATGAAGAAGGTAATGTAACATTTGCAGTAAATGATACAATTGAAGTTGTAACTATGGGTAGAGGACGTATATCTCATAAAGCAGCACTTGGTCGTGTAGCACTAAATGAATTTATTGCTGAATATGATGAAGAGCAAGAGTATATTATTGAAGGTATTGTTACGAAGAAAAATAAAGGTGGATATGTTGTTGAAGTAGATAGCTTAGAATTCTTCATGCCACGTACGCTTTCTTACCTTTCATCTAAAATAGACCCAATCGGTAAAAAAGTAAAAGCAGTTATCGTTAAAGTTGATAAAGATAAAGGTTCAGTAGTTGTTTCTAGAAAAGAACTTATTGAACGTGACAAAGCAAAAACTGACGAAATTGTTGGGGCATTACTTGAAAATAAAGAACCAGTAATTGGGACAATTAAGAAAATTACTTCTTATGGTATGTTTGTAGATGTTGGTGGTATGGACGGTCTTGTTCACTATTCGCAAATTTCTCATAAAGGTCCAGTGAATCCTTCAAAATACTTTGTAGAGGGTGATGAAGTAAATGTTATTGCACTTGAGTATGATAAAAAGAAAAGACACCTTTCTCTCTCAATTAAGGATGCTAATCCTGATCCATGGGCTGATATTGATGCAATCATTGGTGTAGGTGATACTGTAACAGCAACTGTTTCTAATATTGAACCATATGGTGTATTTGTTGACCTTGGTGAAGATCTTGAAGCATTCCTACATGTATCTGAAATTTCTTGGGATAAAAATGTTAAACACCCTAAAGATTATTTAGAAAATAATTCTGAAATTAATGTAGAAGTAATTGAAATTGATAAAGAGGGTAGAAGACTTAGAGTAAGTCTTAAAAACTTACTTCCAAAACCAATGGATGCATTTACAGCATCTAACAGAGTTGGAGATGTAGTAAATGGTACAGTAACCTCTATTACTGATTTTGGTGCATTTGTAAAAGTTGGAACAATTGAAGGTCTATTACATAATCAAGAAATCTCTTGGGATAAATCTAAAAATGCTAAATCAGAACTTAAAGTTGGTGATGAAGTAGAAGTGAAAATTATTAAAATCGATAGAGAAGCTGGTAAAATTTCACTTTCTAAAAAAGCATTAGAAGCTTCTCCTGTTAAGGCATTTGCCGAGACACATAAAAATGGAGCAATTGTTACTGGTACAGTAAAAGACAAAAAAGACTTCGGTGTATTTATTTCACTTGAAGATAATGTTGATGCACTTATTAGAACAGAAGATCTTCACCCACTTAAATTTGATGAAATTGAAAAAGGTCAAGAAATTAAAGGTGTTATTTCATTTATTGATGGTAACACTGATAGAATTAGAGTTTCTGTTAAAAGACTTGAGCGTCAAGAAGAGAGAGAAGCAATGGAGCAACTCAATCTAGACCAAGATGACAGTATGACTTTAGGTGATGCTTTTGGTGATATGTTAAAAAAATAATCATTTTTAAATGATGCTTCTTGAATCTATCCTTTATGGATAGATTCGCTCGACTTATGTCGTATACTCTCAAAATCAAACTATTCAAAATATAAAAAGGTTATTAGATGTCAAAAAAAACAATTGTTGTTTGTGACCATATTCATCAAGATGGACTAGATATTTTAGCGAATGATAGTGAAATCAACTTTATTAATGCTGCAGATGAGCCAAAAGATAAACTTATTGCAGAAATCATTCCTTTAGCGGATGTTGCTATTACACGTTCTTCAACAGATGTAGATGATGCATTTTTAGCATCTGCTAAAAACGTAACAGCGGTAGTTAGAGCCGGTGTTGGTGTAGACAATGTAGATATTCCTGGCTCATCAAAGCAAGGTATTGTTATTATGAATGTACCTACGGCTAATACTATTGCAGCTGTAGAGCTTACGATGACACATTTACTTTCATGTGTAAGAAAATTTCCTTATGCACATAACAACTTAAAAATTGAACGTGTATGGAGAAGGCAAGATTGGTATGGTACAGAGCTTAAAGATAAAAAACTTGGAATTATTGGTTTTGGTAATATTGGTTCACGTGTAGGTAAAAGAGCAAAAGCATTTGAAATGGATGTTCTTGCTTATGACCCATATATTGATTCATCAAAAGCGACAGATTTAGAAATAGGATACACTAAAAACTTTGATGATATTTTAGCATGTGATATTATTACTATTCATACACCGAAAAATAGTGAAACTATTGGAATGATTAATACATCTGAAATAGAAAAAATGAAAGATGGTGTAATTTTAATTAACTGTGCAAGAGGTGGATTATATAATGAAGATGCCCTCTTAGCAGGCTTAACTTCAGGTAAAATTGCAATGGCTGGTATTGATGTATTTAACAAAGAACCAGCAATAGATCATCCTTTATTGGATCTTAACAATGTTACAGTAACACCTCACCTTGGTGCTAATACAAAAGAATCACAAAAAAATATTGCTATTCAAGCAGCAGAAAATGCAATTGCTGCTGCAAAAGGTATAGCTTATCCAAATGCTTTAAATTTACCAATTAAAGAGAATGAACTTCCAGATTTTGTAAGACCTTATCTTGAGCTTATTCAAAAAATGGGACACCTATCATCTCAAGTTACTAAATCGGCAGTGAAGTCTATTAAGGTAACAGCAATGGGTCCTGTATCTGAGCATATTGATTCAATGAGTACTTTTGCAACAGTGGGAGTACTTACTGAATCTTTAGGTGATCAAGTTAACTACGTGAATGCAGAATTTGTAGCAGAAGAACGTGGTATAGAAATTTCTAAAGAGACAAAGCCTAATCATTCAGGATTTACTAATAAAGTTGGTATTAAACTTACTACAGCAGAAGGAGTTATCTCTATTGCAGGTACTGTTTTTGATGATACTGTACAAAGAATTATTGAAATAGATGATTATGTATTAGATGTGGAACCAAAAGGTACAATGATTTTCTTTAGAAATACAGATACACCAGGTGTAATAGGGAATGTTGGAAATATCATGGCAAAAAATAAACTCAATATTTCTGATTTTAGATTAGGTAGAGATAGTAAACAGCAAGCCTTAGCTGTGGTTCGTGTTGATGGACATGTAACAAAAGAAGTTCTAGAACAACTTGCTTCACTTGAAGCATGTATTAGTGTAAGCCACGCAACACTATAAAATAAAATCTTCACAGATATATCTGTGAAGGTTCCTTCATAATATTCAAAAAAATTGATAGAAACAACACTTTTTAATTATTAAATAAATTCTATAAGGTATAATCTCCTTTATATTATTATAGAGAAATTGCATAGCAATTTAGACTATAGTAAAAATTATATTAGGAGTCTAATAATATGTATTTTAGAAAAATATTTCTTTTATTAGTGATTACCTTGCCATTATTTTCAAGTATAGAAGATTTGACACTCGATCATGCAATAAAAATTCTAAAAAAAAGCAACTTAGAGTTAAAAATCTCTCGTTTTGATGAACAGATTAAATCTTTTGAAGCAAAAGCTGCTACTGGATATAATTATGGTAAAGTTGACCTTACGATGGTGGGTATGAGATCAAATGATGCGGGTAATGTTTTTGGCTTTAAATTACAAAGTAGAGATGCTACTTTTAGAGATTTTGGTGCAGAGGAATTTATGAATAACTTTGGGGCATGTCAAGGGGGGAATATGCAAGCATGTTCTGACATGTATGATAAGCCACCGGAAGATTTAAATAATCCTGAAGCACGTAATTATTATCAAAGTAAAATTTCGTACAGTCTACCTCTTTATACAGGTGGAAAGTTAACAGAATATACAAATATTTCAAAATCACTTTATCGTATGAGTAAATTTAATACAAAAAAGATTTTAAACGAAAAAGTATTTCAAACGAAAAAAGCATTTTATGATATTTCATTGGTAGAATATTATATTCGAAGTCTCTCTAAAATTATACGTAATATTAATAAATTGGAATCTATTGTATCTAACATGAAAACAGAAGGATATGCTAAAGATATAGATTTACTTGAAGTGCAAGCACGAAAAGCTGAAGCACAAAGTATGTACACACAGGCAAAATTAAATAAAGATTTAGCCTACCAATTCCTCTCTTTTTTACTCAATAAGGAGGTTACTTCTATTAAAAAGATGAATGATATGGCTCCTATGCCAAAGTTTAACAAACGTATACTAGAACGCAATAATATAGATATCCAAAAAGCAAGACTTGGATTAAAAATTACACAAATGGCTTTAAATATTGAAAAATCAAATTTTTTACCTGAAATTGGAGCATTTGCAGAGTATAGTAGTGCAAGTGATACGCTTTTTAAAGATTTTGAGAATAATGATGCTTATACTATTGGTGTACAAGTGAAATGGAATATCTTTAATGGTGGTATAGATGCAGCGAATTTAGAAAAAGCAAAAGTAAACTATTTGAAAGTAAACGATCAAGTACTTCTTGCAAAAAAAGGAATCTCACTTAAAGCTAAAAAGTTAAAAACAGAAGTTTTAAGTGAAGACTCTACTATTCTTAACTATAAAAAACAATTAATGTTTGCAAAACGAGTCTATAAAAATTATGGCGAAAGATATAAAGAAGGTATGGTTTCTATTTCTGATGTCTTAATTAAACAATCAAAAGAACTAGAAGTTTTATTGAAGCTTTTAAAAGCAAAAAATACAAGAAATACAAAAATATTTGAACTTGAAGCTTTAATTAATGAGCAAAAAAGTGCAAGTATCTACAATATAGAATTAGATATTGTATCTGAAGATCAAAATACTACAACAGATAAAGGGGAGTAATAATGAAAAAAATAGTTACATTTGTTTCATTCGTAGCATTAACTACATTAGGTGCTATTGAGATTGACTTAAGTGGTTCGGTTGTCTCAGATAATCAAAAGATGATGACCAGTAGATATATGGGATTTGTAAAAAAAATGCCTGTAAGTGAAGGGGATATAGTTAAGAAAGGACAATTACTTTATGAGATTGACTCAAAAGAAATTGACTCAGCTGAGCGTCAAGTAGAATTGGGAATTTCTCAAGCACGTTTAGCACTTCAGATGAATAAAAATCAATACAATAATGTATTAATCAATCTAGCAAGACACCAAAGACTGTATGGGAAAAAGATGGTTTCAAAATATGAGTTAGAGACACTTGAACTAGCAGCGAAGAATCTAAAAGATATGGTGACAATTGCTCAGAAGCAAGTAGATCAGGCTTTGGCTAAGAAGCAAGAGGTATTAAACCAGT
>Ga0256843_1002477_pt1 | contig 13417 bp, 7 predicted proteins | sample AlvinellametaG_FD_191572 | JGI IMG/M metagenome (GOLD analysis project Ga0256843, IMG submission 191572) | Pompeii worm associated microbial communities from hydrothermal vent at the East Pacific Rise, Pacific Ocean - Alvinella | ecosystem: Host-associated > Annelida > Integument > Unclassified ... | reverse complement strand
TAATTCCCAAAAATGAAGATTTCAACTTCATAAAGGCCAAATAGGCACGTTCTTTACCATCTGCATAGCGTTGATCATATGCATCGAAGTAGTAGTTGGCAAGAAGATACTCCTCTTTTGCCATGTGGGCATAGGCCAACATCAACATCGCCTCGGGTAAAAGCGGAGAACGCATATGCTCACTTCGTAGTGAGACATAGTAGTTGTCGGCTTTATCCATCTGCCCTTTGGCAATACTTTGGGCAATTTTCTGATACCACACATGGGCTGGTTGGTTAAACGCTACTTCTTCGTTCTTCTCACCACAACCACTCAAAAGCAGTACCAACAGAGATACCAATAGACTCTTCTTCATATCATTCATACGTATTATCACTCCATCATCTCTAGTAAGATAATGTATCTTATCCCAAATCATGTAAAAGATGCATTAACTTCATCTGATCTATTCTTTATACTTTAGAAAAAATTTAAGTTAGATCTGCTACAATATATTTATTAATATTGTTATGGAGAAAAGCCAAACCTGTCGAGAGGCAGGGACGGAAAGCCACGGGTCTGAAAAGATAGCCGGGTTACCACACCATAAGCTACTGCTTATCTTCAACACTCCCCTAGCAATATATAAAACGATCATTTATGGAGTATTAAGATGACACAACGCCCAACTATCGGAAAGTATTTTAAACGTTCCTCATTCTTGTCAGGAGTCCTGTTTTTTCCTATGGTACTATATGCTATTCCTACGATATCTGTTCCTACATTTAGCTGTCAAGACAGTGTTGAAACACTTGCATATATCAATGGCACACTTTCTGATGCCTATGTATCCTATGATACAAAACATAAGAGTGTTACAAAATCAAGAGGTCGTTATTGGCGATTTACTACGGAGAGATCAGGTATTATCACTATTGCTCAAAAGACTCTGTCTCCTGCTAAACAAGCACAATACCATCGTCTTCTTGTAGGAACCCAATGTAACCATAGCAATATCTTTGACAGTAACACCCCTCAACCAAAAGAGAAGATAACATTTTATGTTGAGGCTGGTGAAACCTATTATGTGAAAGTAGAGCCAACAAGTCAACTTAATGTTAGAGTCTCTTTTGACTTTAAAAAACAGGTCTATCCATAGTCCTGACAGTAAAGGACTAGTGTAAGCATGCATATTTATAGAGTTTTTATCTTCTCTATGATAAGATTAATTAAAATGTACGGAGAAAAGCCAAACCTGTCGCGAGACAGGGACGGAAAGCCACGGGTCTTGCCCAAGACAGCCGGGTTGCCTCCCGTAAGCATTCGCTTACGGCATCTCTCGATGTACATGCGAATTTTAACTATGTTAAACATAGTAACAAGGAAGTCTCCCATGAAACAGTATAAAACAAAATATTTTTTATCTCTATTTCTCTTTTTAACCATACTCTTCTCCCCACTCTCGGCACAGTCTATCTTCCCTATACCTATAGCATTACCTTCTATATCGTCATCCAATACGTGTCAAGATTTAGATGATGAGCGTCGTAATAACCAAGCACCAGGAAAAGTGATTAGTGACTTAGATGGAATTACACAAGATGCACAAAGTTGTATTTATGGTGACTCTGCACATGATGATAAAGACTATTACACATTTACCATTGCCGCTGAAGGAAATTTGACCATTACAACTTCATCGCCAAATAATAGAGAGTACCATTTTATGGTCAAAGTTAATGGTGAAGAGAGGTTCCCTGATGTCAAACTCAAAAATCGAACAATTTTTTTACCTTTAGAGGGAAACCTGTCAACTGTTGTCATTTATATCAAAGAAACAGGAAGGGGAACCGATGAATACAGAGTCGATTTTAATTTTACCCAAGGGCCTGTTGGCGACGTACTCATTGGAAAGAATCGCCCTTTTACCATACGTAACCCTATTGAGACACGCAATATTGCAGGAAACTATGCCATTATAGGAAACTCCAACCTCTGTGCGATCGACAGTGAAAACAGCAATGCCCCATGGCAAGGTGAGTGTATTCAAGATTCGGACAATGACAAAGCAGCCCGGTATATCGATATTGACAATGATCCGACAACCAAAAACTCCTCTACCTCTACCCTTAATATTAGTGCCGATTTTTCACAAAATGGTGGTGCCAGAGTGGTATGGGCCGGACTCTACTGGCAAGGGGTTGTGCACAACTCCCTGGAAAATGGCGACTTTATGGGAGATAGTGGAGAAGCAAATGGTATCACTATTGAGAATGAACCCTTCTACAGCGAAAGCAAGGTTGCACTCAACTTTACAGAGAGTAGTTCCCTTTACGATGCCAACAAAATCAAGTTTAAACTGCCTGGCAGCAACAGCTACATTGACATTACAGCCGATGTATTTGACTTTTATAAGTTGGGATACTCAGGCTTTAAAGATGTAACCACCCTTATTCAAAACCTACCTAACCCTAATGGAATTTATGGCGTTGCAGATATTAAAACCCACCAGGGTGTAGAGAGAGCCCACGGTAACTTTGGAGCCTGGGGGCTTGTGGTGATCTATGAGGATCCACATGAGTCGTTTAGAAACATTACCCTCTTTGACGGCTATGTTACCGTTGACAGCCACTATGAGGAAGATCTGGTTATGAATGGTTTTCTTACCCCAAGAAAAACACCAATCAACTCAAAACTTGCTATGTTTGTTATGGATGGAGACAATGGTGACAACGGTATGGAGATTGAAAATCAAGCCGGTGAAGTTACCTATGTTCAAAACCAGGACAACCCAAACAACAGCCTCTTTGACTCTACCATCTCAAGCAGTATTGAGCGAAACCCCAGTGCAACCAGCCTTAGAACCGACCTCAAAGTACTCGACTTAGTCGATGTGCTCAATCCGCTTGAGACAGAGGCAACCCTTAAACCACGCTCAGGCGGAGACCGTTACACACCATCGTTCTTTATTATGTCTGCAGAGCTGATCCGCCCTAAGCTCTGCTACGACTATGCCTACCAACAAGATAACCGCTACTTTACCGAAGAGAACAATGGTTCACTTGATCCTCATATTAAAGGAAAGCTCTTCTCAAGCAACAATATTGCAGTCTCTCTTTTTATTCGAAACAAGGAAGATTCTGACTTTACCATTCAAAACCTGACAACCAGTGTAGTCCCCATTGATACGACACAGGCTACCTATGTAGACAACTCAACAGAGGCTATTTTGCCAGGAGAGACACTACGTCACCCGGTTACTCCGGCCAATAGTGATGAAGGGGCTATTTTGGATGCTCCTATTGGCACGATCAAAGGAAATGAGTTCTTCTACTTCTATTACGATTTGGAGCCAAAAGGGTTTGAGATAGATATGCCAATGAACATCTATCTTGACTATAATGCAACCTTTAATTTGCCAAACGGCACAGTAGTGGAGTTGCCTCCATACCATCAACAGGTCAACCGTGATATTCCCATGTGTGTGGAGGGGAACTTTAGTTACGCACCTGTCTATGGTATCTTCAATGTTGAACAACAAGGACTCAATGCCTACAACATCTATACACAGATTGCAAGACGTGTTGACAACTTTGAGATCAAAGCATATGATGCCAATGATCTAGAGAGTACCATCAATGTAGAAGCAGCTGTTGCCATAGAGTTGATCGATGCAGGTGCCTACCATGAGACACAAACATCGTGTCAAGAGCCTGATACTGCTCTAACACCTCGTATTTGGATGCTTTTTGAGAATCAAGAGAGTATTAACTTTACACAAAATGAGATTGATGAGGCTATTTTCCAAACACATACAGTGAAACATGGTACATTGAATCAAGCAGAAGAGTTCTATGCCGTTGCCAGACAAAACAGTGCCTTCCGTGTCTCGGTTGTGACAGATAGTAATGGATCTATTTTACAAGTGGTAAAAGATGCCTCTGGGCACTATTCGATCAGAAACCTCTCTGATCAAGAGAAGCTTACCATCGATATGGGTAATGGTGCAGGAAAGTGTGGCAATGATGCTACACAAACAATCAGCAACAAGTGTCCTGACACCATGCCAGACAAAGAAGCAGTTGCAGAGTGTATGGAGTGTCTGTATGACTACAACCTTAAATATATCTGTTCACGTGACAACTTTGCCATTAGACCTCATGCATTTAAAATCTCTTTAAATGACGACAATACCTCTGTTGTTGTCTCTGACTTTGCCAACAATACAAACTTGGCAGGAAGCCGCAATGCACCTGTCAACCTGGTAGCGGGGTACCCTTATCGTTTCGATATCAATGCAACCAGTTATACCAACGAAAATGGTGTAGTCGGATATACACAACGGTTTGCCAACGATACGCCTGACAGAAGAGCTGCCATGGTATGGGATCCCGATCCGCTACACATTACAACAGCCTGTAATGCTCCAGAAGATCAAAATATGAGCTTCTCTATGATCGGTGGAACCAATACCAACCCCAACCCGATCAATACATGGGCAGATAGACACGATGCTCTCGATAATGTAGGAGAGTATCAATTTATCGTTAGTGATGAGGAGTGGACCAAATATGACTGGGATCCACGTCTCATTCAGCACCACAATAAACCACATTTTCTTCAAAACCAGCTTGAAGACTGTATTGTTAACGATACATCTGTTGGTACGGTTGGGACACCATCTGGACGTTCAGGTTGTCTCATTAGCAGTCAACATCTGCCAAGCTACCATCCACTCTATATTCGTGCCTATCCTTATGCAATAGATACAACACAGCTGCAACGAGGAGCACGTCCACAGCGTGCTTCTGGCAATACATTTGTCTATGTCAATACACTTGATCCATATGCTGACTACCCATATGGATTCCAAAATATTACAGATCACAATATGTCATATAACATAGGAGGCACCCTTACAGCCAAAGGATATAGCGGCAATATACTAACCAACTTCGTTGATCAATGCTATGCAGACGATCTTACGATGCAACTTCGCTATCGCTACCTTGACAACAGTGGACCTGATGCACAACACCCTTTCAAATATGAACTGCATACACCTGTGACAGGTGAGAATTTTGCCGATGTCCCAGCAGACAACAAAATCGACTTGACAGCTGCGAATTTTCTGCCTGGCCAACAGGGAAGCAGCACCATCGATCTGGGATACAACTTTGACAGAGATATGGGAACACCTTTTGATCCGATCTATATGAGTATTGAAGATTACAATCTCTCATATAAAACACAACCGACTACACTCTATGCAAAAGGTGTAAGTGATTATCACATAGAGAGTCGCCTTCCTTTAGATCAAAATATTACATTTATTTATGGCCGTGCCATGCCAAACAGGTTCTTGTATGACAGTATTACAAGCAGTAGTGTACAGACACCTGTCTCTATTGCAGCATACTGTAGCTTAGGACTTATCGGATGTCAAAACAGAGGCCTGCCTGTCATTGCATCGGGTCTGCTCCAAGATGCACAGAGTGCATCAAACAACTGGTGGTTTGTACAGCAGCACGATCAGACACAAAATGATGGTGATATTCTTCTACAGGCAAGTACTGGAGGGAGTGTAACACCACAAGTCATACCAACTGATGGTATTGACGGTTCTGTTACGGTAACAAATACAAGTGGGGCAACACCGCACAGTGTTGACATAGATCTTACCACACCAGATACGGCTCGATGGCTTATCTTCAACAAAGGATCAAACACGATCCCGCAACCTTTCTATCGTGTACGATTTATTGGTAGCAGCGGCTGGACAGGTAGAGGGAAAACAGGGCATGTAGTGGGTGATGATATCAATACAAAAGCACATAAAAAAGTGGAGTGGTAGATGAAAAGAAAAAACTTAAGAGCCGCCATTGCAATGATAGAGCTTATCTTTGCTGTGGTCATAATGGGAATTGTACTGATGTCTGCCCCTATGCTGATCTCAACAGCATCAAAAAGTGTGACTGTCGCATTGCAGCAAGAGGGGATCAATGAAGCCGCATCGCGTATTGCCATGATCCTTACCTACCCATGGGATCAAAAAGACAATAATGACTCCTGTATCCCACCTGTACTACATGTAACAGCCGGACACAGTGCACTCGAGGAGGCCAATGGTTCCAGACGTATAGGGGTACCGCTCTCTACTGCATCACACACCTTTAAGTGTGGTAGTGCCGAATTTAATGCATCTGCCATTGCCACCGACGGACTTGATGATATTGATGACTTTACCAACACAACACTGGTATTGGAAAGTAGTGGAAATGGTGGAGAGGACTATATTGAGCAGACAACCGTTACCATTGCTACAACTGTTTTGTATGCCAATGAAGATACAACCATCAATTACAACCAGACATCGTTTGCCTTTTCTCCACCTGCTGCACTGAACAACGGTAGCACTACCAACATTAAACGTATTGATGTCACACTCAGCAGTAGCAGCGGTGTCGATGAACTTAAAGAGAAAAATATTACCCTTCATGCCTTCAGTTGTAACATTGGTGGGTATGATTATGAAAGTGAGGTAGCCCCATGATAGGCCAAATGAGAAAAGCTCTCTCTATGCTGGAGCTTATTTTTGTCATTGTTATTTTAGGTATTGTCGCATCTATCGGTGCAGACATCATTGCCCAAACCTATGAGAGTTACATTGTGCAACGTGCACAATACAGAGCAACCAGCAAAACAGAACTGGCTCTTACCCAAATTGCCAACCGTCTTCGTTATGCGATTCCAAGAACTGTTGGCTTTCGAGCAGATGTAAACCAGAGTTTTCACTACATTACCGAACCAAACTCCGGAAATGATAAAGTACTACAGTGGGTCAGCTACGATGGTGACAGTTTTGAAGCTATTTCAACAGCAAATGACCGTTTGCCTGGCTGGAGTGGATTTTGTGACATCAGTACCTATAATGGAGGAACCACCCTCTCTACACCTGGTTCCAATATGCAACTGACATCAACGATTGTCACCAACTTGGGTGGTTCTATTGGGAGTGCACGTATTCACTTTCCAAACGGTAAAAGCTACCAAATTAGTGGGGGAGGATATGACTATATTGATCTCAATGCCTCTATACCAACAGGTGAACGCATCTATGAACGCTATAAATTGGCGTGGAGCTCTTATGCCCTTGTTTGTGAAAACAGTACTACTGACTATGCGTGTGGTGACCTCTTCCTCTACTACAACTTTACCCCTGAGGCCAATGCAACACTTGGCAGCACTAAAAGCTTACTGCTAAGAGGGGTCTCTAACTTTCGATTTAAAGGAAGTGAAGGGTCGTTGCGTATAAAAATCTGTCGGAAAGAACGTGTCGGATACGACAATGATGCCATCCATGCATGTAAAGAAAAGGTAATATTCTAATGAAACAGTATCGATTTCAAAAAGCATTCTCGATGCTTACGGCTATTGTAATTATTGTATTGATGTCAACCGTAGCGATGTTTGTTATGAGCTTTAGTGCAAAGACAGTAAAGAGTACAACCGTACAGTATCAACATGAACAAGCAGAACTCTACGCAAAAAGTTATACAGAGTATGCTGTGATGGCTGTAACAGCCAATGACCGATCAATCAACTGCCTGGAAGATATTACAGGCAATATCGGCTCCAATCCATCACAAGGAAAAGGGTACCGTGTACGCACCCATATTGCCTATATTGCAAATCATAACGAAGTTGATATCTCCACATGCAGCCCTATTCGTATCTTAAGTGGTGCTGTTCAAACGGTATCAACACCACTCTCTATTGTGATCGATGTCTATGTTGACTATAAAGATCTTGACAACATCAACGGCCCATGGCTAACTGTTCACAGACGCAGTATTCAGAAGATATAAAAGGACAAAGCAATGAAAAAAAATGCATTTACTATGTTAGAGCTCGTCTTTGTCATTGTCGTTTTAGGTATTTTGGCTGCCCTGACACTACCTAGACTCGATCGTGATTTAAAACAAGAGGCTGCAGACAATCTACTGTCAGCCTTTCGCTACACTCAGCACCTGGCACTTTCAGATGATCGCCACGAATTTGATGATCCAAAATGGCAACAACGCTTTTGGCACATCTATTTTGGTACTTGTGAGGGCAAACCTTTTTACGTAATTGGCACAGATGATGACAAAGATGGTGCAAACAATTCACGTATTGAGTTTAGTGAAAGTGCCATTGATCCTGCTACAGGGAAACATATGTGGGGAAAAGATGGCAACGACTGCTATGGTGGACAGCCACAAAGTGACATATCGCCTACTGTTTTTGTTGGGAAAACGTATGGCATTACAGATATCAACGGTACGGGTGGATGTACCCATAGCTTTCTTGGTTTTGACCATCTTGGACGCCCATATGCAAGCAGTTTCACAACATCAACTACACCCGATAATAGTGGCTATATGAGCAGTGACTGTACCTACAACTTTACAATGTCTGATGGTACACAATTTGCCATTAAAATCATAAAAGAGACAGGCTATGCTATGATTGTCGATCAAAACCAGTCGTAGTATCCCTTGCTATTCACCATTCATTAAGTTTCCTCAGTTACAATTAAGTATAGAGTATAGGAGAGATACTCTCCTCTGCTCTACTCCAACACTAAGGATAGATCATGACAAAACAAATCACAGGACGACATTTCGAACTTACCGATGCGATCAAAGCGTATGCAGAAGCATTGATGGAAGGATTTAAGAAATACAATCTCGATATTATCTCTTCGAGTGTTGTCATCTCTGCTGACGAGAAAAACGGGAAAAAAGGCTTTAGTGTAGAACTTTTAGTCAACCTCAAAGACAAAAACACCATCGTTATTACAGAGCATAACAAAGATGTCTATGCTGCACTTGATCTGGGTGCAGAACGTGTGAAAAAGTCGTTAAGACGACATGCAGACAAGATTAAAAACCATAAAATTATGAGCTTTGCTGACTTGGGTGCAGAAGCTGAGGCTGTCAGTGATATTGAACCAGAAGAGATCGAGATCGTACCGATGGATCTTGAACTTCACAAGCCACTCGATTTCGATGAAGCGATCGAAGCACTTAAAGCTGAGAAGAAGCGACAGTTCATTGTCTTTAATGACTATGACGGCAATATGCGTGTTATGTACAAACGTGCCGATGGTAAATTCGGACTCTACTAATCACTTCTGGATGAGGACTCCCCTCATCCTCTATGCACTTTTACCCCTATTAATAACAATCTTGTTTCCAATTTTGATCAACCTATGACTTTTATAAGATATTTATACTCATTTTAGATTAATCTGTTATGATAAAAGTAAGGAGAGAACCGTAATTATAAAGCAACCAAATTGGTCGTTTATAAAGACGGTAGTGTGAAATATTTGGACTGCTTTCATACATGTGTGGAGTAGAGGAAAAGAGTTCAAAACTACATCGATAGACCCATTTTATAATACGGAACTCTCTTATTTTTACAATGTTGATGCCATAGCCATCACAAGGGGAGAGAGTTATGTTTTTACCAAACCAAAACAGGTGTCAAAATGCTAAACAACGTTCATCTTACAAACAGCTATATCGTACGCTGATATTCTCTATCGTGCTGTCTAATGTCTCATATGGTTTTGGGAGTGTGACACTCATTGCCGAAGATGACAACTATACAATCACAACTGGCCAGGTACTCCAAGGTAACGTATTGGACAACGATACCGGAAGTGATATGGAGATAACACAAAAGAGTGATCCTGAACATGCCACCTCTTTTCAGATCAACAGCGATGGCTCTTTTACCTACACCCCTGAGCCAAACTATAGTGGTGATGACTCATTTACCTATACTGTAGGTGAATCATGTTACTTCTTTGGATGTGCTGCAACACGCAGTGCTACAGTAACCATTCATATAGAGGCTCCGGATACTCCACCTCTTATGGGTCCAATCCCAAACCAACAAAGTTACCTAAACGACACCTTTACCCTTGATCTGTCAAACTATGTAACAGAAACCAACGATAATGAGATTAGCCAATACAACCTTACCTGCCTACCTAACGGACTTACCTTCGATACCTCACGTGGTATCTTAAGTGGTACGCCCACAACCCCTGGCACCTACAGCTGTAGTGCCACAGCAGAAGATAATGATGGTCTCTCCAACAGTAGCAGTTTCACCCTTACTGTTCTTAATATGGAGGTGGTTAACAATGCAGACGATCTCTGCTATGAAGACCCTATTGTATCTGGGATGATGTGTATTGATATGGGAATTTGTAGTGGCGGACTTGGGTGCCGAAACACCTACCCACTGCGAAATCAAGGCGACACCACTCTTACCAATGTACAGGTTTACTACAACGAAGATCAACTTGGTGGAACATTTGGCGAAGATTGTGGGGTTGAGCCCTCTGGTAACTGTAATACCGAACATGACATCGATTTAGGGCCGATAGGGCTCTTTAACAGTGTGACAGAGTTTAATTTAACCAATGCCATCGAACCTACAGATACCGATAAAGCCATCTGGGCAGAGAACTTTATAAGTGGAAGCTGTTTTAGCGGAGAGTCACTCTATGGAAGCTACATTAAAGATGGTGTACTGCATAGAGGGCCTATTCACAAGTGTCAGTCATACACTTACGACTGCTCCAAACCGCACAACTTTGAAACACGCTACAATGCATTTGTTACCGGTGGCTTGGTTGCCATAGGAAACTCAAACATCTGTGCCGATAATGGCAGTGCAAAAGGTAGAAAAGGTGATGGTGTATGTGATGATAACCAGGAGATGAGAAACGATACCAGCAATATTATTTTTATCAATAAATACTCAGCCAACCCGCAAACACCATGGTACCAGGCCATTGCAAATACCCCCGATGATCTCTTTAATGTCTCCAATGCAACATTGAATCTGCCAGAGGGAGCCAAAGTCAAATGGGCAGGGCTCTACTGGCATGGAGAAGTGTGGAACTTCAGACGCAACCTTGTTGTAAACAGTTATGGTAACGACAGTGCCGATGATGGTTTTGCCAGAATCGAAAAAGAGGATCGCATCAAGTTTAAACGCCCGATCGATACAGCATTCCAGGAGCTCAAAGCCGATGAGCACTACTGGATCAACCTCCAAAGAACCAGACCCTACCTACCAAACAACATTGTAGGTGTCAGCTACGGATATGGGTATGGAGAGCACTATGGCTATAGTGATGAACACGCATTTGCCTACAAAAAGAGTAACCGTTTTGAGCGTCACTACCAGGGCTACATCGATGTGACACAGATGCTCCAAGAGGTAGAGAGAAGCAACGGCAGTGCCAACGGAACCTACTGGGTAGGGAATATCCAAGCCAGTCTTGGTGCATTGGCCTTCCCCGGAGTAGAAGCGGCATGGACACTTCAAGTGGTCTACTCACTACCTGGAGGGGATCCCCGTGTTGTAACTGTCAGCGATGGATATATGGCGATGTACAGTAATGCCAATGTTGGCGATGACTACGTCAATAACAGTGAAGTTGCCCCAAGTGAATGTAAGACAGGTGCAGAAAATACCGGTGTCTATGGCCACTCTACAACCTTTAAGATCGATGATATCTATACCCCACAAAAGGCACCTTTTAACACTGATATGACGATCTTTGTAACTGAGTCGGATCCGGAAGCTACCGCATCATCGATCCCTGAGAGTCTTACCATTACCAAAAAAGATGGCAGCCCTTATAAAGTAGATGGTGACAACGCCTGGGGGTATGAGATCTCCGATAAAGATGGCAACCCAATTGAGCGCCAACCTGGCTACGAAGCATACCCTATAGGTGTAACCATTCGCAACTACCACATGACCGATGCACTCGATACCGAACAGATCGAAACCGATGTCACCTTTAGTACGGACAATGACCGTCTAATCATCGGTGTTATTGGATTTGCAACCGATGTTCGTCTGCCAAACCTCTGCTACGACTACGGCTATGCCCAAAACGGACGCTACTTTACAAAAGAGAATAACGGTAGTTTCGCTCCACGTATTGAGGGGGCTCTCTACTCTGATGCACCTGTCAATGTCAATCTTTTTGTCAAAAACCAGGAGACATCCGACATCATCATTAAAGATATGAAGTTCTCTGTATTGAATATCGATACGACACAAGCCAAATACATTACCGATAGTGTCAAAGTAACCTACCCAGGCAGCCTTATGCCAAGTGAACCAACCGGGATTGATGCACAAGCAGAGAGTTTTGTCAAAGGGGTAGAGGTTGGTACCGTCTTAGCTGATGAGTTTTTCTATGGTTACTACGACTTAGACCCTCAAGTCTATAGCCTGGATATGCCTATGGATGTCTCTTTAGACTTTAACACTTCATTTACTCTGCCAAATGGTAAAGTTTTTGAAACCCCCTATAGCGATATGAGATTAGGTGAGCAGATTCCCATGTGTGTAGACGGAAACTTCAGCTATGCACCTCTCTATGGCCGTTTTAATATTGAACAGAAGATCTTGAATGGAAAATACAACATCTATACCCAAGTTGTCAACCGTGTAGATGACTTTGTTGTCAGAGCCTACGACTCGACACTCAAAACACCAGAGAGTGTCTCTACGCCGGTTGCCGTTGAAGTGATTGACGCAGGGGCGTTCCATGAGACACAAACCTCGTGTCAACAGCAGCAGAGTGCTATTTCACCACGTATCTGGCTGCTCTTTACAGAAGAGGAGAGTAAAGATCTAACCTACGAGTCTATTCAAGATGCCATTGATAAGCGTATGACATCAGAAACACTCTCAGCACCTGAAGCCTTCTATAGTATTGCCAGACAGAATGCGGCATTCCGTGTCTCTGTGAACCTTAAAGATCGAAACGGCACACTCTTTGAACTTGAAAAAGATGGTAACCGTTACACACTTGCCAACTTTGATGAAGATGAAAAAAATACACTTGATGTAGGTAATGGGCCAGGTGTGTGTGGTAACGACAAAAATGTACGCATTGCCGACAAGTGTACAGACAGTATGCTCCAAAGAGGGGTAAGAAACTGTATGGAGTGTCTCTATGGCTCCAACACCGCATTTGTCTGTTCTCGTGACAACTTTGCCATTCGTCCAGAGGCATTCCATGTCTCACTCAGTGATGACAACACCACACAACAGATCATAGACTTTGCCAACAATACTGACAAAGCAGGTGATGCAGCCCACCCTATCAATCTGGTTGCTGGGTACCCTTACCGCTTCGATATCAATGCAACCAGCTATACCGGTACAAAAGGGGTAGCCGGTTATACCCAACGCTTCTCAAATACCTCTATACTTAAAAATGCCTCTATGCAGTGGAATCCTCGCTCGATCTCTGAGACACAGGCATCTACACACTGCAATGTTCCAAGTGATCGCAATATGAGTTTTGCCCTTGTGGGAGGTACCAACACCAACCCCAACCCCA
>Ga0256843_1002475_pt1 | contig 13428 bp, 8 predicted proteins | sample AlvinellametaG_FD_191572 | JGI IMG/M metagenome (GOLD analysis project Ga0256843, IMG submission 191572) | Pompeii worm associated microbial communities from hydrothermal vent at the East Pacific Rise, Pacific Ocean - Alvinella | ecosystem: Host-associated > Annelida > Integument > Unclassified ... | reverse complement strand
GAGCAGATACAAATAATTCACATATTGAAATATTTTTGCTCATCTGATGTGCTCGCACTTTAGAATTGTAGTGTAGCTACTGATAAATATTTTTATCGAACTATCTTTTGAGAATTTCGAGATTAACAAAAAGGAGAAGGAAAAAGCAAATTATTTGGAAGAAATAAAGAAATCTTTTTAGGGCTGGACTTTTCCTTTTATAACATTGTAAAATGGAGGATTTTTGAAATTATAAGAAGGTTTAGATGATAGTAAAACTATTTACAATGAGCATAATATATTTTGTAGCACGGATTATTTATAGACGATATAGAACTATTCTAAGAGAGAAGCGACAGATAACTCCATACTTTATTGGTTTTTTGTATTTTGAGGGTTATATCTTAATATCATAGGGAGTTTTTAGTGAAGTATCGCAAAAGATGCGACACTTTCATAAGGTAGAGTTTTAAAAGTTAAAGGGTTTGTATATTGTGGTTTTTAAGATCTTGAAGTACTAAGCTTTGTAGATAGGCACTACGATTTCCATTGAATGCAACAAGTCTCTTTGGCAATACTTCTAGTATATCACTTCTCATCATTACATTGATTCTTTTTAGTTTTTCCACTTTTACATCAATAAGTTGTGGAGTAGCACCATCTTCTAATGCAATTTCTGGATTATTTAGCAGTTCATCTAAAGTAGAGGCTTTTGGCAGTGTTTTTAATCCTTCACAATAGAGTTCACTTGCTTCAATAATATTTTTTACAGCATCTTCAAATGTATCGCCATAGCTTGATGTAAAGTTCAAGTCAGGGACTACTGCGACATATCCATCATCTTCTTTGTGGATAAATGCAATATATTTCATCTTTTTTCCTTTCAACTTATGTCTTTTAACTCTTTTAGAACTTCTTTTGAATCCAAAACTCTACCTCCTTTCTAATTACACACTATACACATTTTTTAATAGGAAATCAATGTGTATAGTGTGTAGTAAAAAACTATTTATTGCCTACTTCCTATATATAAATATTATACATTTAGTAGTGATAAATATTTTTATTACTACACTATTAAAGCTGGGTGTTTTCTTGATAACAGGGAATACAAAGTGCTTGGATTCATAATTGAAAGTAATATACATATTTATGTGTTTTTAATACATATTTATGTAATATAGAGATATGAAAACAGATAAAATATTTTTTAGGCTGCACAAAACAATTGAAGCAAAAGAGCTTAAAGATATAACACAAAGTGAAATGGCTGAAAAAATAGGTGTTTCGCACAGTGCATATCGAGATTACAGAAGTGGAATAAATCAACCACTCGCTATTAAAGCACTTTTAGAGATGTTTAACTTAGTAGATGATGATGAAATAATAAAAATTGTTAGGATGTGGAAAGATAATCATGAAAAAAGATAAATATGTTTTTGTAGATTTGTTTGCAGGTTGTGGTGGATTAAGTGAAGGGTTTTTAAAAGCTGGATTTCATGGTTTATGTCATGTAGATTTTGACAAATATGCATGTGATACTTTAGCAAATAGACTAAAAGACTATAATATAGATAATGAAGAAATAAAAAGAACTGTACTAACTAGAGATTTAACAGAACATAAAACAGTTGAAGATATTTTGAAATGTGTTAATGATGTAGATGTAGATTTATTAATTGGGGGACCTCCTTGTCAAGCTTTTTCTACAGTGGGAAGAGCCCAAGATAAAAATTCTATGAAGAATGACCCTAGAAATTATCTTTATAAACACTATATTGAAATATTAGAAAAATTAAATCCTAAAATATTTGTTTTTGAAAATGTAACTGGGTTACTCTCTTCTAAACCTAATGGAAGAAAGATATTCCCTTTAATTGTTAAAGAATTTAAAAAAAAAGGTTATGATGTTCATGATAAACCGGATGATATTGTTTTAAACTCGGTTCATTATGGTGTTCCTCAAATTCGAAAAAGAGTTATACTTATTGGTATTCGGAAAGATTTAAATATAACCTCAAAAGAAGTTTATGATTTAATTGAAAAAACACATTTTGCACCTATAGATGAAAAGAAAGAAGGATTGAAAAAATATCGAACAGTTTCTGATGCAATTAGTGACTTACCCTCTTATCTTCCAGGAGAGGGTGAAGAAGAAATAGATTTTATTTCAGATAGTAAAAATGAGTATGTAAAATTAATGAGAATGAAAAATAATACAAAACTATATAATCATACAACAAGAAAGCATAATGATTTAGATAGAGAACGATATAAAATCTTAAGTGAAAACAGATGGCAATTAAAAGATTTAAATGAAGTAAGACCTGATTTAGTTCATTATAATCCAAAACACTTTGTAAATCGTTATACTGTACAAGAGTTTGATAAACCAGGAAGAACAGTTGTGGCACATTTATATAAAGATGGTAATTTGTTCATTCACCCTGATTCAAAACAAGAACGTACATTTTCGGTAAGGGAGGCAGCAAGAGTTCAATCATTTCCTGATGATTTTAAATTTTTAGGTGCAAGAACTCATCAATATAAACAAGTAGGTAATGCTGTACCACCATTGATGTCATATCAAATTGCAAAGGCAATAAAAAAAGTTTTAGGAGATTATAATGGCTGATACTAAAATGTTTTGGGGAAGAAGTGATAAAAGTAAAATGTTTGACATTGATACTTTTAATGATAGATATTTAGTAGTTAAAAATGGAATTGAACAGAATTTTACTTATGATGAATTTAAACATGATTGTAATAGTAGAGGACTAAATTTTTCTGTTATAACAACTGTTATGAATATATTTGGGATGATTCAATTAAAAAATAATAGATTAGAAAGAAATATATTTTTAGATAAAAATATTACTAATACAGATTTTGTAAAATTATATTTAGAATATTATCTATCTTATTGGCAAGAAGAAAAAGATGGAGTTATTGTTAAACCATATTTACTAATTTTAAAACTTCTTAAATTATTAAAAAATCGAGGGGAGAGCCCACATTTAAGTGAATTTGAGTTTACTGAAACTTTTAAAGACTTTAAATCATATGCAGATATTAACAATGATTTAGTTGATGATATTGTATTAAAAAGAGCTACTACTCAAAATAATCAATATGGAAATCTTGGATATAGTACTAAGGCATATTTACAATATTCTAGTTTACTGAGTTTTGATAAAACAGAAAAAGATAAAGGTTTTTTCCTTGAATTAAAAAATAATCCTTTGGTTGATGAGAAAATTGAAAAATTGTTATTGAAGAAAGTTGAAATGGATATATTTACTCCTGCATCAGCACTTGTTAAAGATAAAAATACTGCATGGGGAAAGTTTTTAAATAATGGAGAAAGATTTAAAGGATGGTTTACAATGATGAGTTTAATAGATTTTAAAGAATATTGTACAGATAAAGGATTTCATTTTAAAGATGATTTAGTAAGACGATTTATTTTATCACTAGAGACAAAACCATTTTTAATTCTTACAGGGATTAGTGGTTCAGGAAAAACTAAAATAGCTGAATTATATGGAAACTTTTTAACTGAAAAAACTAGAGGAGAAAAATTTATTTTAGCAATTGGTAGCAATTGGAATGATAATAAAAAACTTCTTGGTTTTAAAAACCCTTTACAATCAGATCCTGCTTTAGTATATCAAAAAACAGAATTAGTTGACTTTATAAAAGAAGCAAATACAAATTTAGATAAAAGTTATATAGTTATTTTGGATGAAATGAACTTATCTTATACTGAAAAGTATTTTGCTGATTTTTTATCAGCATTAGAGTCTTTAAGTCATGAGATTAGACTACCTAATGGAGAAGTTCTTCAATGGACTAAAAATTTAAAAATTGTTGGTACAATTAATGAAGATGAAACAACACATACCATTTCTCCAAAAGTATTAGATAGAGCAAATGTAATAGAGATGAATGGAATGAAACCATCACTTTATATTCAATCACAAATAGATAAAAAAGAAGAATTATATATAAACTTTCATGAAGAATTTATTGATATGGATAATTATAAAACTATTTTAGATAATATTTATGAAGTTTTAAATGGTAATTTTGCTTTTAGGATTGTAAATGAAATAACAGAGTATATTTTGATAAGTAAACAGCATAATAATGATTTAACCTTTGATGAGTTATTGGATGAACAAATTTATCAAAAAATATTACCAAAAGTGCATGGTTCCAAAATGGATTTACCAAAAAAATTAATGGCTTTAAAAGATGTAATAAATGATGATTATATTAATACAAATGAAAAAATTCAGAAGATGTTAGACCATGTTTCTATACATGGATATGCTTCTTTTATTGTAGGATAATTTTAATTATGATAATAAAAAAAATCACTATTTACTCTAATGACCGTTTACTCTTATCAGTAAATTCTTTTAGTTGTAATTTCTTACCTACAATTGATACGAAAGAGACAAAAGTAAGAGAATTAACTTATATATACGAGTTATGCGATAGTGATTATAAAGATATTTCATTTAATGAATCAGAAGAGGTAGTCATTAAATTATATGAAAATTCAAAATATTGGTTTGAGTTTTTCAATATATCAATAGATATTAATCAAACAATTTTAAATAAATTATTAGAAAATCCTTTGATTGATAATAATAAGAATACAGTAGTGGGGAACTATACTTCAAATAATTATGTTGGTATCTTAAATTTAGAAACTTTGGGAATTACTGAGAATTATATAGAGGTTGAAAGTCGAAAAATTAACTATAAAAATGATTTTTCTAAGTTAGTGGAAGATTTGTCTGAAAATATAATTGATTTAATTTCAAGAGATTCATCTTTTCATCAAAGTATGATTTCTAAAACATCAAAAGTTAATGAAAAAAAAGAGAATTTATATTCAAGCTTTGCATATATTAAATCATTTCTTTATTTTGATAAAATGCCTATGTATTTACTTTATTTGATGAAAAATCCATATACGAAAATGATGGAGATTAATGAAGAACAGTTTATTTGGGAGAGTGACGAAATTGATATAGATAATTTAATTTCTGCATACCAAGATGAAAGTAATCTTTTTCAATTTAATAATACTCATTTAACTGTAGATAAAATACCAATAGTATTAAATGGTAAAAATTATGAAAGTACAATTGATACTTTTGAAAATCAATTTGTTAAATACATACTTGAACTTTTATATGATTATTTATATAATATTCAAAAAGATAGTTTAGGTGATAAACTTAAGTGGGAAATTGAACAATCTATGGCGATTGTTAGTCAATATTTAGAGTCTCCTTTTTTTACTAAAATATCGAAATTAAAATATCTTTCATTGAATTCAAAAGTCTTACAACGAAGATACCCATATAATAAGTTTTTACAGTTTTATTTCTCTTGGGATATGTCTTCCTCTGTGTTTTTTGATATTTATGATGAAATGTTTTGCATGGGACAAAAAGATGTACCTACTATGTATGAATACTTTTGTTTTATTACCTTTGTAAAAGAGTTAGATAACAGATATAGTAGAGACAGTTTACTAGATAATGAACTTATAGTTTATCAAAATAACACATTTAATTTTAAATTGAAAAGTGGAAAACGAAGTGAATTGAAGTATAGTATTAGAGAGAATAAATATTTAAAGTTATTTTATAATAAAGAATATAATTCTACAAAATATATAGTAAGTGGAAGGTCATATTCTAATAGTTTAACTCCTGATATTTCTTTAGAATTATTTAATGATGATAAGTTGATAGGTATAATACATTTTGATGCTAAATATAAAGTTACTATGACTAATGATTTTCAGGTAGAAGACCTTAATAAAATGCACACATATAAAGATGCAATTATGGGAACATTGGCTTCATATATTTTATATCCTGGAGTGAAAGAGAAAGTGTTTAAGCAAGAAGAATATGGCTTTGATAGTGAAGAGATTATATTTCCATCTGTTGGAGCATGTCCTTTAAGTATAACAATAGAGAGGAAAGAATTAGTATATATTTTCACTATTATAGATAATTTTATAAAATTACTAGATAGTAAAAATGGCTTGTATACAATGAGACCATCAAGTTATGATGGTATTACAAAAATAATTGGTTAAAAGGTAAATAGTAATTGAAATATAATTTTATAGATTTGTTCTGTGGAGCAGGAGGCTTTGCAAAAGGTTTTGAGATGGCTGGGTTTCAATGTGTGGGCGGGATAGATAATGTACAAGCAGCTGTAAATACTCATTCACATAATTTTCCAAATTCAACATCAATATGTAAGGATATTCGAGAAATAGAACCAGAAGAGTTTCATGAAATAATTGGAAATAAAAAAGTTGATATTATTATTGGTGGACCTCCTTGCCCTACTTTTTCAACTATAGGTCATGCAAAGATACAATCTATTAATAGAATGAATGATAGAGATATAACAGGTGATCCTAGAAATGAACTTTTTATGGACTATTTACGTTATGTTAAATATTTTCAACCAAAAGTATTTATTATTGAAAATGTACCAAATTTTATGACAAAATATAAGGGTGCTACTTTTGCTAGAGTAAAAGAAATAATAGCGAATGATTTACCAGAATATGATATTGTTGAGCCTACACAAATTTTAAATTCAGTATTTTATGGTGTACCTCAAATTAGACGAAGAATGATGTTGGTCGCTTGTAAAAAAGGGTACAGTTTTGAATATCCAAAACCAACTCATTGGTTTGATGAATCTTTAAAAACTAGAGATATTGAAACTTTAAAAAAAGCAAAAAAGATGAATAATACAAAATTACCTTTATATGTAAATATAAAAGATGCTTTGTCTGATTTACCAAAAATAACAGATAACTGGAAAGAAGATGAATGTGAATATTCTAAACATAAAAATTTAACTTCTTATCAAAAATTAATGCGAAAAAATACAAAAAAAACAGTTAGAAATAATAGATGTAGAATGTCAAATGAAAGAGCTAAAAAAGTATTTACTCATATGAAACAAGGAGATATTTATATGGACTTACCTAAACAGGTTCGACAAATATTACCTTTTCGAGAAGATATATTTAAAGATAGATTAAAAAAGCTTGTTTGGACAAATCCATCATGGACTATTATTGCACATATTGGTATGGATGGATATATGTATATTCATCCTGAAGAGTTAAGAACATTATCTGTTCGTGAAGCAGCAAGATTACAATCATTCCCGGATGATTTTATATTTTTAGGAAATCAACAACAAGTTTATGTGCAAGTAGGAAATGCTGTTCCTCCATTATTGTCATTTGCACTTGCTAAATCAATAATGAAAACTTTAAAAAATAATTGTTCTGTTTAAGTAAACTACTTCGCCATTAATGGTAGTTTCCTCTGAACTCTAATTACTTCTAGATATTTAATTACAATAGGTGCTATATATTAAAATATATTACTAGTTGTATTTAGATATAATCATATTACTTTAATAGGAATGTACTAATATCTAAATACAATGTCAAAACAAAAAATAGAAGAGCTCATCCCAAATCTAATCCGCCAAATCTCTCAAGGTAAAGGTGTATCCGTAGCCGAAGTTGCTAAGAAACATAAAGTAAGTGCCGATGGAGTAAAAAAGCGACTCCGTGAGGTAAGAGATGAATTCTATAAAAATGCCTTTGGCTATGATGGTAGTACAAGAAAATGGGTAGTAAAAAGCGGACAATTAGGTTTTTTACAAAGAGAGCTCCTTGAACCAGAAGAAGCAGTTGTTTTAACTGCGATAAGCCGCACAAAAGATAGACTTGGCAAGGGACTCATTACAACTCATGAAAAGATCGTAAATAACTACACTAAAAGAGCAAAAAGCTATATCTTTAAACAGCATAAAGCTGAAGAGATTACAGAGGATATGGAGCAGATCTTTGCTCTTTTACAACATGCCATCAACAATAAAAATGTTGTAGAACTTGAGTACAATGATAAAATACGAGAAGTATATCCTTATCGTGTCGTTTATATAGAGTATTATTGGTATCTTATTTGTGCCGAAAATAATAAGATAAAATCCTTTAGAATCTCACTCATTAAAGAGTTAGATATTTTAATAGATACTTATGAGTACGATTTTAGTACTGTAGATGAACGACTTCAACTTGCGATGAATGCCTATGTTGATTATCAAGAGCCATATAAACATATAAGTGTATTTGTATGGGAGAAAATTGTAAATCATGTTGATATAGCTGCTTACTTTAATGCTTGGAAAAAACTTGATGAAACCACTACTATAAATGGTAAACAATTTCAAAAGTTTGAAGTTGTAACTACAAACCCTAACTTTGATGATATTACCCCTACAATTTTAAAATATATGCCAAATATCGTAGTAGATGAACCCCAAGAACTTATAGAGAAAATTGCAGAAATTGTGAATCAGTACCAAAGCATCTATAAGACTACTTAGCAATCAAATATTTATTACTCTATACAGCATTATTTGATAATCAATAAAAATAGATATAGCATAAAGAGTCGCTAGATATATCAAATGATTACTAATAAAAATATTTATCAGGAAATATGATATGCTGTTATAAAGGATTGTAATGAATACAAACAAATATCCAACAACAGCATACGCAAAAGAGTTGCTTTATAGTTATATACCAAAGAATAAAGCAGATAGAAAAGGTTTGTTCCTTTTCCCGTTACAAACAGGTAGTGGAAAAACACATGCAACTATTGAGTATATAAAAGAGAATATTGAGCAAGGAACTAAAATACCTCTTATCTATACTGTAAACACGAAACATAATTTGCAGGATAGTTATAATAATTTGGTAGATATTTTAAGTGATGAGGATAAAAATAAAGTTATTTTATTGAAAAATAATTTTGAATCCATTGTAGATGCTTTTATCAATAATACAGAGGAGATTCAATCCTTTAAAACTTTACCAACTCTTAAAGAATTTATAACCTTACAAAACAGTATAGAACTCATTAAAAGAGCCCCCGCTTTGCAGAGGGAAGAAGCAATTAAGTCTGCTATTGAGTCAAATAATAGAGCCCTTAAAAAAGAGTTATTAAGATGCTATAGGCTTAATGAGTTCAATGATAAAGAGCAGTTTTTATATGAAGTAAGTATTCTCTATCCTACTGTAAATTTACATAAGTATAAAGCTATCTTCATGACAACACATAAGCTTTATTACCCAATGTTTGGTATTGAGGGTAATTACACTTTATACACAGATAAACATTTTAAAAATTCTCTGCTTTTTTTTGATGAGTTTGATTCTCAAAAGAGTCTTTTACTTGAAAAGATTATTCAAGATAAAGTCAAAAGCTCTTATGAGTTTTTAGATCTTTTTAAAAGTATTGTTAGTACTTTTAAAACAAAACAGTTTCATAAAAAATATAAAATCAATGAAGATACTTATCAAGCAGTTAAAAAGTTGAGTGAAGATGTATATGATAAATATGCGATTCAATATGGGTTTAAATATCACTTTGAACAAGATATTCAAAGTGAATCAATATTGATGGACTCCACACTCTCAAATGTAGTACATGGACAAGATAATGTAACGAAGATTGATACAAGAAAGAATCAATCATTACATACTAATATTATTACGAATGAGGGAGAACTCTCCTTTACAAGTTTATTACGAGATATAAGCCGCTCTCTAAGAAGGTTTATTGGAATGGCACAAAGTGCTGTTCGCAAAGAAGTTAAATTGATAATGGAGCAACAAAGAGAAAATGATGTCCCTATATATGAGAGAAAAACAGAGCATGAGATAACACAAAGAGTTGTCAATGATATTATTAAAGAGTTTGGTTATACGGTAGAAGATAGACATTACAAGTATTTACATGAGGTTATTATCAATGGTCTGTTTGACACACAAAAGGGTTTTAAGTCAGGAAGGGATGAACTCTATGAAAATGGTTTTAAAATCATTAATATCTCTCAAATGGATAGAGACTCAAAAACAAATAATTTTGAATTTTTTGAACTCAATGATAGTCCAGAGAATTTTATGAAAAATTTATGTAACCATCTCTTTGTAATAGGTATATCTGCGACAGCAAATATTGATACATTAATGCGAAATTTTGACTTATCCTATTTAAAATCAAAGCTTGATGTTGTAATTCCAAATGCTGAAGAACTTCAAAAAATGGATAACCTATATATTGAAGCAAAGCAGCAAAAAGATAGAGAGATAGATGTAAGCTATATTCATCTTAGTAAAGATACAAATACAGTAGAAATTATTAATGAGTATTTTGGAGGAAAAGAGTGTTTTTATGATGAAATTGAGAGAATGCAAAAAACAAAAGATGAAGAATATCAGTTTCCAAGGCTAATGCGTATAGTAGCTGCGTATAGAAAATTTTTGCTTCATGATGAGATAGAGAGCTTTATGTGTTTGCTCTCTGCCTTTTTAAAAGCAGATAAGTTCATATTTAATCCAAATAATCTTGCACATTGGATCTATATTATGATGGAGGAGAATTATCATAAATTTAACCCAGAGATTCAAGCGTGGATAGATGAGTTAAGAGAGTTGAAAAAACAGACTCATGGTAATTTTATAGATAAATTAGTGAGTGAAAATAGATTGTTTTATATCTACAACTCTGATTCTAATAATAAAACAAAGTATAAAGATATGTTTGAAGAAGAGATTAAAAGAAAATCAAAAGTCTTTATTATTAGTACATACCAGACAATAGGAATTGGAGCGAATTTAGAGTATGAGACAGATGATATAAAAAAAGATTATGATGCCATTTATGTGGATATCCCAACATCATTTACCCAAAGAGATTTTAAAGAGGATCAGTATGGCAGCAAAAAGGAGAAACAAGTAAGAGCTATATTTGAGCTAGAATCATTGTTTACAAGGGGATATTATTCATCTGAGGAATATCGTAGATATGTGAAGGCGATTCTTAAATCCCATAATATAATGCCATACTTAGAGTTAAGTGATAATCATAACAGTGTTATGAGTACAATTATTCAAGCTATAGGAAGACTATATCGTACTGAAAATGATAGATCCAAAATGTTTATCTATTTAGATAGTACTATTCGACACTCTGTTGAAAATTTTGATAGAACCAATCAAACACTGCTTCCTGCTGTAAAAAAGCTTATTGATTATACTCATCAATATAAAGGAGATATATCGAGTGGAGATGAAATAAGAAGTATTCAAGAGAGTATAAATAGATTTAGAATACGCAATAGTAAAGTCAGAGAGAAAATAAATTATATGCTTACTGTATTTCAGAAAGAAAATATTGATAGAGGTACTGTAAAACAGTGGGAAGATACAAGAAAATTCTTACTTCAAAATCCGACAGTTGATACAGATGCTATAGCCTTTGAATTTTGTTATTCTCAATTACCTAAAGAGTATGCACATAATAGACATTACTACTATAAGCAAACAGAAGATTATAGAGATGTAGAGATATACTTTGATGATAGTTTGAAAACTATCAAGGTCTCACGAGAAACAGCCATGCTTGATATCATTGAAAAGACTCAAGAGCTGCAAGAGTGTGTAAAAGAAAATAATATCTGTTTAGAGTTTAAGCATGACCACCTTATGACACCGATTGCTTTTAATAACCTCTATAAGGGAGCATTGGGAGAAGTTATAGGGAAATATTTAATTGAGAAAGAGTGTGGTGTAGCACTTAGTGCTTTTAATGTAAATGAGGGTGATGAGTATGAGCGATTTGACTATAAATTAGAAGATGATAGTTGTTATTTTGATTTTAAATACTATTCCCAAAAAACTTTAGAGAGACAAACACAAAAAGAGCTGCGAGAAAAAGCCAAAGCAAAACTTACTGATATGAAGGCAGATAGAGCAGTTATTATCAATATCTTTGCCGAGCTTCCAAGCACTAAGAGCCGAAAACCTTCTGTAAAAGATAATATTATGATAGTTCCTTTTGTCATCGATATTACCATACGAGAAAAACCACTTGTCGATAGAGAGATGATGCAGGCGGTCAAGGAGTTTATCTATGGCAAATAAAACAATGACAAATAAGCTTCATCCAAAAATCAACTATGGTAAGTTATTAGAGAGGTATCATATCTATAAGGTTTTTAATAAGAGTAAAAATGCAAAAGAGTATCAGGTATTTTATGCAGGTATCCGAGAGAATTTAAAACCCTTAGCACATGCTGTTGATGGAAGATATACATTAATAGCTACAGATAAAAGTGGATTGGTTAAAGCGTATGCTAATCAGTATGAGATGAAAGAGTTATATTTTGCAGAGATTAAAAAAGAGAAAGAGTATATCCTTTTGCGATTAATAAACTCTCTTCTTGCAAATGAGTCAGCTTATTTTGAGATAGAAAATGATCCTTATGGACTTTATTATCTTGCAGATATAGAAAAATCTAAACTTCTAGCAATTAAAATCTCTACCGATAGGGATATGTTCCTCTCTTTAAATGTAACAACCTTTATTAAAACAAAGAGTCTCAAAGATGCTTATAAAGTAGATGGGAATAAACTTGTAAGAGCTTTGAAAAAACAAGAGGGAGTTCAACTTTATAAAAAAGGAAATTATAATAATCGCAAATCCTCTTATCGTTTTTTTGGGCTTATGAAAAACAGTAAAAGAGATTTGATTCAAAAAAGTAAAGTTTATATTCTCCTCCAATATCTCAAAGAGATAGAGCGATGTTTTAGTGAGGTAGTGACACTTGGCTTTCATACTATGGATACAGAATTATATACAAATGGTAGTGATGCAATAGTTAGAAAAGAGAAGTTACAGGAACGGATAAAGGAAGCTATTGGGATATTGCATGCTATTCATATAGTAAACTATACAGATAAAGACTTGACACAGGAAATAGAAGAATTAAAAAAGAGTATTCTTGCATATATAAATCCAGAGAATTCAGTACAAATAAGCAGCTCAACTAAACTCAAAAAAAATGCATATAATTTGACTATTACATATGATGAAGATTATTATATAAAATATAAAATCGATGATCCATATATAGAAATTCATAAAAATAGAGATATTATCGCACAAAATCTTACTCTAAAAAGTCTCAAAAAAGTTTCTAAAGACAGCACACTATTACAAGTTCTTCTAAAGGAGCTTGTTATTAAAAAAGAGATACAAGAGAGAAGGCTTATCTTACCATATCACTCTCTATCTCAAAAGGTAACATTTATCTATCCTTATAAACTCAAAGATCAAGAGTATGTATTTTATAAAGCGATTACAGACGGAAAGAGTATAGAATTTAGGGAGTTGTCTGATTATGAACAATATATTTGCTCAGAGATTGCCTTTAGTGTTGATAGAGATAGAGTTTTAGAAGCAATTTTATTTAATGGAGATGATATTGGATATATCACCAAAACTAAGGAGTTTCCATTAC
>Ga0256843_1002474_pt1 | contig 13429 bp, 8 predicted proteins | sample AlvinellametaG_FD_191572 | JGI IMG/M metagenome (GOLD analysis project Ga0256843, IMG submission 191572) | Pompeii worm associated microbial communities from hydrothermal vent at the East Pacific Rise, Pacific Ocean - Alvinella | ecosystem: Host-associated > Annelida > Integument > Unclassified ... | reverse complement strand
TTCGTCGATGCGGTCGTCGGTCTTGATCTCGTCGACCGTGTGTTTGAAACCGGCCGCCTGCTTGATGTAGTCGTTGCGCACGGCGATCAGCTCGACGATCTTTTCGTCGACCTTGTCGATCTCTTTACGCAGCTCCTCGAGAGTGTCGCACTTTTTCACATCCATCCGCTCCTCCTCTTTGCGCGTCGTTTCAGCTAATTCTATCCAAAAAATCACCGGCCGCGCGGTGACGCCGGAACTCCTCGTAGAGTTCGCCGCACTCCCACGCGTCCATCTCTCCCGACACGATGTCGGCGACGATTTCGTCGAAGGTCTCGAGCAAAGCCTGCAGCTCTTTTCGCCGGTCGGCCTCTCCCTGCCGGTCAGACGCCTCCATCGCCTCCCTCACGAAAGGATAGAGATCGGTTTCGATGTATTGTTTGAGCCCTTCGCACATCTACGGCGTCTCCTCCTCTTCCTCGCTCATCTGGCGCAGCTCTTCGTAGAGCTCGCGGCACTCCTCTTCGCCCACTTCGCCCGCTTCCAGGTCCTGAAGCAGATCGATCAGGGCCGTCCGAAGCTCCTGCAGCTCCGCCGATTCGTTTTTGGCCGCTTCGTCCGCCTCCTTCGCGTCGACGATCGCTTCGAAAAGCTCGTCGATCGCCTCCTCCAGGTCGGGGATCAGCTCTTCGCCCAGCAACACTTTCAGTTTCTCACATCCGCTCATGGACCATCTCCTCTATCGCTTCGATGAACGCTTCGCCGTAGCGTTCGAACTTCTTCTCTCCCACGCCGCCGATCGCCAGCATCGCATCTTTGTCGACCGGCAGTTTGGCGGCCATCTGGGCCAGCGTCCTGTCACCGAAAACGATGTAGGCCGGCACACCGTCGCGTTCGGCCAGTTTTTTGCGCACTTCCCGTAGTCTATCGAAAATCGCCTTATCGTACTCCAACCCTTCGACAGGGGCGGCCCGTTTCGCTCTTTTGCGCGCCACCTGGAGGCGTTCGGCCCGGATCCCGACGCGAACGCCCCCTTTGAGCACGTCGGCGCCGGCGGAGGTGAGCAGCAGGCTCCCGTGCTCGCCGCGGCGGATTAGACCCAGCTCCGCCAGGCGTTCGGCCACCGCCTCCCAGTAGCCGCGCTCGTGCGCCGCGCCGATGCCGTAGACCGAAAGAGCGTCGTGGCCGAACTGGAGCACTTTCCGGTTCTTCGCCCCCCGCAGCACGTCGATCAGGTGCCCTTTGCCGAAGCGCTGGCCGGTGCGGTAGATCGCCGAGAGGAGTTTGCGGGCCTCTTCGGTGATGTCGGCCCTGGGCCGCGCGCCGTCGAGGCAGTTGTCGCAGCGACTGCCGCAGGCCGCCATCGACTCGCCGAAATAGTCCGCCAGCGCGGCGTGGCGGCACGCCTCGCCCCGGCAGTAGGCGAGCATCTTTTCGAGTTTGAGCCAGGCGGCCTGCCTGTAGGGGCCTTCGGGCAGATCCTGCAGCAGCGAGGCGCGCTGGGCGTAGTCGGCGGCGCTGTAGAGCAGCAGCGTCTCCGCCGGCAGCCCGTCGCGGCCGGCGCGCCCCACTTCCTGATAGTAGTTTTCGAGGGTTTTGGGCATGCTCGTATGCACGACGAAGCGGATGTTGGATTTGTCGATGCCCATGCCGAAGGCCACCGTCGCCACCACCACATCCACCTCGTCGTGGACGAAGGCGTGATAGGCCGCCTGGCGCCGCTCCGCGGGCATCCCCGCGTGGTAGGCGACCGTCCGAAAGCCCCGCGCTTCGAGCTTGGCGGCCAGGGTTTCGGTCTGGTTGCGGGTAAAGGCGTAGACGATGCCGCTTTCGCCCGCGAACCCTTTGAGAAAGATTTCGAGCTGGGCCAGCCCGTCGCCGACGCGGGGTTCGGCCCGAAGGGTGAGATTGTCGCGGTAGACTGAGCCGCGAAGCCGCAGAGGGTCGACGAGACCGAGCTGACGGACGATGTCCTCTTCGACCTCCCCGGTCGCCGTCGCCGTGAAGGCGGTGACGCCCAGATGGGGGAAGCGCGCCTTCAGGAGCCCGAGTTTGCGATAATCTTCCCGAAACTCGTGCCCCCACTCGCTGACGCAGTGGGCCTCGTCGACGACGAACCCCGCCAGCGGAAGCGACGCCAGCATCTCCACGAAGCCCGGCGCCGCGAACCGTTCGGGTGCGACATAGAGGAGCTTGAGTTCTCCCCGTTTGAGACGGCCGATCACCTCCGAAATCTCCGCGGCCGTCTGCATCGACCCGATCATCTCGGCGGCGATGCCCTGGAGTTTGAGGGCGCGCACCTGGTCGACCATCAGCGCCAGCAGGGGCGAGACCACCACCGTCACCCCCTCCTTGACCACCGCCGGAAGCTGGTAGCACAGCGATTTGCCGCCCCCGGTCGGCAGCACCATCACCAGGTCGCGCCCCGCCAGCGACGCCTCCACCGCCTCTCTTTGCAGCGGCCGGAAATCCTCGTGGCCGAACAGCGTCCGCAAGCTCTCTTTGATCTCTCGTTCCCTTTGCATGAAAGAATGGTACCACACTTTTTTTTCGCGGCGCGAAGACATTTTTCGCTCGGATTTTCACGATTTTCAACTCATCGAAAAGCAAGTTGTGTTATGATAGGTACCCATCTCAGAAATTTCCAGGTTCCCGACGCCGAAAGATTCCTGGAAATTTCTGAGATGGGTACCGGAAGAACAGCCGTGATATCTTGCGAAGGGGGTGCTTCCATGATGGAACTTCGCAAACTGCCCATCAAGGTCGTCTACGTCGAAGACGACGCATCGATCCGCCACATGACCGCCGCTTATCTCATGGACCGCGTCGACACGGTCTACACCGCCGAAAACGGGGAGGAGGCGCTGGCTCTTTTCGAGAGCGAAAATCCCGACGTCCTCGTCACCGACATCGAAATGCCCGGCATCGACGGCCTGCAGCTGATACGGCGGATCCGCGAGCACCGGCCCGACATCCCGATCTTCGTCACCACCACCTTCGACGACACCGTGCAGCTGACCGAAGCGATCCAGCAGGGTATCACCCACTACGTCTACAAACAGTCCGAACCCTCCCGCCTTTTTCAGTCGATCCGGGACTACTTCAAGTTCATGCAGAGCGGCTTTTTGACCCTGACGCTCGACGCCGACGGCAAAGTGCGCGAAGTGAGCGAACCTTTCGCCCAGTACCTCGGCTACAGGCCCGACGAACTGGTCGGCACCGACGTGGACCGTTTCGTCCGGATGCTCGGCCACGAGGCGGCCCCCTGCTTCTCCGAGACGATCCTCGAAGATCCGGGACGCGAAAACCTGCAGGCGGTCTTCGTCACCAAAGAGGGGACGGAACGGATTCTCGGCGGATCGAGCCGCCGCGTCGACGAAGAGGGCGGCTACCGCCTGCAGACGCAGTGGTACCCCATCGACTGCCTGATGCGCTCCCATCGCGAGATCTCCGAGCAGCTGGAGAAGGAGTACTACATCAAGAAGCTGATGCAGCTTCACGCGCGCATCAGCCAGGAGGCGATCCGTTCCGACGACCCCGACACCTTTTTGCAGACGATTCTCGACAGCCTTGCCGACGTGGACCCCCAGTTGAGCGGCTGTCTGCTTCGACGCACCGACCGCCTCCGCCTCGCCCTGGGCAACGGCTCCTCCGACATCGACTTTGCCGAACTCTTTCCCGAACCGCTCGATCTGGAAGACAGCGAGAAGGAGAAAGCCTACCTTCCCTGCTATCTCACCGCCCGGCACGGCCAGATGGTCTTCATCGACAACATCGCCTTTCTGACCCCCTCGCCTTTTAAAAGCCGGCTCCAGGCCCACGGCATCCAGACGCTCATCTGCATCCCGATGAAACGCGACCGGGGCGAGTCCTACCTGCTCACTCTCCTCTTCCGAAGGAAGCACCGCTTCGACAAAGAGGAGCTCGAGCTCTGGCAGAACATCGCCGACACGATGGATTTCGGCCTCGCCTCGATCCGCCTCCACCAGGAGCGCGACGCCCTGATCCGCCGCCTCGACACCCTGGCGCATACCGACAGCCTCACCGGCGTGCTCAACCGCTACCGGGGCGTGGAGCTGATCGAGCACGAAATCTTCCGGGCCGAGCGCTACGACCACCCCTTCGCCATCGTCTTTTTCGACATCGACAACTTCAAGACGATCAACGACACCTACGGCCACGAAATGGGCGACCGGGTGCTGGTGCAGGTCACCCGCACCGTGGAGGAGGCGCTGCGCAAAACCGACACGCTGGTCCGCTGGGGCGGCGAGGAGTTTTTGATCCTCCTGCCCGAAACCCGCCTGAACGACGCGGTCCACCTGGCCCGCAAACTCCGGGAGCGGATCGAAAACCGCCAAAGCGCCATTCCCCTCCCCGTCACCGCCAGCTTCGGCGTGACCGAATGGAGCCGGGGCCAGACCCTCGACTCCCTTATCTCCCGGGCCGACGCGAAGATGTACGAGGCCAAACGGATGGGCCGCAACCGCATCGCCTACTGAACCGCTTCCCCGCTACCCGTCGAACTTTTCGCGAATCTCCAGAAAGAGATCGATATGCTCCAAAAAGAGATCGGTCAGCCGCGGATCGAATTTCCTGCCCCGCTCTTTTTTCAGAAACCCGACGATTTTTCGCAGCGGCCACCGCTTCTTGTAGACCCTGTCCATGCTCAGGGCGTCGAAGACGTCCGCCAGCGCCACGATCCGGCCGAAGATGTGGATCTCTTCGCCCCGCTTGCCGCAGGGATAGCCGCTGCCGTCGTAGTTTTCGTGATGTTCCAACGCCACGATACGCGCCGCCTCCATAAAAGGTCGATCCGAATGGGCGAAGAGCTCGCCGCCGAGAAGGGTGTGGCGCTTCATCACGTCAAACTCTTCCTCCGTCAGCGGCCCCGGCTTGAGCAAAATGGCGTCGGGAATCGCGATCTTGCCCACATCGTGCATCGGCGCGGCGATGGCCAGCAGCTCCACCCGATCCTCGTCCAGACCCGCCAGCTCTCCCAGCAGACGGCTGTATTCCGCCACCCGTTTGACATGGTGGCCCGTCTCTTTGGAACGGCTCTCCGCCACCTCCCCGAGGATGTAGAGGAGCTCTTTTTGGGTGGTGCGGATCTCTTCGCCCAGTCGGATGACGTCGGTGATGTCGTTGTGGATGCTGATGATCTCCTCCACCGAGCCGTCGAGCCGGTAGATCGGGATAAAGACGGAATCGGTCACGTGCCGGGACTCGGTCTTGTCCATGCACTCGATCCGCCGCCTCAGAATCTCGCCCCGGCGGGCGCTCTCTTTGATCATCCTCTCCAGGTCGTTTCGGACATTGGGGCAGAGCTGATAAAACGAGCGCCGCACCAGCTCCCGACGCCTGAAGCCGAAGATGGTATCGAACCGTTCGTCGGTTTTGACGATCGTGCCGTCCTCGAGAAAGCGGCAGATGGCGGTCCCTTCGTTGATGGCGTTTTGGTACTGCTCGAGGAAGTGGATCTTCTCCTGGAGGGTGTTTTGGGTCTCGTCCAGCTCGTTTTTCAGAAGGCGGCGGTAGTTGACCAGCTCGGTGATCTCCTCGAGCAGCAGCATGAACTGGTAGTCGGGCCGCAGGGTGTCGTAAAGCGGGATGAGGCTCCCTTTGTAGATCAGCTCCATGCCGAACCCGCTGACCAGGTGGAGCTCCCCGTGCCAGCTCTCCCCCCGTCGCAACGCCTCGAAAAGGGTCCGGTAGCGCTCCTCCCGCTTCGCCGGATGCAAAAGCGTCTCGAAAAGCCGCCCCTGCAGCGTCTGGGGATCGAAGTCGAGCGACGCGGCCATCGGGGCGTTGACCCGGCGGATGCGCCCCGTTTTGTCAATGTAGACGAGCATCGCCTCCTCTTCGATTGCCAGGTAGTGCTGGGCCATCTTCGCTTCGGCATCGCGGCGGGAGCGCTCGTAGGCGATCTTTTTGGCCGTTTCGTCGAGGGCGTGCAGAAGTTCGTCGACGTCCAACGGTTTCTTGACGAAGGCGTCGATGCGCGCGTCGATCGCCTCGAAGAGCCGATGCGCGTCCCCCTCCGACGCGGTGAGCACCACAGGGATCTCGGGATCCTCGGCGCGGATCGCGCGGGCCAGGGCGATCCCGTCCATGCCGGGCATCCCCAAGTCGGTGACGACGATATCCGGAGCGCGCTCGCGGTAACGGCTCAACCCCTCCTCCGCCTCTTCGGCCACGACCAGCTCCCCCACCCTGGGCGCGAGGGCGGTTTTCAGATCCTCGCGCACCTTCGCGTCGTCTTCGACATAGAGTACGGTCATGCTCGTCAACGGGTTTTCCGACACGATCAGCCTTTGGAAGGTCTCTTTGGAACAATATCGGCACTTCCAGCAAAAATCCTTCCAAAAAAGGGATTTTCTCTCCTATTTTTCCGTCAAATTGTAAAAATTCGGGAAACTTATACCTGATTTCGTGAAATTATCGGCTGTTTGCGCCGCAAACCGTTCTATCTCATGCGATTTCGGCGTAAACCGGCGGGGCGGGCTACTCCACCCGGCGCAGTTCGAGGGTGTCGAGGAAGTAGAGGTAGGCGTCGATCTCTCTCTTTTCCGGCATCAGCCGGCGCAGCGCCTCCCGGTAGCGCCGAAGCTGCTCTTCGTAGGCGGTGATGTCGTGGGGCGTGGCGGTCTTGAAGTCGACGACGACGCCGCTTTCACCCCGGTCGACGAAGAGGTCGACGATCCCTTCGCGCCCCTCCAGCACGTAGGGCATCTCGTGCACCGCCTCCCCCTCCGTAAGGATCGCGTAGGCCATGTTCTGCCGCCCCGCCTCGTAGAGCCGGCGCGCCTTCTGCACGTCGCACAGGCCGCCGAAGCGGTTCAAGAAGGCGTCGAAATCCTCCGTCTCGAAGAGGTAGTGGACCCCCTGTCCCAGGTAGATCGCTTCGAAGTCGTTGGCTTCGTAGCGTTCGGCGGCCGCGGCGGCCGCCTGCCGGCCGTAATCTTTTTGGCGCAGCGTCAGCGGCGGCGGAGGCTCGGGCGTCTCGCGCGTCTCGGCCTGGACGACGAGCCGTCCGTGGCGCTGCGGCGGCAGGTCCAGGAAACCGAAAGCCGATTTTTCGGGCTTTTTGACCACCGTCAGGGACTCCTCGGCCCGGGTGAAGGCGACATAGGCGCGGTTCATGGCGTCCTCGCGGGCCAGCGCTTTCTCCCGCGCCAGCGCTTCGGCGTACTCCGGATCGACCGCTTCGCGGTGTTTGAACTTCATCCGCAGCGCCTTCAGCTCGATCCCCTCGTAGTCGAAGATGATCCCCGAGCGGTCCCGGCTCCCCTGCCCCAGGCGGTCGAGCACGACGACGTGGCCGAACTCCAGACCCTTGGATTTGTGGATCGTCAGGACATGGATCCCGTCGATCTGCCGGGGCGGCAGCTCCTCCTCGTAACGCTCGACGGCGTGAACGAACTCCACCAGGTCGTGCAGGGGGATCGCGAACTCCAGCAGCCGCATCGCCGACTCGTCGAAAAGGTCATGGCGCTCCATCGCCTCCCTGAGCATCGCCGCCGGACGCCGAAGCTTCAGGCCGCTGCGAAAACCGGGATCGTAGGGACGGCCGACGAGGGTGAGGAAGTTGAGCCGGTGGATCGCGCTTTCGGTTTTTCGAAGCTCCGCGTAACGAAGCCGCATCAGCTCGATCAGCGCCTTCGCCCCGGGCTGTTCGGCCACCTTGGAGCGCTTGTGGGTGGCGATCTCGAGGCCGAAACGCTCTTTGACCAGTTCGCCGACTTTGAGGATCTCCTTGTTGTCGTGGACCAACACGGCGATCTCGCGCTCCGGCACGCCCGCCTCCCGCAGCCGCGTCAGCGCTTTATAAAGCCCCTCCAGCGGCTCCGCCTCCTCCGTAACCTCCACGAAGCCCCCCTCCTTGTGGGCCAGCTGGGGCGGCTTGACGTAGTCGAAAGTGCGGTTGACGAACTCCACGATCTCGCGGCGGGAGCGGTAGTTGGTCCGCAGGTGTCCCACCTCCACGCCGAAGCGGCGCGCCACGTAGTCGAAAAGCGCCTTCTGGCCGCCCCGGAAGCGGTAGATCGACTGCTTGGTATCCCCCACATAGAAGAAGGTGCGATCCGATTCGGACGCGGCGATCTCCTCGATGATCGGCTCGAAGATGCGGTACTGCGTCACCGAAGTGTCCTGAAACTCGTCGAAGAGGATGTGGCCGATCCGCGCGTCGAGGCGGAAATAGAGAAAGTCGGTGAACTCCTTTCGGCGCAGCAGTCCGTAGACCAGGTGCTCGATGTCCTTGAAGTGCAGCTGGGCCGTGCGGCGCATGTGCGCCACCTTTCGCTCCCGGTAAAGGCGATAGAGACGGTAAAGCCGCGACAGGAAGTGGCGCTCTTTGGCCTTGTAGCACTCCGCCAGCGCCTTTTGCAGGGCGTGCAGCCACCCGTCCACGGCGGGGGCGTACCCCTTTTTGTAGTCCCAGTAGTCGAGGCTCTCTTTGGCGATCCACGACTTTTTGAGCAGATCCTCCGGCGTCTCGAAGGCCATCGTCTTTTTCGCCCGCTCGCTCACCGGCGCGTCGAGAAAGAACTCCCGGATCTTCAGCGCCCACTTCATCACCTCCCGCTCGTCGCACGGAGGCGCGTCGTCCGGCATCGGCGGCAGCTCCCGGTCCTTTTCGTAGAGCAGTTCGAAAAAGCCCGCGATGGCGTGGCGCTTGCGCGCTTCGAAACGGGCGAAATCGACCAGCTCCCGGTAGCTCCTGTCGTCGAGTCCCGTCAGAAAGCTCTCGAAAAACTCCTCCGGCGGCGTCGCCGCGATCTCGAAGTCGCCGGGCAGCCCCGCGTACCAGCAGAATCTGCGCAGCACCTGGTGGATGAAACGGTCGATCGTCATCACCTTCAGATCCGCCGCCAGGAAGCGGCGCAGCACCTCCGGCCGCCTCTCGCGAAGCTCCTCGCGGCTCAGGCCGCACATGGCCGAAACCTCGTCGGCCACCGTCTCGGGCAGCGCCGTCAGGGCCGAGACGACCCGTTCGCGCATCTCCCCCGCCGCTTTGTTGGTGAAGGTGATGGCCAGGATCTCCGACGGGTTCGCTCCGGAAAAAAGGAGCGCCAGGTAGCGGGCCACCAGGGCGAAGGTCTTGCCGCTGCCGGCGCTGGCGCTGAGGGCGTAGAGTCGTTTCATTCCCTATCCGATCTTCGCTTTGATCTCTTTGATCAGCTCTTTTTGGCGTTTGTAGATGTAGTCGAAAACGTAGCTCTCGCTCACGTCGTCGGGCTCGAGCATCACCACCACCTTGTGGTGGTCCTTCTCGTTGCGGTTGAAAAGGACCGTCGCGCCCGTCTCGATGGTGACCCACCCCTCCTCGTTGTCCCAGGGCAGGCGGAACGAAACCGACACCTTTTCGCCTTTGAGGGCGTTTTCGTCGAAACGGTCCGTCTTGAAATGGATGGCGATGGAGTTGATGGAGAGGTCGATGATGTAGCCGGTGTACTGGCTCCTGCCCACCTTGAGCATAATGGGCAGGCGGGAGGTGACGGAGACGCGGGTGTGTTTGCGGTTGTTGATGGAGGTGTGGAGCATCCGCAGGTTCTTCAGAATCGCCAGCGGCCGTTTCGGATCGGTAAAATGCACCTCCGCCTCCACGTCGCCGGGCAGGTGGGGCGACTGGACGACGACGCTCTTTTCGATCCCCATGACGAACTTCTGGATCTTCTCGGCGACGACGATCACCTTCTCCTCGTCCATCTTCAGGATCTTCGTCGGCGTGGAGATGGGCAGCCCCTTGTAGATGTTGAGCAGTTTCACCGGCAGCCGGTTGGCCATGATGTTGGTGAAAAACTGGCGCAGCAGGTGTTCTTCGTCGGGGGTTTCGCGGTTGGTGCCGGTCTGGTAGAGGTTGAACCCCTTCGTATCCACCACCGAAAAGTTCTCCTCGTAGGTCTTGGCGATCAGGTTGACCAGGGCGTTCAGGTCGTCGGAGAGCACGTCGACGAGCACGAAGTCGGCCGAGAGGGTGACATTGTCCGAAAACTCCATGATCTGAAGCTCCGAGATGAAGCGCTGGAGCTTCTCCCTGAGCCCCTCCGCCGCCTCGCCGTAGAAGAGCGCGACGATCATGTCGCCGCTCCAGAAACCGTAGGTGTCCATCGCGCCGAAATGTTCACTCAGCGCTTCGGCGAACTCTTTGGAGACGGTATGGGCCGTGAGCCAGCCGTAGTTTTCCACCACCGGCTTGAAGTTGGCCAGCCGCACCAGCAGCACCGAAAGCCTCTCCTCCGGGTCGATCCGCTGGGCCATCCGGTCCTTGAGCCGGTCGATGATCTCCACCCGCGAAAAAAAGCGCTTCTTCTCCACGCTGAACTCCGGGTCGAGCTCCAAAAAGGTGTAGAGGCGCTCCCGCTCCGGGTCGCCCCGCAACGTCGCGAGGAGCTTTTTGTCATCAATATGCAGCAGCGTCGTCTCCCCCTCTTTCGCCGGCAGCCCCTTTTGCCGCAACGCCGGCAGGATCTTTGTGACGAAGGTTTTGGGATCGGCGATGCCGAAAAGCTCCCGGGCGGCGGCGTTGAGATAGCCCGTCTGGCCCCCGCCCCCCGTCAGTACCTGCGCGACTCCCGTCTCGACGATCTTCTGCAGCTGCGCCGTTTTGGACTGCTCCTGCAGACGCTCGAGCAAGGAGGGAAGCACCGTAGCCACGGCGCGGATCGCCTCCTCTTCGTTTTCCGGCCGCCGAAAAGCTCCGAAGAAGTGCTGCTGAAGCGCAAAGCTCCGGGCCGCTCCGGCCGCCTCGGCGGGGTGGAAAAGAAGCGTCTGCCAGTGGGGCACGCGCCGCAGCCGCTCCGCAGCCTCTTTGCGTCCCGGCGTCTCCTCGCCGCCGTAGTCGAAAAGCACCAGGTGGGTCAACGCGCCGGGTTCTTCTTTGACGAACTCCGGGTAGGTAAGCGTCCGGCACGTTGCGCCGAGAAAGGTCGGCCACTCCTGCGCGTCCTCCCCCTCCGGCACCACGGCGAGGGTCCGGAAGAGCTGGAAACGCCTGAAAAAAAGTTCGTGGTTCATCGTGACTCTTCGAAAGTTTTTATGACCATTTTACCACACCCGCTACCGGCCGCACGCCTCTTTGTAGAGGCAGAAGCGGCAGGCCGAAAGCTCCTCCGTCATGGCGTAGGCGACCGTCGGGGCGGCTTTGAGCTCCGCGAGGATTTTGCGCAGACGCCCGAGCTCCTCCGCCGTGTCGCGGTGGCGCACCTTCCCCTCATAAAGGTCGTAGTAGCACGCCTCCGCCTCCTTGTCGGGGTAGGTCGCTTTGGCCCACAGCGTGTAAAAGAGCAGCTGAAAATCGTTTTCGTCCTCGAGAGTCTCCTTGAGCCGGGAGGAGGTTTTGTAGTCGATCAGGCGCACCCTGTCCTCCGTCACGTCGATCCGGTCCACCTTCGCCGAGAGGCGGAACCCCTCGAAAGGTGTGTCGCACCAGCGCTCCACCTGCTGCTCGCTCCCCTTGAGGCGGGCGAAATCCTCACGGCAGAAGTTTCTGAGCCGCTCCTCCCACTCCAGCACGAGGTCGAACCGCTGCAGCGAAGAGGCCGCGCGACGGTGCAGGCGGTCGACCACGAAAGCGAAATACGCCTCCGCCGTATCGAAACTCTCCTTGGCCCGGACCGCCTCTTCGAGGGCCGCGTGGATCAGCGTGCCGTTGGAGCGGTCGCTCTTGTCGGGCGGCTCCTTGATCCCCAGCACGTAGCGGTAGTAGAAGCGCCGGGGGCAGACGAGCCGGTCTTTGAGCTTCGTCGGGGTCAGCTCCGCTTTTTCCAAAAAGGGGTTGGGCCCTTCGGGCACGGCGTCATAACGCGCGGGCGGCGAGGGATCGGGGGCGAGGATCGGCCGGTAGCGCGCCCCCTCGGGATCTTTGTCGCCGAATCCCATCTCCGCCAGGAAGCGGCTGGGGGCGGCCTCCTCGTTTTTGACCCAGCAAAGCGCCGCCATCCGGCTGTTTTGCAGAAGGCGGTAGTAGTAGTTTTTCTGCAGGTTCTCCTTGTCGGAGCGGGTGGGCATGCCGGCGTGGCGACGGATGGCGCTGTTGAGGAAGATATCCTTCTCCCCCACTTTCGGGACCCTCTCCTCGTTGAAGTCGACGACGACCACGCCGTCGAATCGCTGGCCCCGGCTCTCGAGCACCCCCATCACCGTGATCTTTCCCCCGCCTACGTCGTCGATCCGGAGGTTTTCGAGCCGCTGCAGCCAGGTGTGCAGCAGCTGCAGGGGCGTGGCCCGGGCCAGCAGCCGCCGGTAGGTCGCGAAGAGGTAGGTCACCTCGTCGATCGCTTTGAGCTCCCGCGCGTCGGTCTCGAGCCCCTTCAAAAAGGCCATGAAGGTATCGAAGTCCCGCACCTTTTCGAAAGCCTCCGCCACGGGATGGCCCGCCATCTTCTCCGCCGCCGCGGCGCTGCGCCCCGTCAGGGCGTCGTAGAGGTCGGCCAGCAGACGGTAGTAGCGGCTCTGGGTGAAGGGGGTCCCCATGGCGTAGTTGAAGTTGCCGCACGTGTCGAAGAGCCTGAGGTATTCGGCGAACTCCTCGTCGGGAAGCACGACGGCGATCCGGTCGGGGTCGGCCCCCGCCTCCACGAAATCGGCCACCTTCTTGAGCACGAAGGCGACCTGGTCGATCCGCTCCTCGAAAGCCGCCGTCTCCACCCCGGCGGGCCGCAAAGGGGCCTCCGCCTCGCACGAGACCACCTCGCCCGTCTGCAGGCGGAGCTCCGCTTCGCTGTGCATCGGCACGCTCACCCCCAGCCGTTCGACGAGCTTGCGGTTGTAGGGGGTCACGGGAAAATGCAGGAACAAGGGCGTTTCGATCCGCCCGAGCACCTCCAGCTCGAAGCGGCTCAGAAAACCGTCGACATGGATGTCGATCCGCTCGAAACCGGCGAGAAACCTCTCGGCCAGCCGGTAGTCGTCCACGCCGACGCGGTCGACCAGCCCCTCCGCCTCCAGCAGGGCGTTGTAGCGCCTGTAGATCGCCTCCAGCAGGCTCAGGTGGTCTTCGAAGTCGGCGTAGGTGTCGGCGCGGCGCAGGCTCGCGATGTCGACGCGCTCGGCGTGGAGCTCCTCGAAAAAACGGAAGATGAACTCGGAGTTTTTGACGAAACTCAGAAAGTTGCGCTCGAAGCCGAGCTTCTCGATCTCGAGCCCCTCGATCGCCCGGTAGAGGTAGAGCACCCGGCTGGCTTCGTCGACGAAGACCCTCCCCGGCACCACGACGCAGCGCTCCATGAACTCCTGCATCGTGTAGAGTTTGGGCAGCAGCGTATTGTCGTGGGCCGCTATGAAGTCGCGAACCTGCCGGAAGGTGGAAAAGACGACCGCCCGCATCACCCCTTCACCTCTTCGAAGCGGCCCGTTTCGCGGTTTTTGCGGATGCGCGCGTAAGGCAGCACCAGCCCGTGCATCGCGACGTAGACTCCCGGATCCAGGTATCCGGCCGCCGTCACCGCCA
>Ga0256843_1002473_pt1 | contig 13432 bp, 12 predicted proteins | sample AlvinellametaG_FD_191572 | JGI IMG/M metagenome (GOLD analysis project Ga0256843, IMG submission 191572) | Pompeii worm associated microbial communities from hydrothermal vent at the East Pacific Rise, Pacific Ocean - Alvinella | ecosystem: Host-associated > Annelida > Integument > Unclassified ... | reverse complement strand
CCTGAAATGATCGTTATTCTTGCCGTGGCCCTGATCGTGGTCGGGCCGGACAAGCTGCCGGAACTGGCCCGCTCTCTTGCCAGGGGCATGCAGGAGCTGAAAAAAACCGTGGATGAGGTCAAGACCAGCCTGCAGGAAGAAGGCGGCGTGCTGGACGAGGTACAGAGCGAACTGCAGGAGACAGCCCATGACCTGAACAGCCATCTCCTGGAAACAGAGACCTGGCAGCCTGAACAGGAAGATGATGCGGACGAATTTGCCGAGGATGACCTGATTGACGTAGAACCCCTTGAGGAACGGCCCTGGGAGCGTGAGCGCAAGAGCGAACCTGATCCGGAACAGGCAGCAGCTGAAGACACACCGGCCACTGCAGCCGTGAAAGAAGTACCCCAACAACAGATTGCTGATGATCTGCCTCAAAACGCAAACAAGGCCACGGCCTCTCTGCCGGCAGACCAGCAACCGCCCGAGCCCACCCGGACATGAGAGCCGCGCTTGAGCATTTCGCCCCCCATTACAAGGAGCTCAGGCAACGGCTGATCGCTGTCTTTATCGCCATTGCCCTGGCCTCCACAATCAGCTATCTCTACATTGACCAGATCGCCGGTTTCTGCATGCGGCCGCTCTTCCAGGCCTATCCGGAACTAGGGCACCTGGTGTACACCAAACTGACCGAGGCCTTTGTCAGCTATATCAAGCTCTCCATCCTGGTCGGTATCGGCATCACCTTTCCCTTTCTCCTCTATCAACTCTGGATGTTTGTCGCGCCCGGCCTGCTGGAACATGAACGCCGCCTGGCCAGGCAGATCATCGGCTGGGCCACCTTGCTCTTTGCCGGTGGCGCCCTGTTCGCCTTTTTTGTTGTCCTGCCCCGCATGCTCACCTTTTTCATGAGCTATGCCGGACCCAACCTGCATCCCATGCCCAAGCTGGGCCTGTATCTCACCTTTGTCGCCCGGACCGTGCTCGCCTTTGGCATTGCCTTTGAGATCCCCTTTCTCATGGTCATGGCCATGAAAACCGGCCTGGTCAGCCGCACCTATTTCACGGGCAAGCGGACCTGGTTCTACATGGCCATTGTGGTGCTCTCCTTTCTGCTTGCAGCTGGCGATATCACAGCCACGGCCCTGCTCGCCCTGCCCCTTTTCGGATTATACGAGGCCGGTATCATCATCGGCAGAATGCTTGCATCGGCACCGGAGAGCCACTGATACACCCCATCAGAACCAGGGGTCTTCAAACTCCTCGTCACTGCGGTCCCGAACGCGGTCAGTGCTGAAGATGGCACGTTCCTCATGGCCGTCATGGAAAAGCAGCCGCATTTTTGTGGTGATGGGCAGGGTCGGTGCCTTGCCCTCGCTGACAATGATCTGGGGCGTACTTAACCAGTACTTGACACTGGTCAGCATGACCTCATTGGTGATGGCATCGCCCTCGGTGAGGATCTTACGGATCTTTTCCTCAGGGTCCTGCACCCGCAGATCCAGGATGTAAATCTCATCTGCGTAACGGGTCAGCACAGCAGTGGCATCCATGGTTGTTGCCTTTTCCACATGGGCGTTGACCAGGGGCTCATAGCGCTGCAGGGTGGTCTGGATGGAACTGGCCTGCTCCGCCTGCTGCTGATCTGGCCGCTCCAGGGTGATGGCAGCACCGGGCCTGATTTTCCTGCCCAGGTGCAGCCGTACCACCTCATCGGGTCTGGACGGATGCAGGTGCAGGATTATGGTTTCCTGGTTTGGGCCGGTTTCCCACCTGGCACCCTTGAAACCGTTGACCGGCCAGTCACCGCCCACACAGACCACAGTGCCATCGGACAGAAATTCAAAGAAATCCGCCTCAGCCCCCTGCCAGGCCAGGATATGGTTGTCGATCAGGGGATTGGCAGCATGGGCTATCTTTTTCTCCGCAGGCAGGCTGCCGGCAAACCGGTACAGGGAAATTCCGCCACCAACCACCAGCATGACAACAACCAGGGCCAGGACAATCTTTTTCCAGGGCAGCCCCCCTGGTGTTACCTTCTTCTGCCAGCGTGCCAGCCAGGGCGTGGTCAGGGTCAGGGCCTGGCCCATTTTGCTGCAGGCCACCACGCAGTCGCCGCAGTTACTGCACTCAAGCTCTGCCAGCTCATACAGGGTCTTGGGCTGCAGGCGCAGGGTACAGGCCGCCTCGCAGCGTTCATATCCGGGCTTGCAGATACATTTTTCAGCCGCAAAGGCCACCTGCATCCGATTGCGATTAAGCTGCTTGACCAGACTGATCAGAATGGACTGCGGGCAGACATACCTGCACCAGATCCGGCGGCCGGCAATGAATTCCAGACCAAGCAGGGCCAGGATAAAGAGAAAGCACAGAGAGATAAAATCCTGACCAAAGTAATACTGAAAAAAACGGGCATACCAGGCCGGCATGGAAAGCTGGTTGAGGATCGGGGTGGTGGAAAAGATAAAAAAGGCGGCAAAGCCAAGGACAAAAATCGTCATCTTGATCCGGAATCCACGGCCTGAAAGATTCCATGCCTTTTTCTTCCTGCCCCATGCCTTCCTGCGCAATCCCTGGCCCAGCTCGGAGAGCAGCCCAAAGGGACAGATCCAGGAACAGAAGACCGTGCCAAACAGGAAGGCCAGGGTAAGGGGCAGCAATGCGCCGATAATATTGTCAAGGGTCAGATAGAGGTTCTTGACGCTGAGCTGCAGGATGGCCAGCGGGTCGGCAAAGGGGATGCCGAATGCGTGAAAGGCGAGGAAGTTGCCGTAGACATGGCTGTAGCGGAAGCGGTTGACAATGGGAATAACGATAAAGGCGACAGCAACGGTTAGCTGCGCAAGCCGCCGCCAGGTGTGGATGGTGGGCCGTTTCATTTCCCCTCCTCCTCACCCCTGGTCTGCTGGAAACGGGTTGGCGTCACCACAATGGCATCGGCCGGGCAGACATGCTCGCACAGGCCACAACCGGCACAGTTTTCCGTGATGACCGGATTGGTACCCCCTTCCAGGTACATGGCCCGCCACTTGATCGGACAGCGCTCATAGCAGGAACGACAGAGCAGATGGCCGGTCCAGGTAAAGCATTTTTTCCGGTCCAGCTCGGCAAAGCCCATGCGCACCTCTTCAATGGGCACGTCATGCAGGGCATCGGACGGGCAGATCTCGCTGCAGCGCATGCAGAGATGACAGGGCGCCTCCTTGGGGTTGATCTCCGGCGTGCCAGCGACAAAGAAGTTGAAACCGCGCCGCATCTTGATACAGTCAAAGATGCAGACCTGGGCGCACTGCCCGCACTGGAGACACCTGGAGAGAAATTCCTTTTCCGTGCGCGCCCCTGGCGGACGGAGAAAACGTCGGCCAAAGCCCATCTGTCATTCCCCCTTTTTCAAGCTCACAAACCGTGCATATACCCAAAAAATATGCCAAAAACAGGCAGGACGCCAGCCAGCGCCCTGCCTATTGCATGTCCCTATAGATTAATACCGGGATTCTTTTTCAGCAGCTTGCGAAGACTTAAGTTGGTTTCGATATTGCCGTTCTCATCCATTTCATCCTCAATGGTCAAATAGGTGGTATAGATGGTCAGCACACCGTCCAGCTGCTTGACCTGTTCCACCACGGCCTCGATCCTGTCCGAGATGGCCTCGGCAACCACCACCACATACTGGCCCTGGTGGATGCCATAGGTGGTCATCTCGGGCATGGCATTGATTTTTTCTTCAACAGCGTCCACATCCTCCTGGAGGGCATGGACGAGGAACCCCATGATTGCCATGCGTTATGCCTTCTTGATGCGCACCGCGCAGATCTTGTATTCCGGCTGCTTGGAGCCCTTGTCAAAAGCGTTCAGGGTCAGCTTGTTGATCATCAGATCCTTGTCATACCAGGGCACAAAAACCAGGCCCGGCCGGCAGACATCGCTGACCTTGGCCTGGAAGACCATCTTGTCGCGCCGGGTTTCGAGCAGGACATTGTCGCCGTTCTTGATGCCGTGCTTCTTGGCATCTTCAATGTTGACCTCCACATAGGCCTTGGGGAACGAACGCCGCAGCTCCGGCACCTTCATGGTCATGGTGCCGGTGTGCCAGTGATCGATGACCCGGCCCGTGGTCAGGACCATGGGATACTTGGCATCCGGCTCCTCGGCGGCCGGGGCATAAGGCCGCATCCACAGCTTGGCCTTGCCGTCCGGATAGCCGTAGAACCAGTATTTGTTTTTGTAATCCTTGGGAATATTCGGATCCTCGCCGCGCACGTAGCGCCGCTTGGTGCCGGGATGGTCCTCGGTGGGACACGGCCAGCGGATACCAGACTCCTTTTCCTGCCGCTCACGGGTCATACCCTTGAAGTTGTAGGGCGTGATCGAGCTGACCTCGCGCCACTCATCCCAGACATCATCCACGTTCTTAAACGGAATAACCTTGGGATCAACCCCCATCCGTTTGGCAAAGTCAAGCAGGATATCCACATCCGAGCGGCACTCACCCATGGGCTCCACCGCCTGCATGAGCAGGGAGTAGCGCCGCTCCGAGCAGCCATACACGCCGCGTTTCTCGCACCAGAAGGCCGGCGGCAGCAGCACGTCGCAGTACTTGACCGTCTCCGCGTCCATGAAGGGCTCGGACAGGACCATGAAATTGTCCTTGCGCTCCATGCCCTCGGTGTACATGTTTACATTGGGCAGGGAATGGGCCGGGTTGGTGCAGAGCACGAACATGGCCTTGATCTTGCCCTCGGAAAAGGCGTTCCAGAGGGCAATGGTGTGCAGGCCGGGCTTGGGCGCGATGGTGCCGGGCTTGAGCCCCCACTGTTTTTCCAGCTGGGCCCGGTGCTTGGCCTTTTTGATCATCCGGCCAGCGGGCAGCAGGTGACACAGGCTGCCGGTATCCCGCACGCCGCCGCAGGCATTGGGCTGGCCGGTGAGCGAGAAGTTGGTGGCGCCGGGCTTGCCGATCTGGCCGGTGAGCAGGTGCAGATTGGTCACCAGATTGTTGGCCCAGACGCCGCGGATACGTTGGTTCAGGCCCATGGTCCAGAAGGACATGGTGGCCGAGGACTCGGCAAACATCTTGGCAATGCGGCGAATCTGGTCAGCCGGCACGCCGGAGATCTTTTCCGCCTTTTCCGGAGTATAGTCCTCTAGAAATTTCATGTAGGTCTTGAAATCCGCCTTTTTCTTGTCATTGGTCATAAAGTTGACGTACTTGTTATAAAAGCGCGGATTATCAAGCTCTTCCTGGATAATGACATAGGCCATGGCATTGAGGATGGCCAGGTCTGTGCCCGGTTTGAACGAGACATGCTCGTCTGCAATGCGGGCCGTGTTGGTCCGGCGCGGATCAACCACAATCACCTTGACGTTGGGATCGGCCTGCTTGCGTGCCGCCACCCGCTTGAACAGGATGGGATGGCACTCGGACATGTTGGAACCGATGATGAAAAAGCAGGTGGCCGCATCGATATCGTCATAGCAGCCGCAGGGCTCATCCTTGCCAAACGAGGTGTAATAACCGCCCACGGCCGAAGCCATGCACAGGCGCGGATTGCCTTCCACATTGTTGCAGCGCAGACCAGCCTTCCAGATCTTGTTGGCAAGATAACTCTCCTCGGTCAGGGCCTGGCCAGAGCCATAGTAGGCCACCGAGGTGGGACCATGTTCCTTGATCGCGGTTTTGAATTTGGATACCACCAGGTCCATGGCCTCGTCCCAACTGGCGGGCACCAACTGACCACCCTTGCGGATATAGGGACGGGTCACCCGTTCCTTGGCATAAACAATGGGCGGCATGAGCGCCCCTTTCAGGCAGAGGAAACCCTGGTTATGGTTATTGGGATCACCCTTGACCGTGACCACCTTGCCATTCTTCACACCGATCATAACCCCGCAACCGGTGCCGCAAAAACGGCACACCGCCTTGACCCACTTATCGGGCTCTGAATCATCGGCTGCCATGACAGAGGACAAATTGCCACCCACGGCCATCAGGGCTGATGAGGCCGCGGCACATTTCAACACTTCACGTCTGGTCAACTTCATTGTCCCCTCCCCTTACTGTTGTTTGGATACTGATTTCTTATAGGCATCATGGTGGATGGAATTCTGATGAAACGGATGGCAGGAATAGCAGTCGGGCTTGAGACCAAACTTCTGCTCCATCCGCTTCATGGCCGGTTCATGGCATTTGCGGCAAACCTGTCTGGGCGACGGCACCACAGCCCAGGGCACCGATCCCTTGCCATCCGGATTGCCATGACAGACAAAACACTTCATCAGCACCACGCCATGTTTGGATTCATACCAGTTCTGGGCGATCTTGGGCGTGGCCTTCTTATGACATTCATAACAGTCAGCCGCGGAATCGGGCGCGATCAGATGCTTGATCGGGGTCGCTCCCATGGCGCTTGCGGCAAAAAAGACAATGCAACAGCTCAGTGCGGCTGCGGCGATCCCCAGGAACTTCGACACATTGTTCACCTGTACGGTCTTCATTTTTTTCCACCCTCCATCTCGGCAAGTTTTTTGGCGAACTCGGCATTGTAGGGCTGATTACGGTCAAAAGGCGGCAGATGCGCGATATTGATATGGCAGCCGGCGCAGGTCCGCCTGGTTTCCCCGTTCTTGCCCAGGTAGGCATCATGGCATAGTTTGCCGATTTCGGAGATGGGCTCACCCTTGGCATTCTTATACAAATCCTTGTGGCAGGCCTGACATTTTTCCGCTTCCATGGTCTTACGGGCTGTCTCCTGCATTTTACGGCGGTCAAAGGTGCCGGGCGGAAAGATCTTTTTATCGTAATACTCGTCCCGGGCGTAATAGCTGGTCAGAGGATTGAAGTGAAAGTGATGACACTGCTCACAAGATATGGGTTTCTTGTCCTTATCAACCGCATGGGGCGACGCCTTGAGCTCGCGTTCATATTCGGCCACATCGTGACACCGCTTGCACTCCTCGACCGCAGGGCGGTCAGCGGGTTGTTTTGCATCGGCGGCCAGACTGATCCGTGGCCCGGCCATAACGGCCATGCCCACAACCAGGGCCGCGAGCAACAAGCGTTTTTGACAATTCCAAGGTACCTTCATGTATCCCTCCTCAACGAAAAATCCTCTGGACCTGTTTCCTACCTTCCATCAGAATTGCAATATACATTCCATAACTATTTCTGATATTAATTCAACAAATTAGCAAAACCCTGCACTTCCTTTGCTACTTCATGGTAACAACCAGCACGACAGCGCGTTACCCCTTGGTAACACCGCCGTCATCCTGACTCAGATAGGCCAGCCGTACCCCCTGGACAATCTCAAGCGCCCTGATCCGGGCAATGACATCATGCACGGTCTCCGTGTCCACCTCATTGAGCCGGGCGATAATATTGCCCTGTTCATCGGCACTGTAGATGATCAGACCGGGAAACCGGGCCAGGATGATTTCCGTGTCCTTCCGATCTTCAGGGCGAACCGATATGATGATACCGCCAATGGCCATACGCAATTTTTTGAAAATGTATATAATTGCCGCCCGGGGCTGCTCCGTTCCCGCTCACTGCAGCGTTCATCCCGTTGTTGCCCGGCGGAAGGGATGATGGTTCCTTGAACTACTGGACAGGCCCCACGGTCCGTCTCATCCATTTCTGCTCCGTGACTCTTATTCAGCAAAAAGCATTCCAGTGAATTTTATCTATAATTTCAGGATAATAAACCTCAGAGACTTGCAATATGTTACCAAAAGGTATCATTTTAAGTTGAAATATGTTACCAATGAGTAACTATTAAGAACCATTCCTTCTTCACTCTTATCAGCCCATTCGTTTTCATGTAAGGAACATCCATCAGGAACCGATGCCATGAAACTTCAGGCAAAATTCATTATCGCCATTGGTGCAATTTTGCTCTGCTCTTACAGCCTGCTCCTGTTTAACTCATCGCGCATCCAGCACGACCTCATCTATGGACAGGCAAGGCAGCAGGCCCGCATGCTGCACAAACAAATCATTCTCACCCGCAAATGGGTGGCCGACCATCATGGTCTCTATGTCATGGAGACCAGTAACGCACGGCCCAATCCCTTCCTGGACCGTCCAGTCATCCAGGGCGCCAACGGCCTTGTCTATGTCAAGCGTAATCCGGCCATGGTCACCAGGGAACTCTCCGAATACGCGGCCAGGGATAACTGGTATATGTTCCGCGTCACCAGCCTGAACCCCATCAACCCGGCCAATGCGCCCGATCCCTTTGAACGGCAAAGCCTGCTGACCATTGCCCGGGAAAACAAAAAAGAAATCATCTCGATCATCAACGACAAGTCAGGACGCATCCTGCGTTATGTGGCCCCGCTCACCGTGGAAAAACCCTGCCTGCACTGTCATGCCCGCCAGGGATACCAGCTTGGCGACCTGCGCGGCGCACTCTCCATCACCATTCCCATTTCATGGGCCGACAGGATGATCAGGGAAAATAACCGTTCGATCATTGCCTATGGCCTGCTCTCCATTGTTGTTGTCTCGGCCACCCTGATCTGGCTCTTTTCCTCCCTGGTTTCCCGTCCCCTGACCAGGCTGACAAAGGCCATGGGCCGCTATCCTGGCCAGCCGGTTCCCAAACCCAGGCACAAACAGATCAAGGATGAGATCGACACGATCAGCGATACCTTTTATGATCTCTGCTGCCGTCTGGACGCCTCGCGGGAAACCCTGGACAAGGCCAAGAAACTTGCCTTTCAAAATGAAAAGATGGCTGCCTTTGGCCTGCTCACCTCGGGCATTGCCCACGAGGTCAACAATCCGCTTGGCGGCCTGCTCAACTGCGTCAAGGCCTTGCAGGAAGATCCCAATAATCCGGAGTTGCTCGAACGATATCTGCCCCTGCTTGACAAGGGACTCCGCCGTATCGAGCACACCATGCAACAGCTCTTGCACTTTGGCCGCAACACACCGCTCAATCTGAAAAAACACGATGTGGATGATATCATCCGCGAATGTTTTGAACTGCTTGGCTACCGGCTCAAGAACATTGACCTCCATCTTGACCTGCGCCTGGACAAAAAATACTGCATTGACGTTGAGGCACTCCGGCAGACCATTGTCAACATCGGCCTCAACGCCATTCAGGCCATGGGTGATTCAGGAGGAAGCCTGTTTGTCAAAAGCAGAGCCGGAACCAACAGCCTCAAGATCACCATCGAGGATACCGGCCCTGGCATTCCGGCGGACATTCTTGATAAAATTTTCGATCCTTTTTTTACGACCAAGGATGTGGGTGTGGGCACCGGACTGGGGCTGGCGGTCAGCTATGCCCAGGTCGAAAAGATGGGCGGCACCCTGATCGCGGGCAGCAAGGAGGGGCATGGCGCCATTTTCACCATCACCCTGCCCGCGGATCACGATTGTCCGCTGGAACGGCCGGAGGAGTAAACAGGACATGGCCAGAATACTGCTTGCCGAAGATGATGAAATTATGCGGATCACCATACAGGACGCCCTGCACCGGCAGGGCTGGCAGGTTGATGCCGTGGTCAATGGCCGTGAGGCCCTGGACAGAATACGGCAGGAAAATTACCACCTCGTGATCTCGGACATCCGCATGCCGGAACTGGGTGGCATCGAACTGCTCCAGGAGGTCACCAATGTTGCCGCGTACACGGATATCATCATGATGACCGCGTTTGGCAGTGTTGAAGATGCCATTGACTGTCTCAAAAAAGGGGCTGCCGATTACATCCTCAAGCCCTTTGACATGGATGACCTGATCATCAGGGTATCACGCATCCTGGAAATGCAGTCGGTCAAGGCGCGCTGCGCCTCGCTGGAAGAATGTTGCCGCCAGTCCAGGCAACAGATCATTGGCAAGAGCGAACCCATTGCCCGGGTGCACCAGCGTATTGCCCAGGCCGGCCCAACCGACTCCACGGTCCTGATCACCGGGGAATCAGGAACGGGCAAGGAATTGGCCGCCAACGCCCTGCACCTGGCCAGCCTGCGTGCCAAAAAGCCGTATATACGCATCAACTGCGCAGCCATACCCGAAGGCCTGATTGAATCAGAACTTTTCGGCCATGAAAAAGGAGCCTATACCGGTGCTCATAAAAAACGGACCGGCCGTTTTGAAATGGCCGATGGCGGCACCCTGCTCCTGGATGAGATCGGTGATATGCCCATGCCCCTGCAGTCCAAGCTGCTTCGGGTGCTGCAGGAGGGAGAATTTGAACGGGTGGGTGGCACTCGTACCATCAAGGTGGACGTGCGCGTGCTCTGCGCCACGGCAAAAGATCTCGAAGAGGAGGTAAAAAACAACCGGTTCCGGCAGGACCTCCTGTACCGGATCTCGGTGATTCCACTGCACATGCCGCCGCTCAGGGACCGCAAGGAGGATATCGGCCTGCTCGTAACCCATTTTCTGCAAGAGTTCAGCAACAAACGGGGTGAACTCCTGACCCTGTCGCCCAAGGCCATGCAGCTGCTGATGAACTACGATTTCCCCGGCAATGTCCGGGAGCTGAAAAACATCATCGAGCGGGCCTCGGTACTGGCGCCCAAACCAGTCATCACCGAAGCTGATTTGCCGGCAGACCTGAAAAAACACCTGCAAATGGACACCCTACCCGATGAAGAGGAGATATCGCTCAGCGCGGCCCTGGCCAAAACCGAAAAAAAATGTCTGCTCAATGCCCTGGCGCTCACCGGCGGCAACCGGACCAGGGCCGCGGAGCTGCTTGGCATCAGCCGCAAAAACCTCTGGGAAAAGATGAAGCACCACAACATAGAATTCTAAAACATCCGACAAGACAGAAGCCCGCACAAGCGCCCTTCCTTCGTGGGGAAAGCATTTTCCACATTTTTTCCCAATCCAATTCCTCCCTAAATGACAGCACCTCAATCGGTGCATATCAACCAATCTGGTGGTGCATATTGACCAGATCAATGCCACGCCCATCAAGCAATGGGCGACAAACAGGCAACATATTGAAAATAAATAAATTATAAAAAATATACCACCTGGTCCTCCTTTTGCTTTCCCGAAAGCAGGAATGCGCATCACAAAGCGTCTTTTTGCAGAGACATGTTAAGGAGGTTCATATGAAAAAACAGATAGTTGTAGGATTGATCACGGAAATTCTGCTTATGGGAACAGCCAGTTTCAGCCAGGCAACCTTGGTGGTGTATCACAACCAGGCCGACTTTCTCGCACAAGCCGGTCAAACGACAGTGCATGATTTTGAATCTGATACGGTAGGGTTGACTGATGATGGTTACGGATATTTCGTAGAGACAGATCCCGCAGGCATGATTAGATCCGCATCTTATGGCGAAAATAGTGCCGCTTATCACGATTTTGGTGATTTTACCATAGATGCAACAGGAACCGGGATATATCAGGCAGGAGTACGTGATAGTAACGGCAATAACGACATTTATATGTGTTCGTATGACAATACCGCCTCCCTGAATATACTTTTTGACAATGACATAACCGCATTCGGCTTCACCTATGTCGCGGATGGTAATCAGTCATGGGACCACAGCACTTTCACCCTACAGGGAACAACCTGGGATCTGGGCAGGCCAGGCGATACCGGTTTTTTCGGTGTTATTGAAACGGCAGGCACCTTTGCTGCGGGAACAGCTTTTTCTTTCGGGCAACAATCCATAAATTGGTCTGGTGTACGATTTGACAATATCACCTATTCTGTGACTACGCCATCTCCTGTCCCGGAACCAGCAACATTACTGTTATTCAGCACAGGATTAGCAGGACTGGCCTTCAGGCGTAAACGCACAAAGTGATCTCCAGGGAATGTTGAGCCGGGTTGGATATTTTTCAACCCGGCCCGGCCCCTTCACATCGATACATGGAGAGGCTATGCTCTCCTGTAACAATACAGGCAGGCATGCCACGCCCAGCCCAAACTGGTTACTGCCAAACTCATCACCGGCTTGCCTTACGGAAAAGAAACAGATCACCCCTGACCCAATCGGCCTGTTCCTTTCTGATCCGCTCTCCTGTCCGGGCAAGCAGGTTCCAGCCTGCCTGGCGGGCCACAGCAAGCACATATTCCGGTGCATGGACATAGCGGCCGCTTGGCTGCAGCTGCCAGTTCACATCCTGGCCATGCTCGGTGGAACAGCAGAACCAGCCGCCTGGCCTGGTCCTGCCGGCGGCCAGCTTGAACAACTCATCAAGTGCGCCCAGATAAGTGAGCAGATCCGCAGCCACGATCAGATCGGCCTGGCATGGTTCTTCTCTCAAGAAGGTGAGCACATCTCCAACCACAAGCTCATCATAACAACCCTTGTCCCGGGCCTTGTCCACCATGGCTGTTGACAGGTCAACGCCGATCAGCTGCTCTTTCCAGGGCGCAAAAACCTGCCCGGACAGACCAGTGCCGCAGCCCAGATCAAGGATGACAAGTTGTGGACCCAGGGGGGCGATTTCCTGCTCCACCATGTTCCTTAAGAGTCCCGGCACCCGGTAGGCCAGTTTGTTCACCAGATCATCTTCAAAAGTCTCGGCATAGCCATCAAAGAGACCAGCCACATAGCCGTCCGGCGGCCGGTCCAGATCGCTGCCGGCCAGGGCCGCGACCATGAACCTGGCCGAGGCATCATCGGGCCGAAGCGTTACAAGCCGTTCATACAGGGTCCCGGCCCGGTCATACTCTCCCTGGCGATGCACGCAGTAGGCAAGATTGCCCAGGGCCGGGGCATGATCCTGATCCAGGGCAAGGGCCTGTTCATACGCTGCCACTGCCTTGTGCAGATCACCGGCCGCCTGATGGCAACAGCCCAGGTTGTAGGCAATGTCCGCGTCCTCTGGCGCATGCTGCATGGCCTGTTCATAACAGCGCACAGCCTGCTCATAATTCCGGGCCTGCTTCAGGGCCAGACCAGCGTTATACCAGTAATCGCTGTCCCTGCCATTGATACGGGCAGCGGCAAGAAAGGCATCGGCGGCCCGCTCATAGTCGTCCAATGCATATTGGGCCAGGCCCATATTATACCAGGCCAGGTCCGCGTCCGGAAACCGGCTGACTATGGCCTGATAACAGGAAAGGGCGCCAGGATAGTCACCCTTTTCATGCAGGGCAATTCCCTCATTATAGAGGAGCTGCAGTTTTTCCAGCTCATCCATGTCCATGTTGCTCCGGGGTCAGGTGCTGTTTGAGCAGGCAGCAGGAAATGCGGTGTCTGGGCGTGCCATCGTCCAGATATTCGATGTTGTCGGGCTGAAGCAGCTTGTTCATCACGCATCCCTCGGGGATGGACAGGGTGAAAAAGCGGTCCTCGTTCAGACCGGCATGGCGAACGAGCTGATCATCCTGCATTTCATAGGCATGGATGGGATAATCCTCGCAGAGCGGGCACTGGTAGACCCGGCCATTGGGAAAGATAAAAAAATTCTCTGCCACCTGGCCTGCGCATTGAAATTCCTCGTCCGGATCAAGAAAGACC
>Ga0256843_1002472_pt1 | contig 13439 bp, 15 predicted proteins | sample AlvinellametaG_FD_191572 | JGI IMG/M metagenome (GOLD analysis project Ga0256843, IMG submission 191572) | Pompeii worm associated microbial communities from hydrothermal vent at the East Pacific Rise, Pacific Ocean - Alvinella | ecosystem: Host-associated > Annelida > Integument > Unclassified ... | reverse complement strand
GACATATTACAACGTATAACTACCGTCTTCTATAGGAGAGTGCCTCTAAAAGGTGCTCTTTTTCTATCATATTTGATTCTGCCAAATCTGCTATCGTACGTGCAACTTTTTGTACCTTTTTAATACTGCGAAATGAGAGCGCAAAACGGCTAATTGCCCTATCAAGCACCTCCTTTGCCTCACTGCTCATTATGCAATACTCCTCTATCTCTGCATCGCTCATCTTGCCGTTAAAGCTCTTCTGCCCCCGCTCTTTGGCAAAGATATGTGCACGTACGACCTCTTTGTGCATCTCTTTGGAGCTCATACTAGGCTTGTCATCTGCTCGCACATTCTGCATTACTACATTGATGTCTATTCTATCTAAAAAAGGGTCTGAGAGCCGGTTTTTATATCGCTGAATCTCAAGCTCATTACATCTGCACTCCTTATGCTCATCCAGAAGGTTACCGCATGGGCAGGGATTCATCGCGGCTACAAACAGAAAATTTGTTTCATAACTCAAACGCTGATTTATACGTCCTATTCGTATGCAATTTTCCTGCAAAGGCTCACGCAGAGACTCCAAAATCCTACTTGAAAAGTGTGGCAGTTCATCAAAGAACAAAATACCTCTGTTAGCAAGTCCTATCTCTCCAATTTTTCCATTACCGCCACCAAAAATACTAGCAGCTGTTGATGTTGCGTGAGAGGCAATAAAAGGACGATAGGGCAAAAAATCCGGATCTTGCATATTTAGAATCTGTAACTTGGCAACTTCTAAGATATCCTTATTTTTCATAGGAGGCAAAATATAACGCATTCGTGAGGCTATCATACTCTTCCCACAGCCTGGGCTCCCTTCAAATAAAATATTATGAAATCCTGCACTCGCTATAAGAGCAGCTCTTTTAGCGATTTGTTGTCCTTTCACATCTATAAAATCCTCCGGATACTCTTTTAAATAGTAGTACTTCTCTTTAGCAATCTCATAAAAGGGGTATGCTAATTCACGTTTTATGGTATCGGGCCGAGCAGCACTTATATCTTCAAAAAGTGCTTTAGCCTCACGCAAAGAGCCAACACCATAAAAATCTATATTTGGAATTTTTGAGAGTTTATCTAATGCTGCTTTTGGCACTACGGCTTTTGATATAAGATTTTGATTTGCTAAAGAGAGTATAAGTGCATAGAGCTGTCTATTCTCTTTTACCTCTCCATCTAATCCTAACTCACCAAAAACAAACCACTCAGAAAAATCTTCTTTAGCCTCTGATAATGCAATAAGAAGAGCAATGCTAAGATCAAACTGACTGCCGCTCTTTTTAAAATCATCGCTTGGAGCTAAATTGATTGTTATTCGTTTTGGAGGAAATTTATACTCATTACTTAAAAGTGCAGACTTGATTCGCTCATTTGAACCTGCTGATGTAAGAGCATTCGCAGAACCGACAATAGAAAATGATGGAAGCCCTTTTGTCAATGTCAGCTCAACATCAACAACTTTGGCATTAAGTCCCTCGTATGTAGCACATTTGAGCTTTTTCATAATACAAACCTTTTTTGATTTGTACTATAGTAGTGAAAATTTGTTTTATTTGGAGAAAATATGGCAGATTGCCATATTTATTTTGCAGTTTTTTTGGCTTTACGCTCTTTTTGAATCTTTTTATACTCTTTTTCAAACTTTTTACGACGAGCATACGAGAGCTTATCAATAAACAAAATACCTTCTAAATGATCCATCTCGTGTTGAATTGCAATAGCCAAAAGGCCATCAGCTTCCAATCTTTTTGTATTCCCGTCTCTATCTTGATAGTTAATTGTTACTTTATCATAGCGTTTTACATCTTCATAGAACTGAGGAACACTTAAACAACCCTCTTGATAACTTGTTTCACCAGACTTCTCTATTAGAACAGGATTAATAATTTCTAGTAGATTTTCTAATGGTTGTTCTCCATCTTCATCCGGTATATTTAAAATTAACACACGAATAGGATACTCTACCTGAACAGCTGCAAGTCCTATTCCATTTGTCTCTAGCATAAAAGGGTGCATAGCGTCTAAGAGTTCGTGGAGCTCTTTATCAAAATCGACTACCTCTTTTGACTTCTCACGCAGACGTTTGTCCGGGTACTCTACAATCTTTAATTTCATTCTCTATCTCTATCCTATTTTCTTAATGAGACAGCGTAATCAGCATTTTTTAACTCATACGCTTTTTCAATACCGTCAAGTGCACTTACAACTACCTCTTCTACTGAAAATTCAGGATCAACATCTGTAATTCCTATAGAGATTTTCAGTTGAATCTCGCGATCGGCCAAAAAGAAATTTGAGTTTGAAACCAGTTCACATAAACGCTCACTCGCTTTTTTTGCACTCTCAATATCAGTATGCTTTAAAAGCATAGAAAATACACCATTGCCATAATGCGCTACAACATCACTACGTCTTGATGTCTTTAAGAGAAGTCTTGCGATAGTTCGCACCATCAGAAGAACAGCTTTCTCATTTTTAATACTTGCTTTTAAATCACGTGAGAGTTCAATCATAATCAGAGAACTTTTATGTCCAAACTCTTTAATAAGCTCTATCTCGTGCTCAATCTTCGTTAAAAGGTAGCGCTTATTATAGACACCAAATTGATTGTCAAAGATAGTCTCATTCTCTACATTTTTAACAATTTTAGCTGTATCATCATAAATACTCTTCATCTGAGAGCTCTGTGTTTTTACTATGGAGTTTAACTTACTGACATCATTTTCTAAAGTATTAATAATAGAGAGTGCTTCATTGGCTTCGGGCTTGCCTGCGAGCTCCTCTCTGCGCTTTTCTAAAATCTTTGTCATAAGTGACATATTTTTATAAAGATTTGCAGTTACACCTAAAATACCCTTAATAGAACTAAAACCCTGTTTAAGGCTCTGTTCTAACGCAATCGTATTTTCGCTGTCATTATTCTCTTCAAGTTCTAAAATTGCGTGAATCTGCTTACGAAGGTTTTCACTCTTATCTTCAAGAATTCTGTCAAAATAGAGTGAAAAATTATTTGGAGTAGGTGGCAGGTTATCTGCTATAAGTGTATTTAAGACCTCTTTTGCATAGATCTCAATATCGCTTGATGGAGTCTCCATATCAAGAGACTTCATTGCAGGAACATCCAGTTCAGAACTCACATCATCTATATTTCTACGATTTCTTCTTCTTAGTGTTCCTGCCATCATTCACTCCTCTTACTCTTTATCGCTCTTTATAAGAACTTCATCAATCATACCATACTCTTGAGCCTCTTGTGCGCTCATAAAGTTGTCACGATCAGTATCAGCTTCAATAGTTTTTACATCCTGGCCTGTATTTGCTGCCAAAATCTCATTGAGCTCTTTTTTCATACGTAAAATCTCTTCTGCCTGAATAGCGATATCAGTCGCCTGTCCCTGCGCACCACCTAAAGGCTGGTGAATCATAATACGTGCGTGAGGCAGAGCATAACGTTTGCCTTTTTCTCCCGAAGAGAGTAAAAAAGCACCCATTGAAGCCGCTTGACCTATACAGATAGTTGCTACATTTGGGCGAATATAGTTCATCGTATCATAAATCGCCATACCAGCAGTCACAACCCCTCCCGGAGAGTTAATGTAGAAGTAGATATCTTTTTCAGGATCTTCTGCTTCAAGAAACAAAAACTGTGCAACAATTGTAGAAGCCACAGCATCATTTACCTCTCCGCTAAGCATAACGATTCTATCTTTTAAAAGACGAGAGTAGATATCATAAGAGCGCTCGCCGCGCCCTGTTTTTTCAACTACGTATGGAATATAGCTCATATTACTCTTCTATTTTTTTGTTTAAAAGTGTAGTCAGTACTCTATCTTCTACCATTGACATCTGAATAGCCGGGAGGTATCCTGCATCTTTATACTGCTCATATGCTTTTTGTGGATCTTGACCCATCTGCATTGCTTCAAAGTAGATAGTCTGCATTACTTCTTGCTCTTCAACTTTTATACCGAGTTTTGCAGCAAGTGCATCAATGATAAATGTAGCTTTTACACTTCTTGTCGCTTCTTCACGGAAAGTCTCACGCAACTCTTTAAGTTTTTCAGGATTTTCACGAAGCTCTTTAATCTCATCTTCACTCATAGTAGAAGCTTTTTTATTGACAGCCATATCAATCTCTTGCTCAACTACAAATTCAGGAAGATCAAACTCTAGTTTATCTACTAAAGTCTCTAAAAGTTTTGGTTTTAACTCTTCATTATAAAGTTTTACAAGCTTCTCTTGTTCAAGTGCTTTTTTCACTTCTGCTTTTAAATCATCAAGTGTAGCATCCTCTTTTGCTAAAAGTTTTTGTGCAAGTTCGTCATTGATTTCAACTTCATCTTTAACTTTAACACCATTTACTTTTACTTTGAACATTGCCTCTTTACCAGCAAGGTCTTTTGCACCGTACTCCTCTGGGAAAGTTACTGTAATTTCAACTTCTTCATCACGTTTTACACCGATAAGTTGATCTTCAAAACCAGGAATGAACTGACCTGAACCTAAAAGAAGTTCAAAGTTCTCACCCTTACCGCCTTCAAAAGCCACATCATCAATAAAACCTTCAAAGTCGATAACAGCAGTATCACCCTCTCTCATTTTACGGTTACGTTTGATATCTACAAGTGGAGCTTGAGACTCAGCAATCTCTTTGATTCTATCATCTACCTCTTTATCTGTAACTTCCGGTTTTTGGAAATCAGGCACAAAACTATCAAGATCGTCAAGATTAATCTCAGGACGCATAGCAACTTTTACTGCTACTTCAATTTTATCATCTGATTTGTCAAATTTTGAGATTGTCGGCTCACCGATTAAGCTCTCATTTGCGATATTTAACTCATCAAGTCCTTTAGAGAGAACCTCACGTAAAGCTTCTGCTTCTGCATCTTCAACAAGTTTTTGTCCATATTGTTTTTTAATAATTGCTACAGGAACTTTCCCTTTTCTAAAACCTTGAATATTTGCAGTTTTGCTTAATTGCTTTGCAATCTTCTCTACGTTAGCATTTACCTCATCCATTGAGATTACTGCTTCTATCTCAGCATTTGCACCATTAATTTTGTTTGCTTTGATTTCCATCAATTTCCTTTTATCTATATATTGCGTCACAGCATTTTTATTATTTTGGGCAATTATACCAAAAATGTATTTAACTTTTACACCAGTGTGGTTTAAAGTTTAAAACAAGCAGCCATACTACTGCCAAATCTATCATCACATCTGCAAAGTTAAAAACGGCAAAATCAAAGCCGCAATGCCAATAGACCATATCTACAACACCCTCGTGAATAAATCTATCATATATATTTGAAAAAGCCCCGCCAAGGAGTATGCCAACAGGGAGGGCATAGCATATCTTTTGCATATATATCACATAAATTAAAACCCCTGAGACTAAAAGAAGCTGTATATATTTAAGATACTCTGCCAAAAATGCAAACATTGAGAATGCAACACCTTTGTTATAAACAAGTATCAAATCAATACACTTTGTATAGTAGCGAAACCCATCAACAAAGAGTGATTTGATATTTTGATCAACTATAAAGATACCGGCAAGTGCAAAAAGCAGTATTGCCAAAAGACGCAGGGTATGATTATTCATTAAGTGCTTTTTTAAAGAAACTCACAAGTGTATCCATTTTTGTCTCCATCATTTTTGCATCTTTGCACTCTAAAAGAATACGAAGCTTATTCTCTGTTCCAGAGTAACGGATAAGATGGCGCATATCACACGCTTCTATAGATGTAAGCAGTTCAGCAAGACCTGCTATCTCTTCAAGTGGTTTTTTTGTACTGACATTGAGATTGACAAGTTTTTGAGGGTAGAGTTCAAAAGGGCGAAGAACTTCTGAGGCCTTCTTTTGAGTTGAAATGATAAGAGAGAGTACCTGAAGTGCAGCAACAAGCCCATCTCCTGTCTTTGCAAAATCGTGCATAATAATGTGCCCGCTCTGCTCTCCGCCAAAATTGATTCCCTTCTCTTTCATAAGCTCAAGTACATTTTTATCGCCCACATTAGAGCGGTAGAGTTTCAGTTTGTTCTCTTTGAGATATTCTTCAAGTGCAGCATTGCTCATAACAGTAGCGACAACACCTGCACCTTTGAGTTTGCCCTGCTGAGCCAAATGTCTGCCCAAAGCACCAAGTAGCTGATCACCATCAACCATCTCTCCTTTTTCATCAACAACAACAAGTCTATCTGCATCTCCATCAAGAGCAATCCCAATATCGGCTCTATACTTTACAACATTTGCACACAACTCTTTCGTATGCAAAGCACCGCACCCCTCATTAATATTAAAACCATCCGGCTTATTATGCAGAACAATCACCTCAGCACCAAGCTCTTCTAAAACAGTAGGTCCAACCTTATAAGCGGCTCCATTTGCAGTATCAAGTACAATACGCATACCCTGCAGCGTCATCTCAACAGGAAAAGAGTTTTTAAGCTGAATGATATAACGTCCAATGACATCATCTATTCTTTTTGCCTTCCCCATCGCACGTCCGGTAACCTGAGACTCAGCAATCAAGGCATCATTAAAGTAAATTTGCTCTATCTGCTCTTCAACTTCAGCAGGAAACTTATTTCCGTGCCCGTCAAAAAGCTTAATACCATTATCTTCAAAGGAGTTGTGTGAGGCAGATATCATAATACCCGCATCACAGCGCATATTTTCTGTAATAAAGGCAATGGCAGGAGTTGGCATAGGTCCAACTTGAACAACATCATAACCAACAGCGGTAAGACCACTCACTATGGCATTTTCTATCATATAACCACTGCGTCTTGTATCTTTGCCGACTAAAATCTTATTCGTTACCGCATGTGGCTTCAGATAAATCCCGGCTGCCATCGCTACTTTCATAGCCATCTCAGCGGTTAAAAATTTTCCAGCCTCACCTCGCACACCATCTGTTCCAAAAAGTTTCATGCCTTCTCCTGCTCAATTTTAGGTATTTTACCACCCTTTAACTTAATTTTAATTATTTTTAAGGTAATATTGCGCACTTAAATTCCAAAAAGGACACATTAATATGGCAAATCACAAGTCATCAATTAAGAGAATTCGCCAGACTATCGTTCGTACAGAGCGTAATCGTTTCTATAGAACTCGTCTTAAAAACATCGTAAAAGCAGTACGTTCAGCAATCGAAGCTGGTAACAAAGAAGAAGCACAAGCAGCATTCCAAATCGCTAACAAACAGATTCACAAATTTGTTAGCAAAGGTATTTTGAAAAAAGAGACTGCATCTAGAAAAGTAAGCCGTCTTCACAAAGCTGTAAATGCTATATAAGGCTAACAGTATATGTTAGCAGATAAACTTACCCCGTTTATCAACCGCTATAACGAGCTTAGCGAACTGCTAAGCTCACCTGATATTACCTCTGACATCAAAAAGATGACAGAACTCTCAAAAGAACAATCTTCCCTTTTACCAATCGTTGAAAAAGCAAAAGAGTATAAAACACTTATTCAAGAGATAGCTGAATCAAAAGAGATGCTCAGCGACCCTGAAATGAGCGATATGGCAAAAGAGGAGCTCAAAGAGCTAGAGCCTCGCGTACCGGAACTTGAAGAAGAGATTAAGATGCTTATGCTTCCAAAAGATCCAAATGATGATAGAAATATCATCGTTGAACTTCGCGCAGGAGCCGGTGGTGATGAAGCTGCCATCTTTGTAGGAGACCTCTTTGGTGCCTACACTCGTTATGCTGATTTAAAAGGCTGGAATATTGAGATTATGAGCTCTTCTCCTAGTGATGCAGGTGGTTATAAAGAGGTTATCGCTCTTATTAAAGGTGATCAGGTATATAGTCGGTTGAAGTATGAAGGTGGAACACACAGAGTTCAACGTGTTCCTCAAACAGAGTCTCAAGGTCGTGTTCATACCTCTGCCATTACAGTTGCTGTAATGCCGGAAGTTGATGATGTTGAGATTGAGATTAACGACAATGACTTAAAAATTGATGTTATGCGTTCAAGTGGTTGTGGAGGACAGTCGGTCAATACTACAGACTCTGCTGTTCGTATCACGCACCTGCCTACTGGAATTGTTGTAACCAACCAAGACCAGAAGTCACAACACAAAAACAAAGAAAAAGCTATGAAGGTACTTAAAGCTCGTCTTTTTGACCTTCAGATGCAAGAGCAACAGTCTGAAAATGCAGCAGAACGTGCTGCTCAGGTTGGAACGGGAGACAGAAGCGGTCGTATTAGAACATACAACTATCCACAAAACCGTATCTCAGACCATAGAATCAACCTGACACTCTACCGTCTCAACGAGATTATGAGCGGCGGTCTTTTTGATGAGATTATTGAGCCGTTAATTGCTGATCATCAAGCAAAAATTGTAGAAGCTGCAGGACTCTAAGTTCTGTAGTTTTTTATAAATAAAAACTAAACTTCCCACTCCGTCTCAAATGTTTTTTTCACACGCCCTTTAAAGGTAATTGTTCTCTCATTTACCCCTATGTAGAGCGTATCACCACTTGTAGGATAAACCTCAATATTGTTTTTTACTTTTCCCTCTTTGTAGGCTCTGTAAAAACAGGCTGACATTCCGGTACCACAGGCAAGTGTCTCATCTTCAACCCCACGCTCATAGGTTCTCACGCGAAGATTTCCGTCACTTTGTACCTGCATAACATTTACATTTGTATTATAGACATAACGAAGCTCTCGTGCCTCTTCTATATCAAACTCCTCAATATTATCACTAAAACGAACCAAGTGAGGCACACCAGTATTTATCAGCCACCAAGTATGCCCGTTAAACTCTATGGCATCATCTAATATCTCAGGAGGCGTCAATTCTGAGAGTACCATACCGCTTTTTGGACTATTTTCTGTTACCTCTGCGTGAATGACTCCTGCTCCTGTTAGAAAGTCCATCTCTGCTGGAGCCAAATTATTATTGTAAGCATAATGCGCACAGGCACGACTGCCATTGCCACACATATCTGCGTGAGAGCCATCAGAGTTATAAAACTCCCACTCAAAGTCATACTCTGCGTGAGGTACAACAACAATAAGTCCATCAGCACCAATACCCTCTTGACGATGACACAACTCTTTAGCTAACTCACTTCTGTTTTGTTTGTTAGTATCGTGGAATATAACAAAGTCATTTCCGTTCGCACTATATTTAGCAACTCTCATAAAAGACTCCTATTTATTATATATCTTTTTAATTTTCTCTACAAATAGTTCTACTTCATTTTGAAGATGTTTGAGATTCTTAGAGTTATCAATAACCCACGTCGCCTTCTCTCGCTTCTCATCAATAGGAAGCTGTGAAGCAATACGTTTGAGTGACTCCTCACGTGAGTATCCATTACGTTTCATAAAACGCTCAAGCTGAATATCAGCAGGTGTATATACTACGACACTCTCTCGTATAGGATAGTTGCCATTTTCAAAAAAGAGGGGAATATCTATAAGGTAGGGAAATTTAAAAGTGTCTTGTTTTTCACTCTGTTTTTCTATCTCGGTTTTAATTTTAGGATGCAGATACGCCTCAAGTACTTTTTTTGCATCTGCGTGAGAGAAGATATACGAACCCAGCTTTGTACGATCAACTTTGCCATTGGAGATATACTCATCTCCAAAAGTCTCACGCACCCACGCAACAGAATCATCCAAAATTTTGTGAGAGATGCTATCAGCATCAATAACCCGCATTCCATTAAGTGCAAGTAAAGAAGCAACGGTACTTTTGCCTGTTGCAATACCACCAGTTAGTGCGATAGCATACTCATAAGCCATTAGTTTTTAACTATACCTTTGTAAGCTCTGCGAACATCATTCCCCATAGCAAAAGCAGCAGGATGAACATCAGAGTTATAGTACTCCAAATTATCAAGCATATCTGCACGTTGCAGGATTATATCTGCTGTTGGATGGTACTCTTTGGAAGCTAAAAGTGCCATTTCACAATTACCAAGATGGTATGGCATTACAATCTTTGCATATTTTCCTAAAATACTCATCAATGTTTTGTTTTCATCTTCATTCTCTAATGAACTAATCGGCATTACAACAAGCCCCTTTTCATTTAAAACACGGTTTATATGTGCTAAAACTGCTGCATCACTTCCAAGCTCACAGATAACAACATCATATGCACCATCTTTTGTCTCACGCAAGGCATTCACATCTGCCGAGATTACATCACAACTGATATCATCAATATGTTTTTGAACTTCAGCAACCAGAGGTGCTGCATCGCTACTGATAATCAGTACATTATTTGGTTCTTTATGTGTACATAACGGTACTTGAACCATCATTTCATTATATCTGTAATCTTTCATTTTGTTTTTCCTTAATCCTAATAAACTTATTAATAGAAAAAAAATAAGAGGCTCAGAGCAAAGCGAGGATTTGTCCTCGTTTTTTTTCTATTAATAAGTTGTCAGGATTTTATCCACTTTTGGATTAATTTTACTTAATTATAGATATAATTACGACAAATTAATATAAATCTAAAGGTATTCAAAATGGATTTTAACAAAATCAGAAAATTTTGTAGAGTCTTTCGTATCATCTTGGGAACAGCTCTTATCATTGCTGCTGTCGTAACTGGTACAACTTGGCTCTATATTGGGATCATCCCTCTTATTGCAGGTATAACAAACTTCTGCCCACTTTGTCTCATTACAAAAAAATGTGACTTACCTCAAAATCAGGAATAATTATGAGTCAAATATCTTACAAAGATGCCGGTGTTGATATTGATGCAGGGAACAGTTTTGTTGAAAATATCAAACCTTTAGTTAAAAGTACAAAAGTTCCAGGTGTTCTTGGTGGTATCGGCTCGTTTGCCGGCGCATTTGAACTTCCAACAGGATTTAAAGAGCCTGTAATGCTTGCTGCAACAGATGGTGTTGGTACAAAACTCAAACTTGCAATAGACAGCGGTATTCATAACACAGTAGGAATTGATTTGGTTGCGATGTGTGTTAATGACCTTATCTGTAACTTCGGTACACCTTCATTCTTCCTGGACTACTATGCAACTGGTAAGCTTGATGTCAATGTAGCTACAAATGTAGTTGCTGGTATCGCTGAGGGCTGCGTGAGAAGTGAATGTGCCCTTATTGGTGGTGAGACTGCTGAAATGCCGGGAATGTATAGCGAAGATGATTATGACTTGGCTGGTTTTGCAGTTGGTGTTGCAGAAAAATCTGAGATGGACAGAGTAAGCCTTGTTCGCCCTGGACATAAGCTCATCGCTCTTCCATCTTCAGGTCTTCACTCAAACGGTTTCTCTCTTGCAAGAAAAGTTCTTTTTGAGAAAATGGAGATGAAGTTTGATGATGAGTTTAACGGTAAACCTTTAATTGAAACACTATTAGAGCCTACAAACATCTATGTAAAAACATTTAAAGCACTTAAAAATGAGATAGTAGCAATGGCACACATCACAGGTGGTGGAATTGTAGAGAACCTTCCTCGCGTGCTTCCTGAAAACCTTATGGCCGAAGTGAAAAAAGATGCTATTAAAGTACTTCCTATCTTTGAATTGATGAGCGAGCATATTGATAGAGATGAGATGTTTAGAGCATTTAATATGGGTGTTGGAATGATACTCGTAGTTGAAGATGCTAATGTCCAAAAAGTTCTCTCTACTGCTGAGGGCTCTTACCTAATAGGTGAGATAAAAGAGGGAGCTCGCAAAGTTGAGATGGTATAGCTTAAGAGAATAAAGGCAAATGCCTTCTTCTCTTAACACTGCTAAAAGTTAAAGTTCAACTGTGCACTTACAGCACTCTGTGAATGCTTTGTTGTAATTGTATATGTAGCACCTGCAGCTCTATTATATGTTGTATATGTATCTTCAGATTCTGGAGCATATGTATATGCCAAATCTATAGATGTCTGCTCACTTAGATTATATGTCCCGCCAATAGCATAGTGTGACTCCACAATACCCGGAAATCCTAAAAGATTAAACATATTTATTGTATATCCATTCAATCCTGCACCATTGTTATACATACCCGATTGTTCACTAATTGGACTTGAAGCATAGTTATACCCCAAACGTAGTGCCCAATCTTTTTGAGTATATTCATATCCTATTGTAAATACATCTTGGTCATCCCACTCGAAATCTTTATATCCCAAAGCATCTGACCATTTTATAATTTTATAATCCAACGCAAACGTATGCTCTTTTAATTTATAACTGGCACCAATACCCATCTCTGCCGGTGTAGAGAGTTTATTATTTGTATATATAAACCCTGGATTCATAAAAGGCTGAATCATATTTGCAAAGCCTCTGTATTCCATATCAATTCTTGATTTATAAATTGCACCAACAGTAATATTTTTTTTCTCATAGGCTATACCAATATTATAACCAAATGAAAGATCCTGTGCTACTCCCATTCCCATTCCACCATTTGCAGGATTTCCATCCATATCATAATTGATATCTAACGAACCATACTGCAAAATAGGCGTAATAGCTATACTAAATCCATTTGTTGTATAAGCTAATGGAACACCAAACTGCATAAGCTGTAAATTTGTTACCATCTGCATTGTTCCAGCACTTAGAGCAGCATCACTATAATCAACACCCATACCTCCAGTACCCCACATACCTATACCTATATAAAAATCATCATTTATCTTCGTAGCAAGAGAGACCTCGGGAATAATACTTAAATCAGCAGCACTCTGAGCTGTTGTACCACCTTGTGAACCATAACTTACATCAGGCATAAAGAATGTGCCGCCAAAAGATATTTCTGTCTTATCAACAGAAGTAATTAAAGCAGGATTGGTTAAAGCTGACTCAGCACCATGAGCCACACCAATACCTGTACCTGCCATACCACGTGTCTCTGCTCCCATACCAATTAATGTTGCACCATTGGTCGCAAACAGAGATGTAGTCGATAATGTTAAAAATGCACCAAGTGCTAATTTAATTCCAGTTTTCATATTCTCTCCTTAAGAGTTATCAAAATTTTGAGATAGTAAGTACTATTTCATCTAGGTTGATTATAGGAGAATCTCTTTAAATCAAATCTTAATTTTAAAAGTTAATATATAATAAATATTTATATATTAAGCAATAAAAAAGTTACTATAAGAGAAAACAGAGAAGGAGATAAAAATAAGTAATAATTATATTATAAAGCAGAAGAAAATCAATGAAGATTATAAATATTATAAGTTTAAAGAAAAAAAGAAATTTAAAGGAGAAAAATATAGTGTGTAAATTAGTAACGCTAAAAGATATGATTAAAATTAAATAAGGGAAAAATTGATCTTCAACTAGGCAGCGACCTACATTCCCACACCTGAAAGGTGCAGTATTATCAGCGATGAGAGGCTTAGCTTCTGGGTTCGGAATGGGACCAGGCGTTTCCCTCTCTCTATAGC
>Ga0256843_1002471_pt1 | contig 13448 bp, 8 predicted proteins | sample AlvinellametaG_FD_191572 | JGI IMG/M metagenome (GOLD analysis project Ga0256843, IMG submission 191572) | Pompeii worm associated microbial communities from hydrothermal vent at the East Pacific Rise, Pacific Ocean - Alvinella | ecosystem: Host-associated > Annelida > Integument > Unclassified ... | reverse complement strand
AGTAAACTCTCTTGAAACTAAAAAGGAGATGGACTACTGTGGAACAACTCTAAAGTTTCCAAAAGATAATTATGAAGTTCTCTCATTTAATCCTTTTGAGGAGAAGGTCAAATTTGAGAGAGTAAAGGTTTTTACTAAAAGAGAGTATAGCTCTCTAATAGAGATAAAGACCTCTATTGGAAAGAGCATTAAAGTATCAGACAAACACCCAATGATTGTAAAAGAGGGTGAACAATATAATGTAAAACTTGCAAATGAGCTAACTTTAGATGATAAAATTCCTGTTATTACTAAGCTTCCGACTATATTCAAAGATGAGAAGATAAACTTAATAGATTTATTTGCAGATAGAAACTTAAAAATTAGAGTGAAAATAGAAGATGGAAGTTGGAGAGATTATCCAGATTTTATCTCTAAAAAATATCTAGGAGTAAAGGTTTCAAATTTTAAATATTGGGACTATTTACCCTTAAATAAGTATCTATTGGTTAGAAATAAATTAAATATAGATGAGAGTAAACTTATATTGATTACAGGAAGAGGCTCATCTACTTCTAAAATTCCAGCTATTTTTAAAATAGACAAATCTTTTGCTCGTTTTATAGGATACTATTTGAGTGAAGGGTGTATTACAAAAGATAATAATACAATTAGAACAAGAATTACAATTGCTCAAAATGAGAGTGAATTATTAGATGATATAGTCTCTATTATTAAATCTTGGGGTATGAGTTACTCTATATATAAGGATAAGAAGTTTAACTCTCAAACCATTAAAATATCAAATAGGCTATTTGGTTTAATGTTAGAGAGTTTAAATGTTGGAAAGGATAGCTATGATGCTAAAATCCCAGATAAAATTTTATTTAATGAAGATACTATTAGATGGGAGCTTTTAAAAGGGCTATTTAGGGGAGATGGAGGTTTTTCTCTTCCTTCTAAAATCTCATATTTTACAAGTTCTAAGGTGCTATTTGAGCAAGTTATGCTACTTCTTCATAATTTCGACATCTTCCCTTATAACTATAAAAGAGAGGGGTTATTAGAGATTAGTGCATTAAATGAGCTTAAAAAGTTTAGAGATCTGTTTTTAGATGATAAAAAAGAGAGGCTAAATAGCGCTTTAAATAGAATTTCAAAGAGTATAAAATCTAAAAACTTTACTAAGTCAGATGATTTTTTTATTGTAAATATAAAAGATATAAAAAAAGAGGAGAAAAAAACTGCTATCTACTCAATGGAGGTAAAAGATACCCATAACTATATTACTACAAATGGGATTATGACTCATAACTGCATTGGAATCGACCCATACTATCTAGCACATAAAGCTAAAGAGGTAGGATATCACCCAGAGATAATCTTAGCTGGAAGAAGACTCAATGATAATATGGGTATATATGTGGCAAATCAGGTAATAAAGCTTATGATAAAAAAGGGTAAGAAAATTGAAGGCTCAAGGGTTTTAGTGCTTGGAATTACTTTTAAAGAGAACTGTCCTGATATTAGAAATAGTAGAGTAATTGATGTAATAAGAGAGTTAGAGGATTTTGGATGTAGGGTTGATGTGAGTGATTACTTTGCTGATCCTAAAGAGGTTAAAAGAGAGTATGGAATAGACTTAAAAAAAGATGAGCAAATTGATCTTTTGAGTTATGATGCTGTAATTTTAGCAGTAGCACATGATGATTATAAAAACTTAGATTTAAAAGTTGGTAATCAGGTAATATATGATATTAAGTCAGTTTTAAAGAGAGCTGATGGAAAACTTTAGATATAATCTTTTGGGGGTTTGGAAAAATAGATTATAGGAGCTATTTTTGAGAGTTTTAGTAACTGGTGGGGCTGGATATATTGGCTCTCACACAGCAATTGTTTTAATAGAAGCTGGATATGATATTGTAATATTTGATAACTTTTCAAACTCATCTAAAGAGAGTATAAAAAGAGTAGAAAAAATTGTAGGAAAAAAAATCCCTCTAGTAGAGGGGGATATTAGAGATAAAAAGATACTAAGAGAGGTTTTTAAGGCTTATAAAATTGATGCAGTTATACACTTTGCAGGATTAAAGGCTGTAGGAGAGTCAGTTGAAAAGCCTTTGGAGTATTATGAGAATAATGTGTGTGGCACAATAAATCTGTGTCAAGTAATGAGAGAGTTTAATTGTAAATCTATTGTATTTAGCTCATCTGCTACTGTTTATGGAGATCCAAAGAGTGTGCCAATAAAAGAGAACTTCCCAGTAGGAGCTACAAACCCTTATGGGAGAAGTAAACTCTTTGTAGAAGAGATTTTAAGAGATTTATATATCTCTGATAAGAGTTGGAAGATAGTAATTTTAAGATATTTTAACCCTGTTGGGGCTTATGAGAGTGGAGATATTGGAGAAGATCCAAATGGAATTCCAAATAATCTAATGCCATTTATATCTCAAGTTGCAGTTGGAAAGAGGGAGTATTTAAATGTTTTTGGAGATGACTATCCAACCCATGATGGAACGGGTGTTAGAGACTATATTCATGTAATGGATTTAGCAGAGGGACATGTAAAGGCACTAGATAGACTCAACTCTTTTAATGAGGTTATGACCATAAATTTAGGGACAGGAAAGGGCTATTCCGTTTTAGATGTATTAAGAGCTTATGAGAGGGCATCTGATAGAAAAATACCCTATAAAATAGTTCAAAGAAGAGATGGAGATATTGCTAGAAACTATGCAGACCCAACTTACGCTAAAGAGGTTTTAGGTTGGGAGGCTAAGAGGGATTTAGATCAGATGTGTGAAGATAGTTGGAGATGGCAATCTAAAAATCCAGATGGATATGGGGATTAGTTTTGAGAAAAAGGGGGAGTCTTGAGGTTTTTAGTGCTGTTTTATATGCTCTCTTTTTGCGAGAGGTAAATACAAGATTCTCTTCTGGGACTTTAGGCTATTTTTGGGTAATATTTGAACCATTAATGCAGATTGCAATATTTGTAACTGTAAAACTTGCTCTATTTGGTTCTGCTTCAAATATGGATTATGCTACATTTATTACTGTTGGATTTATTGCTTTTAATCTATTTCGCCATATTATAGATAGGTCAATGAGTGCATTTAACTCAAATAGGGGACTTTATGCTTATAAACAGGTAAAGCCGATTGATGGATTAATTGCAAGAGTTTTAGTTGAGATATTAATATCAGCTATTATTGCACTAATATTTCTATTTGTAGCTTTATATATGGGTAGAGATATTTGTGTAGAGGATCTTGGAATGGTGCTTTTTGGTTTTATTTGGTTAATAGTTTTTGCTTTTGGATTTGGTCTTTTTATTGCAGTTATTGGGGTTTTTTTTGATAGTTTTTTAAAAGTTATAAAATTAGTTCTCTCCCCTTTAATGTTTATATCAGCAGTATTTTATCCTATGCAAAATCTTCCTCAAACTCTACAAGATATTTTATATTTTAATCCCTTAGCTCATTTTATTGAGATGATACATGATAGTTTCTTTTTTGAGTTAAATGGAAATTTTATAGATTATGATTATATGTTATTTTGGACTCTTATACCACTATATCTTGGACTTTTCTTCTATAGGAAGTTAGAAAAGAGGATTATATCTAAATGATTGAGTTGGTAAATGTAACAAAATATTTTAAGACCCCTAAGGGTAGGAAATATATCTTAAAAGATGTCTCATTTAAAATTCCATCGAATCTAAATATTGGAATACTTGGAAAAAATGGGGCTGGAAAATCTACTCTAATGAGAATGTTAGGGCAAATTGAGTTTCCAAATAGTGGAAAGATTATATCTGATAAGAGTTTTTCTTGGGTTATGGGGGTTGGTGGTGGATTTCAAAACAATATGACAGGTAGAGCAAATGTAAAATTTGTATGCAGAATTTATGGAAAATCCCAAGAGGAGATAAAAAGAGCAATAGAGTTTGTAAAAGATTTTTCAGAGCTTGGAGACTATTTTGATATGCCAATTAGAACCTACTCATCTGGTATGAGATCTAGGCTTACATTTGGACTTAGCTTAGCATTTGATTTTGATTACCTCTTAATTGATGAGACTCTCTCAGTAGGAGATGCCAGATTTAGAAAAAAGTCTAAAGATGCCCTAATGAAAAAGATAGAAGAGTGTAATGTATTATTAGTTAGTCATGATATGGGGACTCTAAAGCAGATTTGTGATGTTGGAATTGTAGCACACAATGCAAAATTGCACTATTTTGAGAATATAGATGAGGCTATTGATATGTATAAGAAGATAAATGCTTAAAGGGTTTTTGTGAAGATTTTTAAAAATTTAGGATTTATTTTTCTATTTTTGATTCCTTTTATAGTAGGGAGTATATATATTTTATATTTTGAGTCTGAATTGTTTAAATCATCATCTACTATTTTAATCAAAGATGTAAAGTCTCCTCAAGTAAATAGTAATCTACTTGGAAATCTATTTCCAAATAGTTCATCTAATATGCAAGATTCTATGTTAATAGAAAAATATATCTATTCTTGGGAGATGTTCAATTTATTAGATAGTGAGTTTAATTTAACTAAACATTATATGAGTAGAGATTTAGATTTTTTACAGAGAAAATATAGTTTTTCAAAGCCAGATAGTTTTTATAAACTATATAGAGATAGAGTAGTTGTAAATTATGATGAACTATCTACTACATTAGATATAGCTTTTTTACATACAAATCCAAAGAGAGCAAAAGAGATTTTAGAGTTTATTATTAGGGAGGCTGAAAAAAAGATAAACCTTTTTAATAAGGAGAATGGAAAAGAGCTTTTAAAGTTTTTAAGAGAGCAAGTTAAAAAGAATAAAGAGATACTATTTAAATCTATAGAAAGGTTACTTGAGTATCAAAATAGATATAAAATGATAGATCCCTCAATTGATATAAAGTCTAAGAGTAGAATTATTGCTGGACTTGAAAAGCAGATAATTCAAAAAGAGATTGAGTATAGTAACTTAATAAAGTATATGAATAAAAATAGTGTAGAGGTTAAAAGTTTAAAATCTCAAATAGAAAATTTAAAGAAAAAATTAAATAGTATAAAGAGCCGTTTATCTGGTTCTAGTAAAAGAGAGTTAAATAGAAATCTATTTGAGTTTGAGAGGTTAAAGAGTGATGTTGAGTTTAATAAGGAGAGATATAAACAGACTCTAATTCAGCTAGATTTAGCCTTAATTGAAGCAACTCAAAATGCAAAAAACTTTATTATTGTTATAAAACCGACTCAACCTAAGAGTTACTTTAAACCAGATAAAGTAAAAAATTTATTTACTCTATTTATGGTATTATTGCTATCTTATTGGATATTATCTATGATTTATGCTATTATAAAGGATCATAGAGATTAAATAAAGGGGCTTTTTTGAAAAGATTTTTTGCTATTTTAATATTTTTTTTTGTGAGTTTACTATCTGCTATTGAGATTAATTTAGATAGCAATTTATCAAGTTTAAATAAATCTAATAATTTACCATATTTTGGAGAGTCTCTATTTCAGGGAGAATTTAAAAAAAGTAGTAGATTAAGATATACACCAGAGTATCTTATAAATATTGGAGATGTTGTGTCTGTAAAACTCTGGGGAGCATATAACTACTCTGGAGATTTAAAAGTTGATTCTAGGGGGAATATATTTATTCCTAAAGTTGGAAATATTAAGCTTTTGGGTGTTGCAAATAGTGAGTTAAAAAGAGTTATAGAGTCAAATGTAAAAAAGGTTTTTAATAATAATGTATTTGTATATGCAAATTTAAATAGTTATCAGGCTATATCAATATATGTTACTGGTGCTGTAGTAAAGCCTGGTATATATGATGCTTTTGTAACTGATTCAATTTTACAATTAATAGATAAAGCTGGAGGGATAAAAAGAGGTGAGGGGAGCTTTAGAGATATTGATGTTTTAAGGAGTAATAGAGTCATTAAAAAGTTTGATTTATATGATTTTTTAAGTAGTGGAAGACTCTCTTTGTTTCAGTTTCAAAATGGCGATGTAGTGAGAGTTGGCACTCTAAAGAGGGTTGTAGCTGTTTTGGGTGATGTTAGAAGAGAGTGTTTTTTTGAGTTAGATAGAGATAGCGTATCTGTTGAAGAGATAGCAAAGTATGTAATATTAAAGCCAGAGGTTACTCATTTTATTATTACTAAATTTGTAGATGGAGAGGAGAGAATAGAACAATATCCAGTCTCTAGTAAAAATATTATAAATGTCTCAAATGGAGATAAGATAAAATTTGTATCAGATTATTTAAAACAGAATTTGACTGTAAAAATTGAAGGAGAGCATGGAGGGCTTCACTCAATTACTATTAGAAAGGGAGAGAGTCTGCAGGATTTGCTCTCTAAAATTATTTTAACTCCACTATCTGATATTGATGGAATAAGGCTATATAGAAAGAGTGTAGCCAAAAGACAAAAACAGCTAATAGATGCAAATTTGAAAGATTTAGAGGCTAGAGTTTTGACAACTGGTTCATCTACAACAGAAGAGGCGAAGATAAGAAAAGAGGAGTCTAAAATGGTGTTGGATTTTATAAATAGAGCCTCTAAAATAAAGCCAAAAGGACAGGTAATAATAAATGAGAAGACGCCACTATCTGAAGTTATTTTAGAAGATGGAGATGTAGTATATATTCCTAAAAAGAGTAGAGTAGTAGTTGTAGAAGGAGAGGTCTCTTTACCAAATGCTCAAACCTATGTTGAAGACTATTCAGTTGATGATTACATAAATTCATGTGGAGGTTTTAGTCCAAGAGCAAACAGAGAGAAGGTTTTGCTTGTCAAAAAAAATGGGAAAGTTTTAACTTATAATGCTACCTCTTGGTGGGATAGAGTTCCATTAAAGGTTGAAGCTGGAGATTCTATTTTAGTCTTAGGTAGAGTTGATAGTAAAAATATTCAAATTACTTCAAGTATAACTCAAATAATCTATCAAATTGCAGTTAGTGCTGCTGTGGTTTTAAAGGCTTTTTAAATGACAAGAAAAGGTCTATATAAACTCATAACTAAACCACATATATTTTTGAGAGATTATATTAAAAAAAAGAGGCATAAATTTGAGCATTTAGTTCCTAAAAAGAGATGCTATAGTAGTAATAGTTATAGTGTTGTCTCTGCAGTATATAATGTAGAAAAGTATTTAGATGACTATTTTAAGACACTTATAAATCAGACTTTAGATTTTAGAGAACATATTACTTTAATATTAGTAGATGATGGTTCAACTGATAACTCGGCAAAAATTATTAAAAAGTGGCAAAAAAAGTATCCTAAAAATATTTTATATATAAAAAAACAAAATGGGGGACAAGCCTCTGCTAGAAATGTGGGACTTAGTTATGTAGAGAGTGAGTGGGTTACATTTATTGACCCTGACGATTTTGTTAATAGTAGATATTTTGAAGAGATTGATAGATTAATTTTAAAAGATAGAGAAATAGGTCTTATTCAATGTAGATGGAGAGTTTACCAAGAGTCTAGAGGAAAATTTAGTTTTAAACACCCTTTAGATTTTAGATTTAAAAATGGAGCTAAAATAATAGAGTATAAAAAAGATAAAAGGTTTTTACCATCTTCAGTAGCTACAACTTTTTATAGAACCTCTATAATAAAAAAATATAACTTACTCTTTAATGAGAATATTAAACCAAATTTTGAAGATGGTCACTTTTCTGCTAGATATTTTCTATATATGCCCTACTCAAAAGTTGCATACTCTGCAAACTCTTGGTATAACTATAGAAAAAGAGCAGATGGAAGCTCTACTTTAGATAATGGTTGGAAAAATGTAGACAGATTTATAACTGTTCCAAATTTAGGATATTTATCTCTACTAAAAGAGGCAAAAGAAAGAGGAGAGATTCCTTATGCTCTCCAACGACTTATTATGTATGATTTAGTTTGGTATTTTAATAAAATAGTAAATCGCCCACAATCTATAGCTTTTTTAAAAGATAAAGAGAGGAGAAGGTTTAAATATTTAGTTTTTGAGATATTTAAATATATAGATAAAGATGTAATTTGGAATTTTGAGTTAGCTGGTTTCTGGTTTTTTCATAAAGTTGGCTTTTTGGGTATGTTAAAAGGAGAAAAGCCTCCTTTTTATATGGTCTATATTGATAAATATGATAAATATAAATCTCTGTGTAGAGTGAGATATTTCTATTATGGGAAAGAACCATTAGCTGTATATAGAGTTGATAATAGAGATTATATTATTCCTACTTTTTCAAAGATTAGAAAGCACTACTTTTTAGATGAAATTTTTTGTTATGAGAAGATTGAATGGATAGATATATCAAAAGCATTAAAAGAGATATCTATATCTATTTTTAATGAAAATACAAGAGTCTCAATCTTAGGAAAGAGCTATTTGGGTAGTGTATATATTGATATTATAAAATCTTTAGATAAAGAAAAAAAGAAAATCTCTTCTCCTTTGCCTATTAATATAAAAGTTATTAGAAAGTTGGCTAAGTTAAAACATATAAAAGATATATATAAGGATGCTTATGTAATTATGGATAGAGATACTCAAGCTGATGATAATGGGGAACATTTTTATAGATATTTAAAAGAGAATAGACCAGATTTAAATATATTTTTTGTATTAAATAAAGAGTCTCATGATTTTAATAGATTAAAAGATGAAGGGTTTAGGCTTTTACCATTTAATAGTTTAAGTCATAAATTAGCCTTACTAAATGCAAAATATCTCATATCTTCACATGCTGATAAGTATGTTGTAGATTATATGAAAACCTCTTACTATGGAGATATGATAAATTATAAATTTGTATTTTTACAGCATGGGATTATTAGAGATGATATCTCTACATGGTTAAATAATAAAGAGATAGATCTATTTATAACCTCTATGCCATCAGAGTATAATTCCATTGTTGGAGATAGTCGATATAAGTTTACCCAAAAAGAGGTTGTCTTAACTGGATTAGCTAGACATGATAGACTCTTAAATAGAAGTGAAGCAACACAGAGTGTAATTCTTATTATGCCAACTTGGAGAAACTCTTTAGTAGGCGATTTAAAAAAGATGTCGGCAAAAAGAGAGACTATAGATGAGTTTTATAATTCTGATTATGCAAAGTATTGGAAGTCTTTATTGCACTCTAAAAGATTAAAAGAGTTAATAGATAGATATGGATATAGAGTTGTCTTTTTCCCTCATGTAAATATGAGTATATATATAGATTGGTTTGAGGCACCATCTTGGATAGAGGTTAGAACTCACAAAACTGATCCAATACTTCATAAACTATTTCGTCGTGCAAAAATAATGATTACTGATTATTCGTCTGTGTTTTTTGAAATGGCAATTTTAAAAAAGGCTATTTTATATTATCAGTTTGATTTTGATTATATGTATGGAGGAAATCACTCCTCTTTATTGGGATATTTTGATTTTGAAAGAGATGGTTTTGGTCCTGTAAGTTATAGAGAAGATGAGCTACTTTTAAATTTAGAAAATATTTTAAAAAATAATGGAGAGCCATTTAAAAAATATTTAGAAAGAATGGAGAAATCTCTTCCATTTAGAGATGGTAAAAATAGAGAGAGAATCTTAAGAGAGATTGAAAAATTAGATAAAGTTTTTAATATTGAAATTTCAGAAAATAAGTATGAAAAATATCTACATCTAGCAGAAGTTTATAATCATTGGGGCTTAATTGACTATTGTAGAAGCCACTTATTTTATAAATTTAAAAAAATAGAAGATATCAATAAATTAATAGATATAAAAATTAAACTTTTAAAACTAGCGGAGGCAAAAGAACTATTAAATAGAGTTAAAGATAAAAGTTATTTTGAAGAAAAAATAGCAGAAGCTGAGAAGATATTAAATATAATATCAGAAAAAGAGGATATAGTTAAAGATTTTGATATTACTGCCTTTTTAGAACTCTCTAATTTAGAAAAATTATTTAAAGAAGAGAAGTGGAGAGTTTTAGAAGTAGCTTTTGAATTGATAGATATTGATAAAATAGAAGAGGATAATTTGAGTTTAATCTATTATATGTGGGGCAAAACTCTTTTTTATTTAGAAAAATATAAAGAGAGTATAGAGAAATTTAAGCTTTCAAATATAGAGACTATAGAAGTTTTAATATTTATTGCTAAATCTAAAACATATTTAAAAGAGTGGCAAGAGGCTTATAAATTGTGGGAAGATATATACTCTAAGCTTCCATCTAATAATAGAGAAGAGGCACTAAAGTATCTTATTTGGGTCTCAAAATATCTAAATTTAAAAGAAGCAGAAGAGTATAAAAGAGAGCTATTAGAGTTAAAATTTTTAAAAAATTCCAATTATGATATCTCTATTTTAAATATTATTTAAAGGATTTATATTAATAGTATTAAATTATCTATAATAATACCAATAGGTGTAACTTTTAAGACAAGTTTTAGATTAAACAGACTCAAATCCTCAATAGAGTCCTTTTCAAAAAAAGAGAATATTGAGATTATAGTAGTAGATAGTAGCAGTATCTTATTTTCTAAAAGAGTAAAAGCTATTAGTAAAAGCTCCTATAACTATCTAGAGATGAGAGGTATATACTCTGCATCAGAGGCTAGAAACTATGGAAGTAAAATTGCAAGGGGAAAGTATCTTCTATTTTTTGATGTAGATTTAGTAGCAAGGAGTGATTTTTTAGATAGAGTCTTAGAAGATATAAAAACTCTAGAGTCTCAAGCAAAAGAGGCTTTTAGTATATACCCTTGTTTATATTTGAGTGAGGCTAAAACTAAAGAGATTGAAAAGAGAGGTTTTAGAGATAGTGATTTTAGAGATATAAAACTTAGATATTTAGAAGGCTTTAATGATGAGGTTTTATATTTGGCTGTAAATACCTCTACAATTTTGGTTCAAAGAGAGCATTTTTTTAATATTGGAGGCTATAGTGAAGTTTTTAGAGGGCATGGGTATGAGGATTTTGAGTTAATCCATAGGCTCTATTTGAACTATCCAATAGTAAAAAGAGGAATAGATTATATTATAGATTTTAAAACACCATTTCCCTATTGTTATAGAGGATTTAGAAAATATTTTGCCTACTATGCACTTCCAAACTTTTTTGAGGATAAATTTACTCTCCATCTGTGGCATGATAGACCATTAACAAAAAAGTATTATAGAAATAGAGAAAATAATTTAGTCTATTTTTTAGAATATTTAAACTCTAGTTTGGAGTTTGATATTAGAGATGATTTTTTAGATAAATCTTTAGGAGACTATAATAAATTTATTGATACATTAATGGAAAAATATGGCTTTGAGAGTGCTAAATATTGTGGTTTGAGAGAGTTAAATAGTTATTCTAAAAATAGCAAACCAAAAGTATCTCTAAAAAGAAAAATAAGAAGAAAATTTTTAAATTTATTGGATAGAATTTAATATGAAGAGTATATATCTATTTGGAATTTCTAAATGGAAACAAGATAGAATCAAGCACTTTTTTCCAGAAGAGAATTTAATATTTTTAGATAAAGATAGTAGCAGTTTTGATAAAAAGAGTGTTTCAAAAATAGTTATTTGGGGAAAAAAGGGTTTTCCAGAAGCTATAAAAAGGGCAAAAGAGTTAAATATTCCAATACTTTTTGCAGAAGATGGATTTATTCGCTCAATCTCACTTGGGTTGGACTTTGCTCAGAGTTACTCATTGGTTTTAGATAGTAAGGGGATATATTTTGACACCTCAACTCCAAATGATTTAGAAGATATTCTAAATACCCATAAATTTTCTAAAAAGCTTTTAAAAAGAGCAAAGAGGGTAAAAGAGTTTTTAGTTAAAAATAGACTCTCTAAATATAATCTATATAGAGATAGAGAGTTTGAGATTGATACATCAGAGTATAAAAAGAGTATTTTAGTTGTAGGGCAGGTTGAAGATGATGCCTCCATAATATATGGAGCAGATGGAATGAAGAATTTAGAGCTCTTAAAGCTTGTAAAGTTTAGTAATCCAAACTCATATATTATCTATAAACCTCACCCAGATACTATAAGTGGAAAGAGAAAAGGGAAAATTCCTAAAAAAATAGCTCTAAAGTATGCAAATAGAGTTGAAAAAAGAGTTAGTATAGATAGCCTTTTAGATATTGTTGATGAGGTTCATACAATCACATCTTTAGTAGGATTAGAAGCACTAATTAGAGGTAAAAAGGTTATAACTTATGGAACCCCATTCTATGCAGGGTGGGGGCTTACAGAAGATAAGAGACCAATTAAGAGAAAAAGGAGAAATTTAACTCTCTTAGAGTTAATTGCTGGAGCATATATTCTTTATCCTAAATATATAAGTCCAAAGACTCTTAAGCCTTGTGAGGTAGAAGAGGTCTTAAGAGAGCTAAAAGCCCAAAAGGAGCTATACCACTCTTCACTTAAGTATAGATTGGAGGTAAATATTAAAAACTTCCTATATAAAAAATATTTTGCAGTCGAGAGAAACCTAAATGAGATATCTAACTTTTTCAAAGCAGTTAAGAGAAGAGTGCAAAAACTTTTTGAGAGTTAAATATATATCCCCTTTTGAGTCTTTTTTATATCTATTTAAAAGAGTAACCTTTGTTGGGTGGGGGAAAAAACGCTCTGGGGTTTTAGCTGTTTTGTTTGCAAAGCTTTTTAGAAAAAAGTTTCTTCTTTTAGAAGATGGATTTATTCGCTCAATTGGGCTAGGGGTAGAAAACTCTCCAAGATTTTCTCTAGTTTTTGATGATATAGGGATATATTATGATGCAACAGTTCCAAATAGATTAGAGAATATATTAAATAGTTATGATTTTAAGAGTGATAGGGAGTTGATAAAAACCTCAAAAGAGGCAATAGAAAAAATTATAAAATATAAAATCTCTAAATATAATAGTTTTAAAAAATATGACCTCTCATTTTTAGATACTCCTCAAAAAAAGGTTTTAATTGTGGCTCAAACTCTAAATGATAGCTCACTAAAGTATGGTCTAGCAGATAGATTTTCTACCAAAGAGATAATAGAAGATGTAATAAGAGATAATCCAAACTCTAAAATATATCTAAAAATTCACCCAGATGTTTTAGCAGGTAAAAAGAAATCAGACATTAGTTTAGAAGATATCCCAAAATCAGTTACTATTTTAAAAGAGAATATAAATCCAATTGAGCTTTTAGAGTATTTTGATAGAGTATATACTAAGACTTCAGGCATGGGAATGGAGGCTCTACTATTAAAAAAAGAGGTTTATTGTTATGGTATGCCATTTTATGCGGGATGGGGTTTAACTTATGATAAGATAAAAATTAAGAGAAGAGAGAGGAGACTCTCTATATATGAGCTATTTGCAGGAGCATATATATTATATACTAAATATTATAACCCATACACAAATAAAAAGGCTAATATTTTAGATATTATAGAGTTTGTAAGAGAGAGGA
>Ga0256843_1002470_pt1 | contig 13450 bp, 27 predicted proteins | sample AlvinellametaG_FD_191572 | JGI IMG/M metagenome (GOLD analysis project Ga0256843, IMG submission 191572) | Pompeii worm associated microbial communities from hydrothermal vent at the East Pacific Rise, Pacific Ocean - Alvinella | ecosystem: Host-associated > Annelida > Integument > Unclassified ... | reverse complement strand
GTTACCCGTGGAGGTTTTATAGATCGTGCCAGTTTTATGAATAATGCTAAATGTATGGAGAATTAAAAATGAAAAATGTTATGAATGTTTCTTATCAGTATCATTATCAACCGCAGCCTAGCATTAGTTACGTAGTGCCAAACGCACAGCGTGAAGGGAGAACTCTCATGTGACGCATTTTTGTGTTGCAGAACCGACAGGATTTATCCTGTAAGGGGGCAAGAGAGAGTTCTTCGGAATTTCTTTCTTGTCCCCTTTTTTTTGTGTTTGAAATTTTGGATTCCTTTCCGCTTACCGGTCTGTAAAACCGGCGTCTTTAAATCAAGTGGGTAGTATTAAGACGGGAGGTGCAAGTCCTCGGGGATCCACCAGATATAGTAAATTAATGAGAATTAGCAAACAGGCGTATGCACGGGCTTTGAGTCCGCTGGAGAGGTTTACTATTCTCAACCAAATATTAAATTGGGTGTCTAGTCTCGTAATGGTATCGAGGGGAGACTGTAAATCTCTTGTCTTTTGGCCTTCTTGGTTCGAATCCAAGGGCACCCACCAGATATAGTTAGCAATGAATTTTCTTCGGAAAGTTTTTTGGTGGCTATGGCGTAATGGTTAACGTAAATTCTGTGAAAATCTGCATTCCATTCTGGATAGCCACACCAAAAATAATATTTTTAAACAGTATTGGGGTATGGAGAAACTGGCAGCCTCAAGTAGCTTTGAACTACTCGTGCGTTAAATAGCACATTGCAGGTTCGAGTCCTGCTACCCCAGCCAATACGGAGTGTGCGACAAAGGTTGTCGACTTGATTTGGGATCAAGGTCTATTAATTGACACATGCTGGTTCGAGTCCAGCCACTCCGAGGCTAACGAGTAAAATCACCTTCACGTGGTGTTAGCTGTAAGTAGCATTTTATATGCGAAACTAAGAATTTATAATTTGACATTAATATAATTTTATGGTAAGCTACAAAATATAAAAAATAGGAGTTACCATAAAATGACTAAAATAGAAATTATTAATAATCTTTCAAAAGAAGAAATCACCTCAACATTAAAAGAATCAAATTCGCTTCGAGAATTTTTTTCTAAAATATTTAAATATGAAACTGAAAGTAATGGTAAATTAAGGACTCTTAAGTCTAAATTAAATTCATATAATTTAGATTTAAAAAAAGATTTTCCGCATATTGGTAAATCAAGTCCAATATGGAAAATCTCTTCTGAAAATTTTAAACAAATTATTGAACAATCAAAGTCAGTGACAGAAATATTATCCTACTTTAATATGAAAAACATTGGTTCAAATTATAGGACTTTAATAAAGAGATTTAAAGCTGAAAATATTGATTATGACGAATTTGTAAAAAAATCAATTAAAACTTCTTTTCGTAAATATGAAAAATTAAATATTAAAGATATTTTTATTGAAAATTCTAACACAAGTAGAAAAGTTATTAGAAATAGGATTCTTCAAGATAAGCTTTTAGAATATAAATGTCAAATATGTGGTATGGGTCCAGTTTGGAATGGAATGGAATTGTCATTAACATTAGACCATATAAATGGAATTAATAATGATCATAGATTAGAAAATTTAAGATTTGTTTGTCCAAATTGTGATAGACAATTAAGTACATTTGCAGGAAAAAATGTTGACAAATCTAAACATATTATCAACAAGAAGTTCTATAGATTTGCAAAAAGAAAAATCAAAAAAATTATACAAAGAGAAAATTAAACCAAGAAAAATATGTGCAAATAAAAATTGTAATATCGAACTAAATTCAAATAATAAAACAGGCTATTGTTTTAAACATTTGAGCGAAGAAAAAGAAAAAAAGAAGCCATATGATAACATTCATGAAGTTTTAGATAATGTTAAGTTATATGGTTACACAGCAACTGGAAAAAGATACGGTGTATCTGATAATACTATTAGAAAATGGCTAAAAAAACATAAAGTAGACTTACCTAAACAAAAAACATTTAATGAAAGAGTTATTGAACTTAAAGAATTTGTTACTAATCATGGCGATCTACCTAATGAAAAAGAAAATAAATCTCTTTATCTATGGATATATCATATAAGAGCTATGAATAAAAATGAATCATTGACAATAAAACAAATTAATGCATTAAATTCTATTTCGAAATATATTTTAAATGGTCAAGACAGATATAAAGATATGTTTAATAAAACATTAGAAGAATATAAAAAATTCTTAAAAGAACATAAAAGATTACCGAAAAGAACTAATCAAAATGAAAGTTATTTAGATAATTGGAGACGTAATCAACTCCACGACCACCCAAAGAAAAAAGAGATCTTTGAAAGGGTGGAGAAAGAATATCTATCTTAAAATATAGAAAAACTTCCTAAAAAAGGAAGAACCAGGCAGCGTCATAAGACGCTTTCATTGAACTGGTTTTTTTATAATTTCCATAGCTCGGCGAGAGTTGTCTCTCTCTCCTCATATGCAATAAAGACTTTAGCGTCTTTTATTGCAATTTTCTCTTCTTTTGAGAATGGGAATAAATATGAGCATTGCTCACCTCTATCCCCATTCTCTTTTAGGTTTTTTTGGTAGTAAAATACTACCTCAAACCCCTCTTTTACGGGGATTATGTAATGTCCCCATAATTTTCTGGACTCATATCCCAAATGACCATGACATGGCCATACTGGGTCTGAGTAAGATAAATTTTCAGACCAGTCTTCCCCTTGGAAGACTAGGTCTGCTGAAGAAATAGAAAGAATATGTTCTTTAATCTGAACATATTCTTTCCTTATTGAATTTCTGAAAGCTGCTTCTGCAGCTTTCTTTTCTAATTTATTTAACATTATATATCCTTTAACAAACCATTCAACCTAAGTAGGTGTCTCGGAACTTATATATTACTACTTATTATCCGAAGATAGCCAAAATGGCACAGTAAAAAGTTCAACAAGAGCCTTTCTTAATAGTAGAATGATCTGAAGTTGTTAATTTGTTATATATATATATATAAAAATATAAGACTTCAACAAAAATTAACCTAAATTTCATTAAAAAACAGCAATTTAATCAACAGAAACAATTTTAACCCAAGGTATTGATTCCCAATATTTATCTTCTAAAAAATCAACTAATCTTTTTCTGTTCTCTTCTTTCCATAATATATTGTGCATTACGACAATTACCTCGTCAAAAAAACCCCAACCTTTCATATATAGATTTTCTAAATTCTCTTCTTTAAAGTCTTCTTCTAAATAATAGAAAAGTCTATTAATCTGAAAAAAGTATCTTTTTTCTAACAAAACTTCTTCTTCTGAAAATAGTTCTTCTAAAAAATTAATATTATGTTCGTAAGCTACTGGATATTTTTCAAAACGAAAAAAGAATGCTAAATCTCCATAGAGGGATTTATATGTTTCGATATAACTATTTATGATCTCTGTTCTCTTTTTTCCAATAGTTATAAATATATCTTCTCTTTCAACTAAATCATTCAAGAAAGTATCTTTATCAGGAACAAGCTTTTTAAAATGATTCCATGAAGAATATCCTGATTTTCTAGCTATCCAATTTAATTTTTGAGATCGGCTATTAATATCTTTTGGGAAAATCGCTCTCTTGACAATCTCGTTTATCTCAGATTGCTCAACTGCTATATGAGAATTTTTCTCATATATAAACTTATACCCATTTAACTTGTAATTTAATATTACAAAAGCATTAAAATCAAAACAACAATAAAATACCCAAATTGTGGAGAGGAATTTAATTTAGAATAGTGTGGTTTTAGTACTTCTAGTAGTTATTCTGAAATGTAACTTGGTCATTTTATGGTTCTTGGTGCAGATATACAAATATAAGAAATATAATTAACAATAACGATATTTCTTAAATATGATTTAAGACAACTTTATGTATAATAATCTTCTATAAGGAGATATAAATGTTTAATGAAGAAAAAATTATTTTAAATAATGGTGTTTTGTTGGCCGACCCAATTCAAACAGAAATATATTTAAAGGCTATTGGGGAACCAGTTACTATTAAATATAATACACATTTCAGAACCTTAAGATACCCTATGATTGCTCAATATTATATTGATAATAATAAAAAGTATGTTAAGTTTTTCAACTTCAATGATTTTATTAAAATATATATATTATTTTATCAAATCATTGATAAAAATTTTGTACAAAAACTTATTAATCGAAAAAATAAAAAAGTAAAAGAACATAAACTTCTTAAAAAAACAAAAAAAGATAATTATTCTGATATTCTAGAATCAAAATTAGGTAAAAATAAATATGAGATAGGGTGTTATCATATAACAATTGATTTTTTATTAGGTAAATATAATTGTTATTTAAACTCTGTTTTAAGAGCAAAAATTAGAAAAATATTAATTTAATCTGAAATTTACTTAAACAAAAAGTTTAACACCAACTAAATAAGTTGGTGTGTGTTTTGAGCCCAGACAAAATACTTATATTTACTGATATTAATTCGTCTCTCCCCATATAAAGCTCACGCCAAAAATCATATTTTTCAACATTTTGAGCTTTTTTTAACATAACTAATTCGGCTTTTTAAAAAAATCCTTATAGTTATCTTCTGTTACGCTTAAAACGTAACAGTTTTTTCTCTCCTCAAAAGATCTTCCATATATATCTTTTAAGGGGGTGCTATAAAACCACCTCTTCTGTTGGCATTTCAGCCAACTCCTTTGCAGCTTCAATTCTCATTTTTAAGAGTTTTTCAGCTGCTCCTGATTCTTTCATTAGTTTATCCCATAAACTATAATTAAAAGAATCGCTTTCACCCAAAACCTTTTTAAAAGACTCTGGTGCGGGGTATATTTTTTCTCCCCAGCCTTTAACAGCTATTTTTGCACCCAGCAGCCTTGCTGGTTATATACTACTATCAAACATTTTTTCTCCTTTTACCATGTAAGACCGTCTGTTTCAACGGCCTTTGTAAAACTTTTAACTAGACCTTTACTACTTTTCCCAAGGGCTCCCCCTTTGGAAACTCTTTGAATTTCTCCTTTTTAAAATTATTAATATATAATAATCAATAAATGTCTCTTATTTTAAAGTTTTTATTAATTAAGGGTATTTTATTATATACTTGGTTATTAAATTCAAATACAGCAAAATCTTTTATATTAAAGTTAAAAACTAATTTTGATAAATTCTCTTCACCAATAGATTCAAGTTCTTCAAATAAACAATCTATCTATCTAATGTTCATTGTCAGCACACATTAATCTGTCTATTTTTTCTTGATAAAGAATAGCCTTCTGAGTTAAAGTATTTTATTTGGTATCTATATTGAAACTAAAATATTCCAAAGAGGACCAGATCAAATCAACAAGAATATCAAACGTATTCTTGTAAAGCCGGGTTTTAAATTGAATTAACTAACCCAACCGCTGAAGACGATTTAGATTAATCAACAAACTCATAAGGATAAACAACTTTGCCATTCTTAACGCGTTTTCGCTCTCTATATTTCTTTTTCAAAAGATTAAATAAATGAAGTTTACTTTTTTCAATATCTTTAAAATCAATACTAGCATTAGAGAAATATTCTGTATCAGATTGCTGAGCATAAATATAAATATCATGACCATGAAATCCAAATCTAAATTTAGCAATAGTTTCAGATCCCAAAATAAATATTTTATAAGAGTCATGCTCATTAGTATAATAAATTTTTGTTGACCTAAACTCAATATCTTCAAGTTTCATTTTTTCTATTATAGATAAATTATTTTTTGCTAAAAGTTCTCTTTTTTTCATTATATCAACCTAATTATAAAGATATGTAACTCCAACAGGGAAGTCTTTATTGCCTGTATGGTGTATTTTTATATCTATAATTTCTTTTGCATTATCTGGCAAATTCTTTTCGATAGTATCAACATATAATTCCCTGATTCTAATTGTTTTAATTTTCAAAATAATTCCTTTTCTATTTTTAGAATTATAATAAACAATTACTTAATTTAAATTAAATTTTATAAAAATGTAAGGATAATTCTATTGTAATTATATTGATATTTTAAAGTTAAAGGTAACCAAATGAATGAAACCATTGCTATATATCCAGGGAGTTTTTGATCCGTTAACAAATGGCCATGTTGATATTATAAAAAAGAGCTCAAAATTATTTTCAAAGGTTTATGTAATTGTTGCGAATAATTCAAATAAAACACATATGTTTAGTCAATCTGAACGCTTTAAATTTGTTGAAAATACTCTAAAAGATATAGATAATATTGAAGTAATATCTTATGACGGTATTATTAGCAATATAGCAAAAGAACTACTTTAAAAAAAATTTATTTTATATTTTAAATTCAAATATAAATGAATCAAAAATAATTAATAATATAAATAAAATATCATTCAAAATATATCCTTTAAATTAATTTATCTTAAATAAGATTAATCTTGTTTTAATTAGATTTTTATAATAAATATAGTTAAATAAGTTTAAGAAAAAATTTAATCAACTTTAGATATAATAAATAAAGGGAGTGATTTTATGAAAAATAAAGAAATTATGATAAAAGAAGGCGGTGACGCATAAAGCGTTTAATTATTGATTGGGGAAGTTTCTAATGGAATGGCCTCTAAGACCAGCACCGGAGGGGATTAATATGAAAGATATTAAATGGTATTTGAAAGAAAGAGATTCGAAAGAATGGGGAAATATTTAATGAATATTTCTGAAGAAAGAGGTAGGAGGCTTAGATTGTGACGAAAATTAAAAGTGAAATCGACGGTTAGAGGGAATAAGGCAATTAAATGAATAAAAAATTAAAAGAAAAAAGAGGTATTTAAATGGCAGTGATTATTACAGATACTTGTATATGTTGTGGAGCTTGTATTGACGAATGTCCAGTAGAAGCAATTGTAGACGAAGACGAAAATCCAAAAGGTGAAGCTTGTATCTCTTAAAGACCTTTTTTAAAAAGGTCTAAATTTAAAGCCATACTTAAACATGGAGTGTCTTCACTCCATGTTAATAAAATTATCTTAACTTCATTCTGATAATTACGTTTATTCAATTTCAATTCTTCAATTTTAAATTTAATAAAATTTTTACTAACAGCTGCAGATAAAGCTTTTTTCATATCTAAAATTAAAACCTTTTTCAAAAAAAGAAATTGTATAACTTTTAACAAAATAAATCTTATTTAAAAGTTTAAATAAAATCTAAAAAGATAAAGGCTAGTTATGAAAAATTCATAACTAACTTTTTAAATTAATTTGTGACATTCTAGTAAAATATCAGCTAAAATTAATCTATGAGTTCTAGATAAATCTCTATTTTTTTCAAGAAAAATCATACTTTCAATAGTATCTTTTACATATTTTTCTCTTGGATTATCCAAGATATTAGAGAGTCTATCTATTAACTTTAAAACAAGACCATAAGAAGATAATTCTAATAATCTTTTCTTAATATATTCTTTTTTACCTAGCTTTTTGATTTCTTCTTCATTTGACGTTAATTCAGAAACTAAGTCACCAACTAATTTACCAAATTTTTCATAAACTTCTTCAATAGAAGTATTTGTGTCTTCAACAACGTCATGTAAAATTAAAGCTGCAATTAATTTATCTAAATTTTTAGATTTTTTGTACATAGGTAACAAATAGCTAGCCGCAATAGGGTGAGTAATATAATCCGCACCAGAACCACGTCTATACTGTCCTTCATGTTTTTTAATACCAAATTTAAGAGCTTCTAAAACAATCATAATAAATCCTTTTTATTTTATTAATTTAAGTTTTTAATATAATTAAAAATTAATATTAAAACTAATTATAGGATCAATACAAACAATTTCTTCATTATTATTCAACATAAATTGTCCGACATGTAGATCCATACCAAATGTTAAAAATTCTGACTCTTTAGAAAAAATATGGTTATGTAAATTATCTATAAGTTCCATATCTATACTTTTCCATAAATCAAATTCGTCAAAAACTTCTTCATAATATTCTTCAGCATAATCAAATGCATTTCCTAATTCAGCTGCATACTCCCAATCCCAAGAATCAATACTTTGCAACTCATTCATTTCATATAAAAATACAAAATCTTTTTCATTAATTTCTAAAATCTTAATTAATTTAAAATTTTCAATTTTAGCTTTTTTTAAATAAAGTATTTTAAATATATCATTAGATATACAAAAAACTTTACCATTTTCTTTATGTTTAAAAATAAAACTACTTACTCCACAACCAATATGTTCTTTTGAATCACTATATTTTTTAAATAAATCATTTTCTTTAATAGCTTCAACTAAATTTCCAATACATGGAAGTTTAGAATTTTCATTAAGAAAATAATTAATTATTCTTTTCATAAATTATCCTTAAATTAAATTTTCTCTATAAAATAGATTTAATAAGTAATAAGAAGTTTAATTAGAAACTCTTTTATTATTTTTAAGATTATAAAGATTAATTAAAATTTGTCGAGAATATTTTTCTTTAAATAAAATTAAATATTCTCTTAAATATTGCTGAGCTTTATATTTAAAATAATCGTCAGATTGAATAGAATGAACTAACTCTAATAAACTATCTATATCATTTTCAACAAAAAAATTAACATAATCAATAAAACCAATTTTTTCATAAATATTAAATTTAGAATCAAGCTCATTAGAAAGCTCTTTAAGAATAATTAATGAAAAAATAGCAATTTTTCTTTCAAATTCGTCTGATAAAGAATCAATTTTTCGTTTTAAAAAAGTAATAGCCATATCTAAAGGAGTAATCATAAAATAATTCCTTTTTTAAATTATATTCAATATATACTTAATATTAGATTAAAACTGCCTAAATCAAAGATTATAAACGGGGTTCTCTTTTTTGTTTTTGATAGATAGTTTAATATCTAAATAGATAAGCATAACTCAAAAAGAGTTACACATATTTTTCATTAATGAAGAAAGTTTGAAGTTGTTCTTCAAATTCTTCTAATGTAGAAGAAGAAAATAAGATTTTATAATTAGAATATCTTCTTAAAGTATAAACTCCAAGTTTATAATCTATTACAAAACTAAGATTTGGAATATTTCCAAGAAAATCAAATTTCATTTTTTGAGTTTCATTAAAAATTATATCCCATTTATTAAGCATATAAGTGCCTTCTTCAGATAAAATCTCTTTATTTAAAGATAAAAGAGCAATATTATCTTTTACAGTAATTTCCATTAAATTTCTTGTTTTTGACATGATAAATCCTTATTTTTAATTTAGATTTCAATAAAATTGAAAAATTAATATGTAATAAGAATTTAAAAAAAGAAATATGTTTATAAAAACTTCCTAAATAGAGGGAAAAACTACGGAACTCCAATGTTTTTTATTTTTTAAAATCGAAGATTTTATTAAAAACTAAAAGCAGACTTTTCTGCTTTTATTTTATATAACTATATAGTTAATCAAGATCCTATCAAAAGATAAGACCTTAAATTTTTTAACCACAAGAACTATATCTATGAACAGAGTAATTAGATTTACAATTTTTGCGATTTAATTTTTCAAGCTTATGTTCTTTATTTTTTTTCTGAAATAATATTCATATAGTCTTCAGGAACATTATCTCTTTTTTCTATCTCAAACATTCTTATTTGTTTAAAGAAAGTTTTATTATTTTCAATAGCTTCAAATATTTCACTTGAGACTTGAACCTTTGTAATAGATCTATTACAGAGCTCCTCTTCTTCTTTTAGAATAGAAAAAGTTTCTTTGATTGCGTCATTACTCATTATAATTCCTTTTTTGATAATTGATTCATATTTATTTTCATAAATACTTCTTTTTAATTATAATCAAAATCTATTTGTTCATAAATAGATTTCCAATAGGTTTCAAAATCAGAAGCAGAAGGTAATTCTTCAAAAGAAGACAACCAATTTCTAATTTCAACTAAAGCATTTTCTTTTTCTTCTTTACTGTTTAAGTGAAGAAAAAATCCATAAGAGGAATCGTCTATACTATAAGCAGTAAATCTCAATGTAAAATAGTTTGTATCTTCATAAAAGATAGGATAAACATAAAAAGGAGCTATTTCCTTTTCATAAAAAGAATGAAAATATTCTTTACCTGTAGCTTTTAAGCCATACAAAACTATATGTTCTTCAAAATCATTAATAAATCTATTAAAAATATAGGCTTTTTTTTCAAAGCAAGACCCAATTAAATCTTTTGCATAACTTCTAGATAAGTAACAAAGCTCATAGTTATAAACTAAAGTTATTTTATCTTTAAACTCTTCCTTAAATTTCTTATGTTTTTTAAAAAAATAATTATCAGAAAATTTACTAAACATTTTTTTAGATAATTCTTTTTTTGAAATTCTTTGAGATATTTCTTTATTTTTCATAAAAATCCTTTAAAATAGTTCTTCAATAAGAACTAAATCTTTTAAAGCCTCAAGCCCCCATAATCTATCATAAACAAATTTACCGGAAGAAAATTCTTTTATATCGGGGATATAATAAAAAATTTCAACCATATTTAAATCAAAAAAATGATAGGTATTAAATTAAAAAATTAATGATCTTAACTAAAAGTTATTCTAAGAAGAGTAAAATCTTCTTAGATATTTTAATAAGCTACTAAACCATAATTTGAACCTATTTGCAAAATTCTATCTCTATTATGCATTATATCGGTTACTTTAAAAATCTCATTTTCAAAAGATTTGTATCCAAAAATAATATTTGATAAAGAATTATATTTATCTATGTTTAAAGATATATATAAGTTTTTATTTTTTAAATCTAGGATAGGGCAAACAGTTTCTATCTCGACTATAACATTTTTTATTAATGTTTTATGCCATTTCTTTTCTTTTGCAATTTTCCCATTTTTCAAAAGTCTAAATTTATGCATTAATTTATCCTTAAATTTAATTTTCAATGATATAAATATCAGAGATATTTTGTTATATCAAGATATTTTGTTATATCAAGATAATTTTAAATTTTTTTTAATGTATTCAAAATTTGCTAAAAATAATTTATACTCTTTTAAAGATATTTCAAATTCATTTTTATGTGCTATATGATTTCTTGTTTGTACAATATTCCATAATGCAGCTATTAAAAACTGATTTTTATTATTTTTTTCTTGAAAATATTTAACTTTACTTCCGAATGTACCTTCTGGCATTCTTTTGTATTTCCTATTCAATGCTTCTTCTAGTTTTTTTGCTTTTCCTAAAATATCATTTTGTTTTAATTTTGCTAATCCCATTTTATTTACCTATTTTATTTAAAATTTCTTTTTCTAAACAATTATCACAAATATCTATTTCAAAATCTTCTAAATCAAATCTTGAGCCATATCCTGGTTCTATCTTAAATGTTGTTATATCTGATTCTAATATATTTATTTCTCCAGTTACTGTTTTTTTACAAAAATCACATGTAATTTCTTCTATCTCTTTTTTTATAATTTTTTCTTCTATCTCTTTTATTTTTTTCATTATATTTCTCCGTTCAAATTTCCTAAAAAGTTTCCCTTTTTCTTTGCTCTATTTATACAATCGTCTGTCCCTCTTGAATCATAACTTTTATAACAAAATACACCGTCAGCTATATCAACCATATGTTGATTTCTAGCCATGTTTACAAAATAAAAATTGCCATTATTATAATCTTTTTTTATTTCATTTATAGATTCTATATTTTTATAATTTAAAATTTTCTCATAATATATTGCTTGAGCTCGCATATCTCTAGAAAGAGATCTATTTTTATGCCATTGTATTGACCCAGGTATTGATAATATCAATTTTAAATTATTTCTTATTGCTAAAATAGCAAAAACTTCGTCAATACCTCTAGCCATTCCACTAATTAATGTTAATTCTTTAAATTTAATATTATTTTTTTTACAAAATAATTTTAAATTATCTTCTATTTGTTTATAAATTAAATCAAAAGCTTTTTTATTATACTTTTTACCATTTTTTTCTTTTAGACCTAATCCTGTAGCTTTTTCTATATTTGTATGTCCAGTTATTGCTATTTTCATTTTATATATCCTCTACCTTGACAACTTGAACATTTTGGAGAATTTGTTGTATCATAATATCCAGACCCATTACATGCAGAACATTTTTCTTTTAATTCTTTTTCTTTTTTAACAAAGAATCTTTTTTTCCAATTACTCATGTATTTCCCCTTTTTTATTAAAATATTATACCAAATCTTGCTTTAAATTATTATTAATAAGTATGTTAAATATTTTTTAAATGATTTTAAAATTGATACTAATGAAGAAAATAAAAATATATTAATTACTTTTACAGACTCTAAATCTAAAAAAGTTCTTCAACTTAAATTTTATGAATTTAAAGATATGTTTAAACAAGATATTGAGCGTGAATTTTTATTTCAAGAAGCTTCTTTTCTTCATAAGTTACTATTTTATAATGAAAAACAAACTTATCCAAATGGGGAAGGTTTTCCAAAAGGGGTAAAACCTCAATCTAATTTTGAGCGTAAATATTTAAATTCATTTTATTTACATAAAGGTGTTCTTTATCAAATTGAAAATATAAAAGAAAGAGATAATTATGTAACTTATGTTGTTACACTTCATTCTAGAAAGAAACATACTATTCATACGTCTAAAAAAGATTTTTTAAATAGAGATTATTTTAAAAAGCTATAGTAGCTTTATAAACGTCATTTAAGACGTTTATAAATTATTTTTAATATCAGTGAACATTAATTCGAGAGAATTAAATTTAGTTCCTTTTTTTAAAATCTTATAGCCTATAGATACTTCTTCTGCAATATCTATAATTTCATATTCATATTTTAAAACTCTACTTTCATTTTTTGATATTGAAAATAATATTTCAAAATCTATATCAAAACATTTTTTTATCAATTTTATTTGTTTTGTTTTATCTTCGTTTATGAATCTTTCGACATGATTAAAAGAACCTCCAATACCATTATCATTTGAAAATGTTAAATCTTCTATATATGAACTATCTAGATCCACTTCTCCATTTATAAAATCAAATAGAAATTTATCATTTGTAGATAAAACTCTTTTAACAAATAAACCTGATTCTTTTGCTTCATAAATAGCTAATTTAAAGCTCATATCTTTTAATGTTTTGATAGCCTTAGACTTTTCATTCATTAAAATATATTTTCTTACCTTTTTCATAGTTTATATCCTTTTTAATTTAATTTATTTAATAATAAATATTATTTAGTAATAAAAATTTTTACAAGGATATAACATATTATTCTTAATTTATATTAAGATAATTTTAATTAAAAGGTATTTATATGAAAAAAATTTATTTAGCTGGACCTGAAGTCTTTAGAAAAGACGCTATTAAAACAGGTAAAAAACTAGTTAAGAAATGTAAAAAATACGGATTT
>Ga0256843_1002468_pt1 | contig 13453 bp, 13 predicted proteins | sample AlvinellametaG_FD_191572 | JGI IMG/M metagenome (GOLD analysis project Ga0256843, IMG submission 191572) | Pompeii worm associated microbial communities from hydrothermal vent at the East Pacific Rise, Pacific Ocean - Alvinella | ecosystem: Host-associated > Annelida > Integument > Unclassified ... | reverse complement strand
CATTTTCTTCCTTTTGATTTGATATAATTTTAACAAAAAAGGCTTCAATTGATTACAAGACTTTTATATACTATCGGCAATATTACGATAAATTTAATAAAAGGGCTTGGTGATTTTACTATTTTTCAGATAAAAGTGCTTTTTTTAATGTTCAAACCTCCATACAGAATAAAACAGCTTTTCGAACAGATTACTTTTATGGGATATGGAAGTCTTGGCGTAATTTTTTTAACATCTTTTTTTACCGGACTTGTAGAAGCTGTGCAGCTTTACAAAGGGTTTCATAAGTTTGGGATTGAAAGTTTTATGGGGTATACGATTTTTATTTCGATAGTAAAAGAACTCGGACCTGTTTTTGCGGCTTTGATGGTTATCAGTAGGGGAATTAGTGCATATGCGGCTGAACTTGGAAGTATGAGAGTCACAGAACAGATAGATGCGCTTGAGGTTATGGCGGTAGATTCAAGACACTATTTGATAGTGCCGAGAATACTTGCAACCGTAATTTCTCTGCCGCTATTAATTCTTTTTTTCGATACAGTATCAAATATAGGTGCATACATAATTTCGGTGTTTTCTTTGGATGTAAACGGTTATGCCTATCTTGATAATTTAAGACAATATGCCGAAATGAAAGACGTAATGCAGGGTGTTGTAAAAGGTGTGGTGTTTGGTTATATTATTTCGGCGATAGGGACATATATAGGATATAACACAAGAGGTGGTGCTAAAGGAGTAGGGCTTAGTACTACAAAAGCGGTTGTTTATTCTTCAGTGGCTGTTTTTGTGGCAGATTATATTCTTGCAGCGTTTTTTCTTGTATTTTGGTAAGAAAAAGCAAATTAATCTTTAGCTTTTCTTACCCAGGTAGGAATATCCAGTACGTCTCCGTCAAGTTCGACACCACCTGAAACTTTTCTTTTTAAAAGAAGTTCGTTAACGGTATTTTCAACTTCAATTTCAGGTTTGTTAGCCGGTTTTTCTCTTTCAAATCCGGTTGCTACTATTGTAACTTTTATTTCATCAGGAGCAAGTGAATTATCCGTTGTCGTTCCGAAAATAATATCTGCGTCTTCATCGGCTTTTTCATAAATTACGTTCATACTTTCTTCCATCTCAACAAGAGGATAGTCTTCATGAAGTGTGAAATGTACGAGTACACCCATTGCACCGTCAATTGAAATATTATCAAGTAATGGTGATTCAATAGCTTTTTTAATTGCATTGAATGCCGCATTTTCTCCTTTTTCTTCTCCAACTCCCATTAGTGCGAGTCCCTGATGAGACATTACGGTTTTAAGGTCGTTAAAGTCTACGTTAATATCATTTTCACCGTAGCTGATTACCATGTTTGCAATGCCGCTTACAGCTTTGTAAAGAACATCGTCAACTAAAGAGAATGCTTCTCTTCTTCCCACTTTTCTGTCTATTATTGTTAGAATTTTGTCGTTTGGTATCAAAACGATAGAGTTTGCTTCCTGTTTTAATTCGTTTGTGCCTATTTCTGCAAGTTTTCTTCTTTTAGGCCCCTCAAAAGTAAAAGGTTTTGTGACAACTCCTATTGTTAAAGCTCCAACTTCTCTTGCAGCTTTAGCTACGATTGGAGCTGCACCGGTACCTGTACCTCCACCCATTCCGGCAGAAATAAATACCAAATCGGCACCTTTTAGTGCTTCTTTGATTTCTTCGTAACTTTCTTCTGCGGCTTTCATACCGATTTCAGGTCTCATTCCTGCACCGAGACCTTTTGTCAAAGAACTTCCAAGCTGTATCTTTTTGTGGGCTTTAGAAGTTTTTAATGCTTGAATATCTGTGTTTGCCGCTATCAGTTCAACGTCTTTTATTCCTTTTTGAACAATATAATTGATCATATTGTTCCCACCGCCTCCAACACCTATTACTTTGATTTTTGGTCCGTCGTTCATTTCGTTTATTACAAAAAGCTCTTCCATTTTTTCATCCTTTCCTAAAATAAATTACTTAGCCATGATTTAATTTTTTGAAAAATATTTGGTTCGTTTTTATCGGTTAAGATTGAAGTTATTTCCTCTTTTTCCGATTCTTTTTCTTGTTTCGACTCTTCTTCGTCTAAAGGTGAGAGTTGGTCGAGTGAATATTTGCTTCTGAATTGTCTGTTTGAATCAATTTCATACGTCAGTCCTTCTTTTTTACCGTAAAGAAGAAGACCTATCGGAGTTGAAAACTCCGGTGCTTTCAGATTTTCAAAAAGTCCTTCGATTTTTCTTGGTGTACCCACTCTTACAGGTAACCCGTCAAAAAACTGAGACGCTATTTCCTTGATGTTGTAAAAGTTGGTAAAACCTCCCGTTAATACGATTCCGGCTCCTATTTTATTTTTAAGACCGCTGTCTTCTATTTCTTTGTTTAAAAGCAAAAATGTTTCTTCTATTCTTGCACTGATTACTTGTGTAATAGTTGTAATAGATGCTTTTTGTTTTTCTTCTTCATTTCCTATAACGGAAATTTCTATCAGGTCTTTATCGCTTTTTACAAATTCTTCAAAATTGATTTTAATGGCTTCGGCATCTGCTAAAGTCGTATGAAGCGCCATTGAAAGGTCATTTGTAATATGATGGCTTCCGACGGCCAGATGGTCGGAATGTCTGAATGCGCGGTTTATAAAAATCCCCAAATCTGATGTGGCCGCTCCAATGTCTATTACGGCGACTCCGAGTTCTTTTTCGTCTTCTTTGAGAGTTGCAAGACCGCTTGCATATGCACTCGCTACAAAGTTTTCTATTTCAAGGTTTGCTATTTTTAGCGTTTTTTTGAGATTTTCCAGACCGCTTTTTTGTGCAACGATAATATGCAGCGCGACTTCAAGTCTGCTACCGCTCATACCTGCGGGATCTTCAATTTCCGATAAATCGTCTACTTTAAAATCATACGGTATTGCCTGTAAAAGTTGATAATCTTGTGGTATGTTTGCGTTATAAAGAGCTGTTTGAATGGCTCTGTTTATCTCTTTTGTAGTGATTTCATTACCGGGTACGTTAACAATTCCGTAGCTTGTTATACTTTTCGTATATGTTGAAGAAACCGAGACGATTGCTTTTTTTACATCGACACCGGCAATTCTTTTGGCATCGTTTAAGGCGTTTTTAATTGACTTTGAAGCCATGTCGATATTGGTAATAGCGCCTTTTTTAATACCTTTTGAATTGGATATTCCAACACCGCTGATTGTTAAATTGTCGGTTAATTCATCGTAATTTGCAATTATTGCCGTAGTTTTAGAACTTCCTATGTCTATTGCAAGTAAATTTTTCAACCTTAATCCTTCACATAAGTTATTATTTCATATTTTTTTGATAATTCATTTATTAAACTTTCTAAAAGCTCAGTGTTTACTAAAGCTTCAGTCAGATTATAAACATAGGTTTTATTTTTTTCGTATTTAGATTTATCAAGCAATTTTTGTGCCGTAATTTTATAAAGAACAGCATATTCAGGATTGTTTTGAGGCAATAATATATAACCTTTTGGATTTTGGGATGTGAAAACTTTAAATAAAAATTCCTGAGCATAAGAAACAGGAAGCTGTTTTATTTTTTGCGCATCATATTTTGTTACAAATCCGATATCCTGACCTTGGAAATTGTTTACTGATTTTTTGGCTTCTTCTATAAGAGCCTGGTTTGTTTTTATTTTTAACAAATCTTCTATTACTTTAGGTTTTGCCTCTGCAAAAGTAAGAGGTTTTGGTTTTATTTCTTCAAGCAATTTCGCTGTTACATATTGATTGTTGAAAATTACCGGTTTTAAATATCCGTTTTGTATAAGTTCTGCCATTTTATCTTTCGGTATTAAATTATTTGTTATAGAAACAGTCGTTATTTCGTATTTACCTTTAGAATTTTTTAATTTTTTATAAGCGATTATTGCTTCTTTTTTTAATTTATGAGCGAGATAATCTGTTTTTACTTTTTCTTTGGCTTCTTTGAAACTTAATATTTCACCTTTGCTGTTTTTGTAGTTAAGTTTGTTTTCTTCGTAATATTTTAAAAGCTCTTCATCACTTACGTTTTGATTCAAAGGAATTGTTACATATGCTATTTTATATTTCTGCGGTGTTAAATATTTGTTTTTGTTTTTTTCCCAGAAAGCTTTTATTTCATCTTCACTCAAAGTAACGTTAACGCTTTCTCTTTTTATTGTTGCGATGTTCATTCTGTCTGCGTTATAAAGTGCGCTTGCAATTGTCAATAATTCGGTGTTTGAAGGTTTTATATGTAAATATTTCAGCAATTTTTCTACTAAAATCTGTTTTCTTAGCTGAGTTTCGAAGTCTTTTGCGGTCTGACCAGTGTTTCTAAGGTAGATTTTGTAAGTTTTTTCGTTTTTAAAATATTCAAGGATTTTTCTGGCTACATCCTGGTCCGTTACCGTTAAATCAAGATTTTTTGCATATTCTCTTAAAATTGCATCCTGAATAGCTTTTTGTAAGGCTATTTTTTTAAGTCCCAGTTTATCTGCAGTGGCTTCGTCAAGTTTTCCGCCCATTGCGTTATTGAACTGATTGTAAATTTGAGTATATGCCTGTTGCCAGTCTTTAATGGTAACGTGGGTATTTCCAACTTTTGCCACGTCGGTTGCGTTTTTACCGAATTGAAACTGTCCCCATCCGACAAATCCGGCTCCTATAAAAGCTATTGTAGCTATCCAGATAGTTATTACCAGCCATTTTCTGTGTGTCTGCATCCATTCGATCATTTATACACCGCCTTTGTCATTTTGATGTCACATATAAAGTTATTGTTACTTTTTGATATTATAATAAAAAAAAACCTCATAATAAAGGGATTTTCATGAAAAATTCGGAAATTATAGAAAAAGACCTCAAATATAACTGGCATCCTTGTACTCAGATGAAAGATCATGAGTTTTTGCCTATGATTCCGATAAAAGAAGCAAAAGACGTATATCTATATGATTTTGATGGAAATTCTTATATCGACGCCATAAGCAGCTGGTGGGTTAATATATTCGGGCATAGGAATTTTTATATTAACAAAAAAATCATAGAACAGCTGGATAGATTGGAACATGTGATATTTGCCGGTTTTACTCATGAGGGTGCCGTAAAACTGGGTGAGAGAATATGTAATCTGACAGGTTTTAATAAAGTTTTTTATGCAGACAACGGAAGCAGCGCGGTAGAAGTCGCCATTAAAATGAGTTTCCATTATTGGAAAAACCTGGGAAAAATAAGACCGCTTTTTTTCAGTCTTGAAAATTCATATCACGGAGAAACGATTGGGGCTTTGAGTGTCGGTGATGTCGGGCTTTATAAAGATACATATAAAGAAATACTCATCAAAAACATTACGTTGCCTATTCCAAAAGACAACAGTGAAGAGGAAGCATTAAAAGCTCTCAAAAAAGCGGAAAAAGTTTTTGAAAAACATCATAAAAATGTCAGTGCGCTTATTATTGAGCCACTTGTTCAGTGTGCCGGATATATGAAAATGCACCATCCAGCTTTCATAAAAGGCTTAAGAAAGCTTTGCGATGAATATGAAATACATTTGATTGCGGATGAAATTGCTGTTGGGTTTGGAAGGACCGGGACTTTGTTTGCTTGTGAACAGGCTGGAATCATGCCTGATTTTATGACGCTTAGCAAAGGATTGACGGGAGGTTATCTGCCGCTTAGTCTGGTGTTGACAACAGATAAGATTTATCAGGCTTTTTATTGTGATTATACGGAATTAAAAGCATTTTTGCATTCGCATTCTTATACGGCTAATCCTTTGGCCGTTGCAGCGGCAAATGCCACTCTTGATATTTTTGAGAGAGGATATTTTGAAAATGAGGAATTAAAAATATCGGATGTTCCTTTAAATAAGGATAAAAGCGGTGTATTGGAACATAACAAAAAGACGTCAAAATATATATGGGATGAAATGCAAAAATTTAAAAATCTCTCAAATGTCAAGGAAATTAGACAGACAGGGATGATAAGTGCGGTTGAAATGATTGATTATCCGTGGGAAAAAAGAATGGGACTCAAAGTTTATCAGTACGGACTTAAAAATGGAGTATTGTTAAGACCTCTTGGGAATGTTATTTATTTTATGCCTCCTTATATCATAAAGAAAAATGAAATAGATAAAATGATAAATACGGCATATGAGGCTATTAAATCTTTAGAGTAAAAATATTATGTTAAGTTATACCAATTTTATTACAAATAAAAAACAATCAAATACACAAAATAAAGTATAATTCCAAAAAAATCATAAAAATTTTTAAATCTTTTAAAAATTCGGAGGACAATTTTGATTAATTTAAAAGAAACAATAAAAAATTCACTGATAAATCCCATAAAACATTTCCGATTAAAATATCTTCCTCTTTTGATGGTTTATTTTGCATACGGAGCAAGCGGAATCAGCGGAGTGGCTGAAACATTCTGGGTAAAAGAAGAACTTAAACTATCGGCAGCCGCTTTGGTTTCTTTGGGAGTCTGGCTCAGTATCCCTTGGACAATAAAAATGGTGTTCGGGCAGCTTGTCGACAGCGTTCCGATTTTTGGCTCGCAAAGAAGGGCTTATGTATATATAGGAGCGGCTTTTATTGCCGCTGGGACGATACTTCTTATAGGTCTTGCCGGTGATTATTCCTGGGCCAGGTTTTCGTCAAAAGAAAACGTATATATTATTTCAGCTTTTTTAAGTGTTATCGGTTTTGTAATTCAAGACGTTACGGCTGATGCAATGAGTACGGAAGTCGTCGACAGAAATCAGCCTGAGGAAAAAGTCCAAGAAGAACTTGCTTACGTTCAGATACTTGGACGGCTTGCGATTTCCCTTGCGGGAGTAATGGTGGCGGGGCTCAGTGGTTGGCTGGCTCAGGTGCTGCCGTATGTCGACGTTTTTAAAATTTCGCTGATAATTCCTCTGATTTCCATAATCGGCGTTACGATCGTTAAATTAGACACCCCAAAACCTACTCCAATAAACTGTAAAATTCTTTGCGGAGGTCTTGCTTTTGCCGTTTTTGTAATTTTAATGGGTTACGGACAGTATCAGACCTGGCATAATAAAATTATCGCCTTTTTATTTAAATACTCACAGGAAATCGTATTTTTGGTAAGTTTGGGCGTAATTGTATATATGCTTTCACTTATTTTAAAGGATATTGACGAAAAAACCAGAAATTTCATCGTAAAAACCGCAATAGTAATTTTTGTTTACCGTGCAATGCCAAGCGTAGGACCGGGACTTCAGTGGTGGGAAATCGACGTATTGCATTTTGATAAAGCGTTTTTCGGTACTCTTGCACAGATAGGTGCAATATTGTCAATCCTTGGGATGTGGCTTTTTAGCGATTATATTGCAAAAAAACCTGCACATTATACGCTTTTATGGCTGACATTGGTGACTACGATACTGTTCTTGCCAATAATCGGTCTTTATTACGGTATTCCTCAGAGTCTTGGGCTTTCACCAAAAACAGTTGCCGTTATAGATACTGCGCTTGAGTCTCCTTTTGCACAGCTGAGTATGATTCCTCTTTTAACGTTAATTGCAATTTATGCTCCTGAAGGAAAAAGGGCAACGTGGTTTGCTTTGATGGCCAGCCTTATGAACCTTGCTCTGACCGCCGGAGGTCTTTTGACAAAATATCTCAACGAAATTTTCGTTGTAAGCCGTAAAGTAGTTGAAAACGGACATGTAATAATTCCTCAGGATTATTCAAAACTTGGAATTTTAATGATAGTAGTTACGGTTTTAAATGTTACTATACCTACCGTTACGATATATTATCTTATGATTAGGAAAAAATAATTAATAATTAGTTAATAAAACTTGATATAATAAGACTAAAACTTTTAAGGAGGGATTATGGCAATATTAATGCTGATTTTAATGAACCTTGCTGTTATGGCGTCGATTTATTTGTCTCTTTTTGTGATTGAAATGATATTTGGAGTTAGAATTAATCCTCAGGAAGTTACAGGTCTTGCTATTTTAGCCGTTATTGTCGGATTCAGCGGCAGTATTATTTCGCTTTTGCTTTCAAAATGGCTGGCTAAAATGAGTATGGGTGTAAGGATTATTGAACATCCTTCAAACGAAGCTGAAGCATGGCTTGTAAATACAGTTGGCAAATTAGCTGATAAAGCCGGTATTCCTATGCCTGAGGTTGGTGTTTTTGACGGACCTCCAAACGCTTTTGCAACCGGTCCGAGCAAATCGAATGCACTTGTTGCGGTTTCCACATCACTTTTCGATATGATGGACGCCAAAGAAATAGAAGGTGTTATTGCACATGAAATAAATCATATTAAAAACGGTGATATGATTACGATGACCCTTGTACAGGGTGTTTTAAACGCACTCGTGTTTTTCGTATCAAGACTTATTGCAAACATTATCGCCCCAAAGGACGAAGAAGGAAATCCGAATCCTTTTGCTTATATGATGATAAGTTTCGCTCTTGAAATGGTATTGTCTATTTTTGCGACAATGCTTGCGATGTGGTTTAGCAGATACAGGGAATATAAAGCTGATGAAGGTGCTGTGAGAATCGACGGACCTGAGGGTATTTACTATGCACTTGCAAAACTCGGACAGATTCCAAAAGAACAGGTTGCTTTGCCAGCTGAAATGAAAGCATTTGGAATCGTGGGATTTATAAGCGAACTTTTCAGTTCTCATCCGCCTATTGAAAAAAGACTTGAAAATATTAAAAGAGTTGCAAGAGAGCTCGGATATAACGTATAAGGAAATTAAATGTTTGATGAAATAAAAGAAATTATTCTCAAAGCCGGAGAAATATTCAAGGAGGGGTATTTTAACTCCTCCAAAGAAATCGATCTAAAAGGTAAAAAAGACCTGGTAACCGAATATGATATAAAAGTTGAAAAGTTTTTAAAAAAGGAATTTTCAAAATTCGGTTACGGTTTTATTGCAGAAGAATCCGTATACAATGAAAAATTAAACAATACTTTTATTATCGATCCCATAGACGGGACTACAAATTTCGCCCATCAGGTTCCCCATTGTGCCATAAGTGTTGCGGTATATGAAAATTCACATCCGAAATACGGATTTGTCTATAACCCGATTCTTGAAGAATTTTTTTGGGCAAAAAAAGGGGAGGGTGCTTATTTAAACGGCAGTAAAATAGAAGTTAGTAAAAACGAATATTTTCAAAGGGCACTTATTGCGACTGGTTTTCCATATTCTAGTGCTGAAAACGAAGAAGATCTTAATTTTGTCATAGAAAAACTCAAAAAAATACTTCCACGCTGTCAGGATATCAGACGCCTTGGAAGTGCCGCGCTTGATTTATGTTATGTAGCCAGTGGAAAATATGAAGGGTTTTATGAAATAAATCTCAAGCCCTGGGATGTTGCCGCAGGAATGCTGATTGTGGAAGAAGCCGGAGGCTGCGTTACAAATATCGAAGGAGGGGAATATAATTTTTTTGAAGACAAATGTATTGTAGCAACAAATTCTCTTATTCACGACAGGCTTCTTGTTTTACTTGAAAGATAATGAAAAAATAATGAAAAAATAAAGGTTTTTTAATGGTGGAGATGAAAAACGCTAATTTTAAAGTTGAAAAAAGCAAATGGGAAGCTTTTAAAAAAATCGCAAAGATGAAACATTCGGACTCAAGCAAGGAATTGAGAAAATTAATTGACAAATACCTTGAGGAAAACAAAGATTTATTAAATAAGCTGTTTTAATAATAGTATATTTTATAGGTCTTTTGACCGCCGTTATACATTTCTTTACACTTTTTAATAAGTTTTTTCGTTGGTAGCCAGTTACAGATTACGAAATAATATACATAGCTTTTTTTCTCGTTTTTTTCTTTTTTTATACCTATTTCGGCTATTAAATGACCTCCGTAAGAAAATTGATATTTTTCAATATCGTAATTATTCCAAGGCATACCGTCGTAAAACTTCCAGTATCTTCCGTTAACTTCCATTACATCTTTTAAACAAAACTGTTTTTTTTGATCTCTTTTTTCACAGTTTGCATACCATGATTTATTGTTTAAATCATGTTCAACTCTTGCGGCTTCCGCGGTTTGAAGTGCTGATGATTTTATATTAAATACCATAGAATTAATTAACGCGTTATCTTTAATATTTAGAAATTTTGGAAGAGCGATTGCTGCTAACAGTGCTAAAATAATTATTGTAAATATCATTTCAATTAATGTGAAAGATCTGTTCATCTGTTTTCCTTGTCTTTGACACTGTAAAATTATTTTAGCATAAGTTTAAAGTTTATTTAGTTTATTGGTTTATTTATATATTAGTTAACATAATGTATATTCTCTGGAATATTATTTTTTCTCCTCTATTATCTTTTTAAACCTCAATGCGTCAAACGGTGCGCTGCAATCGTCGGTATTGTTAAAATATGCAAAGCCGTTTTCATAGCCTGCAAACTTTTTCAGTATCTCATCTGGATAGCTTCCTTTATATTTTCCAGTATATCCGTGAAATCTTATATAAACAAAATCAGCCGTTTTTTCAGTAATAAATTCCTGATTGAAATCATGCCATACTAGAGAGATATTTCTTGATTTTAATATCTCGTATGTTTTGTCGTTATACCAGCTTTTGTTTCTGAATTCTATCGCATATCTTGCATCTATTAATTCGTTGATGAAGTTCTCAAGTAAAGGTCCGTCATATTTAAGACTTGGCGGTAACTGAAACAGTATCGTATCAAGATTTTCTACAAGCAGTGCCTTTTTTATAAAATCATTGGCGATTTCGGGATTTTTCAGTCTGTGCGTGTGAGTTATGGCTCTGTTTGCTTTTATACTCAAAGAAAGATTTAGCTTTTTCAATTTATATTTCCAGGCTTTAAAAGTACTTTCTTTTGGGATTTTATAAAATGTAGAATTGAGCTCAAGCGTGTCGAATTTTGAAGCGTAATATTCAAGATATTTACTTTTGGGCAGATCGGGAGGATAAAAGCACCCTACCCAGTTTTTATAAATAAATCCGCTCGTTCCCGTTTTCATCAGTGAACCAATATGTAAACAATCTTAGGATAAAAAAGCACTATTAAAAGCGTAATTATCTGTATGATGATAAAAGGTATAATCCCTTTGTATAAATCTTTTGTCTGTATCATATCTCCTGCCGCCCCTTTTAAATAAAACAGACTGAAACCAAAAGGCGGAGTCAAAAACGAAGTCTGAAGGTTGATAGCAATTAAAAGCGCAAACCATAAAGGATCAATATTGAATTCCTGAATAATTGGAATCAGAATAGGAATAACAATAAATGTAATTTCTATAAAATCTATGAAAAATCCCAAAATAAAAATAACTAACATTGATATAGCAATAAAAACATACTGATTCTGAATTGAATCCGTAAAAAATTCCGTTACCATATCGCCTGCACCGGATTCGTTAAACACAAGAGAAAATGCCGTAGCACCAATCAAAATCATAAAAATCATGGCTGTGATTTTAACGGTTTCAACGCTTGCGTATCTTAAGAGTTCGAAATTAAACGTTCGGTAAAAGAATGTTAAAATAATTGCACCAAGTGCACCTATTGCCGCAGACTCGGTCGGAGTTGCGAAACCTGCAAAAATACTTCCAAGTACGATAATAATCAAGATTGCCGGAGCGATAAGGCTTTTTGCCGCCTGAATCAAGATTTTTGAATATTTTTCATCAGTTTCAATTGCGGGAGCGACTTCGGGTTTTATAAATGCCACAATCAATACGTATAAAATATAGAGCCCTACGACGATAAGTCCCGGTATCACCGCCGCTTTAAACAGATCCCCGACGCTTATGTTCATAACAGCCCCGAGAATAATCAAAACGATACTAGGAGGAATAAGCTGTCCTAGCGTACCGCTTGCGGCAATAACGCCGCTTGCCAGACGGGGAGAATATCCGTGTTTTAACATAATAGGAAGCGAAATAATTGTCATCATAACTACACTTGCACCGACGATTCCGGTTGAAGCCGCTAGAATCGCCCCTACGATGATAATTGCTATTGCAAGCCCTCCCCTTACCGGTCCGAACAGTTTTCCGATAGATTCAAGCATATTTTCTGCGATTTTGCTTTTTTCAAGGATAAATCCCATAAAAATAAACAAAGGCACGGCCATTAATGTAAAATTCTGCATTATTCCGTAAATTCTGTAAGGTAAAAGTCCGAAAACGTCCAAACCGATGTTTGGATCGATCAATGCCGCAAAAATCGCGCTTGCACCAAAAGCAAAAGCAACCGGAATACCAAGCATCAAAAGAATAAAAGCGACTATAAATAATATTATTCCCGTCATTGATTTCTCCATTTGTAATAAATTTTTCTAAGTTCGGCAACCGCCTGAAGATACAGCATCATAAAAGCCCAGATAATCGCACTTTTTATAATCCATCTGCAGCAAAGCCCTCCCGGATCTCCGCTTGATTCGTGCTGGGCGTAACTCATTTGTACAAACGGTATGGCTTCTACGAAAATGAGAGTCGCCAACGGTACAATGAAAAACAATACGGCGATGAAATTAATAACCAATTTGACTTTTTTTGGAAATTTATCGTAAAAAATATCGACCCGCACGTGTTTATCGTGACTCAGAGTGTAGGCAATGGCAAAAAGAAACGTGATGTCATAAAGATGCCACTGAAGTTCCTGAATGGCAATACTACCACCGTGAAAAAGTTTTCTGACGATAACTTCGTAACTGACCAAAATTGTGAGCGTAATAAGAGCCGTTACGGAAATCAGCATAAACAGTTTGGAAAGTTTGTCGATAAAATAATCGATTTTTGGAATAAAAGAGAGCAAAAATGCAATAATAACCGCACATAAAATCGTTATATCTAAATGATCGGTTAACGTGTTGATTAAATCATTCATACTTTTTCCTTAAAAAGTGTTGAAGAAATTATATCAAATATAAAAAAAGAGGGGTTATACAACCCTTATTGATTTTCCCTGAAAATCTTTAACGGTTGCGATTTCTTTTGCAAAAACACCCTCTTTCTGTGCTTTTTGAAGATAATCGTATGCCTTTTCCTGTGGAAGAGATATGAGCAGTCCGCCGCTTGTCTGAGCGTCGTATAAAATCATCTGTTCTTCAAAAGAGAGATTTTTAACAAATTCCACGTGTTTTTCGACAAATATCTGATTGTTATATGTCCCAGCAGGGATAATCCCCATGCTTGCCTGGTTTATGGCTTCTTTTAAGAAAGGAACCTTGTCAAATTCAACTTCCACGGTGAAATTTTCCCTTGCCATTTCATACAAATGCCCGAGCAGTCCGAAACCTGTAACGTCTGTCATGGCGTTTACGCCTGTTTCCCTTGCGATTAAAGACGCTTTATAGTTTAGAGTCCTCAATATTTCTGCTACTTCGGCAGCCGTTTTTTCATCTACCAGATCTGCTTTTATCGCAGTCGTAAGTATTCCCATTCC
>Ga0256843_1002467_pt1 | contig 13455 bp, 10 predicted proteins | sample AlvinellametaG_FD_191572 | JGI IMG/M metagenome (GOLD analysis project Ga0256843, IMG submission 191572) | Pompeii worm associated microbial communities from hydrothermal vent at the East Pacific Rise, Pacific Ocean - Alvinella | ecosystem: Host-associated > Annelida > Integument > Unclassified ... | reverse complement strand
TTACCAGCCTATCCTTACGATATAATGAATGTTTTTCGAAATGAAACTCGGGCTAAATCTGGAATTATGAGAGGGCGAGAATTTTATTGAAAGGCTTTGTATTCTTTTTCAAAAGATGAAGAAGAGCACAATGAGTTTTATGAAAAAATGAAAGTAGCTTACAAAAATATTTTTGAAAAAGTTGGTTTGGGTGAAAAAACTTTTTTGACTTTTGCCTCTGGTGGAAGTTTTGCAAAATATTCTCACGAATTTCAAACTATTTCCGAAGCAGGTGAAGATTTGGTTTATATTAATGAGGAAAAAAACTTGGCCTTGAATAAGGAGGTTTTGAATGACGAAGTTTTGACAGATTTAGGTTTGGAAAAAGAAAAATTAGTGGAGAAAAAAGCTATTGAGGTTGGAAATATTTTTTCCTTGGGTTATAAATTTTCCGAAGCCTTGGATTTGAAATTTAAGGATAAGGATGAAAAAGAAAAATTTGTTTTTATGGGTTCATATGGAATTGGAATTTCTCGTTTAATGGGGACAATTGTTGAAGAAATGGCCGATGAAAAGGGAATCGTTTGACCGGAAGCCATTGCACCTTTTCAAGTTCATTTAATAAATATTGGGGAAGAAGAAAAGGCTCAAGAGCTTTATGAAAAATTACAAGAAAATAGTATTGAGGTTTTGTGAGATGATCGAGACAAAAGACCGGGAGAAAAATTTGGAGATTCTGATTTGATTGGAATACCAAACCGAGTGGTGATTTCACCAAAATCATTGGAGCAAGGCGGAGTGGAGCTTAAGAAGAGGAATGAGAAAGATGGGGAAATTTTGAAAGTTGATGAGTTGGTTGAGAGGTTGAGAAAATAAGCGCAAATTTGGGAGTGAAAAAATGGGTGGCAAAGCCACCCATTTTTTCACTCCCAAATTTGCGCTTATTTTTCAAGTCCTTCTTCTTCCTTATATCCTTTTTGAATTTCTTTTGCTTTTTCCATAAACTGTTTTAACCAACTCTTATATTCATTTTCTCGGTCTGCTGTTATTTTTTGAGCGTTCTCAACTTGTTTTTTGTAAGCATCTGTTGGATTTTCCATTGAATTTCCCATAACACTTTTATCATACCACAAATTTACAAAATTACAAAATCCATTTCAAAACAACATCTTTTAAATCCGCCAAACCTTTTAATTTATCAAAATCAATTTTTTTTAAATCATCCTTATCGGCAATAAAAGTTGTAGGCACAGGGTTTGTCGTGTGGGTAGTTAAGGTTTTTTCTCGTTTATCTTCAACATTACCATGGTCGCCAGTCAAAATTATATTGTATTTTTTATGAAGTTTTTTGTAAATTCTTCCAACTTCTAAATCAATAGTTTCTACCGCTTTTTTAATGGCTTCAAAATTTCCCGTATGTCCGACCATATCTGGATTGGCAAAATTTACTAAAATAAAATCAAAATCATTTTTTTTAGCTTCATGAAGAATTCAGTCAGTAACCTCATGGGCAGACATCTCTGGCTTTAAATCATAGGTGGAAACATCAGGAGAAGGGATAATTGTTTCTGTTTTTCCAGAATAATTTTTCTTCACCCCACCATCAAAAAAGAAAGTTACATGGGCAAATTTTTCCGTCTCAGCGATTCGCAACTGTGTTTTTCCTTCTTTTTCTAGGATTTCTCCCAAGGTATTTTCAACCTTTAAGTCGTCAAAAAGCACTCTATTATCAGCTTCATTGTAATACCTTGTCATAGTTAAAAGAAAAATTTTTGGAAATTTCCTTCTTTTAAATTGTTTCAAATCAAGCTCATTAAAACTTTTAGTTAATTGCCGAGCTCGGTCTTTTCGAAAATTTAAAAAGAAAACCCCATCTTTTTCATTCATTCCTGGATATTCTTTTAAAACTGCTGGCTCGATAAATTCGTCAGTAACACTTTTTTGGTAATTTTCTTCAAGGTATTTTTCAATAGAATCAATTTTTTTAGCATCAGCTTCAACAATGGCTGAATAATATTTTTCTGTTCTTTCTCAATTGTTATTTCTATCCATAGCAAAATATCTACCTGAAACAGAAACAATTTTCCCCAGACTAAGTTCTTTAATTTTTGCTTGGGCTTCTTGGAAAAAACTTATTCCAGCTTCACGGTCTTCATCTCGACCGTCAGTAATCATATGAATAAAAACCTCATCTTTTTGAAAACCAAAATTTTTAGCAGCCTCCAATGTAGCAAAAAGATGGTCTAAATGAGAATGAACTCCTGCTTTTTGAAAAAGAATTATCAAATGAAGTTTTGATGAATTTTCTTTAACCTTTTGGAAAAGTCATTTTAAATTTTCTAACTTTTGAAAATCATTTTTTTCAATACTCTCGTTGATTCTTAAAAGAGATTGTTTTAAAATTTGTCCAGCTCCAAGTGTCATATGTCCCACCTCGGAATTCCCCATAAAACCTTTTGGCAAACCTACTGCTGGCCCCGAAGCTTCCAAAAGAAGAGTAGGGTATTTTTTTTCTAATTTATCAATATTTTTTGTTTTTGCTAATTTTACAAAATTTTTTTCTTCCTCAGCTCGATAACCCCAACCATCTCGAACGATTAAAATAACTTTATTCTTCATAAGTTAATTATAGCATATTTGTTATTTTTAGTTTTTTAAAAAAAAGCCCGTCCAACAACTTCGTCGTTGGACAGGCTTTTTTATAAAATAATTTATTTTTTTAAATTCTTTAATCCTTCTTCTAATCCTCTTACTTGTCCTTTTAAATAAGCAACTCTATTTTTTGAATTTGTAATCATTTGTAATAGGTCACCCGCTCCTAATAAAGTACCTGGACTATTACTTTTTGAGGCTTTTTTATATAGCTCTTCATCTTTTTTAATACGTTGTTCTAGATTAAAGATTTGTCTTCTTAATTTACTGATAAACTTCCTTGTTTCAAATTCTACACCAAATCTCTTAGGAACTCTTTCGGTATTTGTGTTTTTTGTTGATACATTATCAACTGTTGGAAATTTTTCTACTGACATATTTTTTCTTTGTTATTTAATTAAATATTATCACAGATATATACATTTGTCAAATATTTATATTAAAAAACTGTGGATAAGTCAAATACGAATATTTTTAAAAAATGTTAAAATAGTTTTATGAATAATGAAGATATGAAGTTAAAACAAGATTTAGCTCAAAATTTGGCTCCAAACCAGCAAAAATTAAAAAAACAATTTTTAGCGGGGGCAATTAGTCCAGATGAGTTTCGAGAAGAGATAACGAGGTTAGACCAAAGTGGAACACATACAGAAGAAGCAGGAAACAATATTGCCTTATTAGAAGATCCAGAAGTTAAGGGAAAAATATTTGAAATGACCAAAAAAAGTAAGGGAGTTTTAGACTATTATTTTAGTATGCTTTCACTGTCATATTTTCATAAAGGACAAAGAGATTTAGAACTAAAAGATTTTCAGATGGCTTTAAAAAATGCTGAAAAAGTTAATTGAGAAAATTATAGATATTGGTTTTTGTATGTAGCCGGGACAGTTGCGTATTTCGCAAAAAGAAAGGATGTTTTAGATAAAGCTATTAAAGAGTTATCAGGTTTACATAAAAAATGAGAAGTAGAACATAAAAATGATGATATTATCGAAAATCGAAAAAGATCTGATTATATCAATTTAGAAATATTAAAGCGTCTGTTATCTTCGTTGGGAAAAGGAGACGAACCAAAAGAAAAATACAATAAAGTTTATGGTATAAAAGTTAATTAATTTGACAAAATTTTTATATAATGATAGAATATTTTTATGAGTTTAGATAGTATTAATAGTGATATTTTAAAAGCAAGAGAAACTAAGAGTAGGATTGAAGTTGTTTCAAATCCAAATGAGCCACAGCATAATTTTAGAATTTTAATTATAAAAAAAGCAGAAGGTAATTATAGTAATGCATTAATACAGAAATCATGGAGAGAATCAGTATCAAATGGAGTTGGAAATAATGTATTTATAAAAATCAATGGTGAAATATATGTGGCAAATATTTTAGAGGAGGTGAAATAATTTTCGTGTGTAACTGGGCCGACGAAGTCGGCCCACTTTTTTAATTTTCCTTTTTTTAAAAATTAAAAAATGTTAAAATTAATTTATGTTAGAAGATTTAGTGGGAAATAAAATATTTTTAATTTTAATTTCTGTAATTTTAGGAGCTTTTGTTGGTTTGAGACGAGAAATTGAATTGCAGAAAAAAACAACAACAGGTTTTAGAGGATTGCGAACCACAGCTTTGGTGGCAGTTTTTGGAACTATTTCAACTTTTTTTGAAGAGATGAAATATTTGCCAGCAATATTTTTTAGTTTTTTAGCTCTCTATATCTTTGTAGTTTATAGAAATGGAGTAAAAAAAGGAAAAATTGGTTTAACTTCTGAGCTTAGTTTATTGATAGTTTTTTGAAGTGGGGTTTTGATTGGTTACGGAGAAATTTTAGTGGGAATAATTTTGAGTCTTTTAATTTCGATTTCTGACGCTTATAAAGATAAAATGCATTTTTTTGCCAAGACTTTAACTCCAGAAGAATGAACAGGGGCTTTGCAAATGCTTTTAATTTCTGCACCAGCTTTCTTGTTTTTACCGGACACCCCAATAGATCCTTGAGGGGTTATTGTACCAAAACAAATTTGAACTTTAGTTGTGATTTTAACTGGTTTAGGTTTTATCGGATACTTTTTAAATAAATATTTTAAATCAGATAAATTAAAAGGAGTTTATTTAACTTCATTTTTAGGTTCTCTTATTTCTTCAACGGCGGTAACAATTAATTTATCTGAAAATATTAGAAAGAAAAGAATTTCAGAAACAGCTTTTTTAGCTTCATTAGTGTTAGCGATTGGGGTGATGCAAATTAGGGATTTGGTTTTAATTTTTTCAATTAGCTCAGTGAGAAAATGAGAGATTTTTGCTCCATCAATTTTTATGATTTTATCGTCATTAATTTTGTTCGGATATTATTTTTGAAAGGATAAAAAAAATACAGACAAAATTGATTTAAAATTAAATCCAGAAAAAAATGGATCACCATTTGAAATTTTACCATCATTGATGATAGCATTAGTTTTCTCGTTAATTTTATTAGGAATATATTTTTTAAAAAAATATTTAGGAGATGGAGCAGTTTATTTAGGAAGTTTTGCGGTAGCCTTAGTGGATACAGAATCTTTAATTTTGCCATCTTTGGAATCTTTAAGAACTGGAGTTTTTAATTTTAATACAGTTTTAAATATTGTTGTAATTGCTTTAGTGGTAAATACTTTTGTAAAATTATTTTATATTTTAACTTTGGGAAATAAGAAAGCTTTTTTGAAAGCATTTGTCCCAGTGACTATTATTTCTCTTTCTGGGTTATTAATTTATTTTATTTAATTTGTTGATTTTAGGAAACAAAACTAGAAATTTGCGAAGCATTTATTGCTTTAAATTTATAAATTTAAGCTAAAAAATAAGTTAAAAAAATAAAAAATCTCGGATGAATTTTGCTTCGCAAAATTCATCCTTTTTTCAATATAATTTATATAAAAAAAAATAAAATAAAAAAGATTATTAAAGAAAACCAAAAAATATTCTATACCCGTATTCTATAGAATTTTAGAATAGATTTTGGTATAATATTTTATTATGAATCAGATAAATAAAAAACAAGTGAATAAGGAGAAAAAAGATGACTTAAATAATTTAAAAAAGTTTAATCAAATTGAATATATTGTAAAAGGTTTCGCAAATAAAAGGAGAATAGAAATATTGTTTTTGTTGAAAGAAAATTCAGAACTTTCAGTGAGTGAAATTTCAGAAATTATTAAACTTAATTATAAAAATACCTCAGCTCATTTACTAAAAATGATGGCAACTGGATTAGTGATGAAAAGAAATTTGAATAATGAAGTGAGACATGCGTTAACCACAAAAGGCAAAAATATTGTTAAATTCCTTAAAGGAATTTAACTTATTTTTTATAACATTTAAGCAAAATACAAAATATCCTATACCCGTATTCTATAGAATTTTAGAATAGTTATTTTTATATAATATTAAGTTATAGAATTTTTATTTTTTTTTTAGTTTTTCAGTTTTAAAAATGCTATAATTTTAACATGTTTAATTTTGATGCTGATATTTTAGAAAATGATATTATACGTAATTTACCAGACATTTTGGAGATTCTTTTGAAAGATAGAACCTCCAAAAAAAATATAATTTGAGCTACAAATGATTATGATATTTTAGGAAAAGAATATAGGAGCAAGTCGCAGATAAAAATTCCTTTAATTTCTGAAAAAAATACAAGATTAATAATGCCAAGAATTTTGAAAGAGAAAGAAATTCAAAGAAAAAGGTCAAAAGAAAAAGCAGAAGTTTTTACTCCATCATGAATTTGTAATATGCAAAATAATTTAATTGACGAAAAATGATTTGGTAGAAAAAATGTTTTTAATAAAGAGGTCGAAAAAAATAGAAAAAAAAATTGAAAGACAATTGAGGGAAAAATTAAGTTTCCAAAGAATAAAACTTGAACTGATTATATAAAAGATATAAGGATGGAAATCACCTGTGGTGAAGGGCCATATATTACAAGTAGATATGACACAACTACAGGGGAATTTATTGAAGTGAAAAACAGGATTGGTTTTTTAGATAGAAAATTGAGAATTATAAATGAAAATACTGAAACATCAAAAGAATGATTAAAATGAGCTTATATTGCTTATCAAAGTACTTATGGTTATGAATGGCAAGGAGATAACTTGCTTTTAACTCGTGAAGCTTTGGTTTTGACTTTTATTGAAAATTATTATAAAAAATTCAAAAAATATCCAAAAAATCAAAGTATTAAAAAAATTGCTGAAATTATTTCTTGAAATATTTGACAGATGGATGGTTTAAAAATGGTTATTCCAAATAGTTGTGAAAATAGTGAAAATTTATCAACTAAACAAAAATCACTTTTTGGTGATAATTTTATAGAAAAAGAAGAAAAAAAATGTCTAGGTTGTGAAAAAAATGACATTACTACACATATTGGTAAATATTGTCTAATTATGGATTGAACTAAAAAAGATAAAAAAACAAAAAAGTATGGGGTAAAAATAAAATTTATTGATTTAATAACAAAAGAATTATGGCGAAAATAAAATTTAAAAACACATACAAAGCAAAATTGATTTATGTTTTTGGAATCTCTCAAGAAACACATAAAAATGCTTTAAAGGTCGGAGAAGCTACTTTTGGCTATGATGGGAATATTTTGGAAGTAAAAGATAATTCGGAAATTCTTAGTAAAGCAGCTAAAAATAGAATCAATTCTTATACTCAAACGGCAGGAATACCTTATCAACTTTTATACACTACGGTGGCTGCTTATAAAAAGAATGGGGAAATAATAGGATTTAGAGATTATGATGTCCATGAAGTTTTAAAGAGGTCGGGAATTGATAAGAAAGAATTTAATTTGGAGAAAAAACCTGGTGAATGATTTGTTGCAGATCTTGAAACTATTAAAAAAGCTATTCAAGCTGTAAAAGAAGGAAAGAAATCTCTTAATTCAAATGAAATTTCAGAAGATAAAACTCCTATAATTTTTCGTCCAGAACAAGAAAGTGCTATAAAACAAACAGTAAAGCAATTTAAAAAAGATAGCGGAAAAAGAATGTTGTGAAATGCTAAAATGCGTTTTGGGAAGACTCTTTCTGCTCTTGAGGTTGTAAAAAGAATGGAATTCGGAAAAACTTTAATTTTAACTCACCGCCCAGTTGTTGATGAGGGTTGATTTGAAGATTTTGGAAAGATTTTTTATGAAGATGATACAAAGTATATTTATGGTTCTAAAAATAATGGAGAAAATTTTGAGAATTTGGAAAAGGTATATAAAGAAGAGAGTAAAAAATATATTTATTTTGCTTCAATGCAAGATTTAAGAGGTTCGGAAAAAGTTGGTGGAAATTTTGACAAGAATGATGAGATTTTTTCCAATGATTGAGATTTGATTATTGTTGATGAGGCACACGAAGGAACACAAACAAAATTAGGGCAAAATGTTTTGAATGAATTAAACAAAGAAAAAACAAAAATTTTAGAATTGTCTGGAACTCCATTTAATATTTTAAGTAATTATAAAGAAAATGAGATTTATACTTGGGATTATGTCATGGAACAAAAGGCCAAGTTGGAATGAGATAGAAAACATCCATTTGAGCCAAATCCTTATTCGTCTTTACCAAAATTGAATATCTACACTTATGACTTGGGAGATGTTTTGACTAAACATGTTGATACTGATGGAGCTTTTAATTTCAAAGAATTTTTTAGAGTTAATGAAGAAGGAAAATTTATCCATGAAAAAGATGTTAAAAACTTTTTAGATTTAATTTCCAAAGAGGATTCAAGTACAAATTATCCATATTCTACAGAAGAATATAGAAAAAATTTTCGTCATAGTCTTTGAATGGTCCCGGGTGTAAAAGAAGCCAAAGTTTTAAGCAAAATGTTAAAAGAACATCCGATTTTTCAGACTTTTGAAATTGCTAATGTAGCGGGTGATGGAGATGAAGAGCAACCTTATTCGGATGCTTTGAAAGAGGTAAAAAGAGTCATCGGAAAAAACCCCGACCAAACTTATAGTATCACCTTATCTTGCGGAAGATTAACAACTGGTGTTTCTGTGAAGGAATGAACTTCGATTTTAATGCTTTCTGGTTCTTACAATACATCCGCTTCATCATATATGCAAACTATTTTTAGAGTTCAAACTCCATCAACTATAAACGGAAAGGTGAAAGAAGAAGCTTGTGTTTTTGATTTTGCTCCGGATAGAACTCTAAAGGTAGTCTCAGAAGTGGCCACTTACTCTGCTAAGGCACGAGCAGGAAAAAAGAAAATTGAGATTGAAGAGAAAAAGGCTATTGAAGAATTTTTGAATTTCTGTCCCATTATCGCCAAAGATGGTTCAAAAATGGAAAAATACAATGTTGAGAAAATGATGTCTCAACTAAAAAAAGCTCAAATTGATAGAGTGATAAGAAATGGTTTTGAAGATGCTAAACTTTACGACAATAATAAATTAATGAAATTAGGTGTGGTCGATTTAGAAAAGTTCAGCAAGCTAAAAGAAATTATTGGAAAAACAAAATCAAGTAAAAAGGTTAAAGAAGTTGATGTGAATAAACAAGGTTTTACGGATGAGGAATGAGAGAGAATTAAAGAATTGAAAAAGAAACCAGAAAAAGAATTAACTAAAAAAGAAAAAGCCGAATTGGAAAAAAACAAAGAAGTTGAAAAAAATAAAAAAGCCGCTATTTCAATTTTACGAGGGATTTCCATTAGAATGCCACTTTTAATTTATGGTGCGGAAATAGAGAACGAAAAAGAAGAATTAACCTTGGATAATTTTGTAAAATTGGTTGATGATGATTCTTGAGAAGAATTTATGCCTCGTGGAGTGAGTAAAGAAAAATTTGAAGAGTTTAAAGAATATTATGACGAAGATATTTTCAGAGAAGCGGGGAAAAGAATCAGGAAAACAACAAAAAGTGCAGATAATTTTAGAATTGAAGAAAGGATCGATAGGATTACAGACTTATTTTCAAATTTCAGAAACCCGGACAAAGAAACTGTTTTAACTCCTTGAAAGGTTGTAAATATGCATTTAGGTGATGTTTTTGGTGGTTATAGATTTTTTAATCAGGATTGAGAAAAAATAATCAATCCGGAATTTATTCAGAAGGGTGATTTAACAAAAGAAGTTTTTGCCTCAGATTCAAACATTTTGGATATAAATTCCAAAACCGGACTTTATCCGCTTTATGCGGCTTATTCAATTTATCGCCAAAAGGTTAAAGAAAAATATAACAAAGAATCACAATATTTGTCTTTGGAAGAACAGCAAAAAGTTTGAAATGAAGTTGTAAAGAATAATATTTTTGCCATTACCAAAACTCCAATGGCAAAAAAGATTACCAGAAGGACTTTGGTTGGTTTTCAAGATGTGAAGACAAATATTAAAGTTAAAGATTTAGTTGCTATAATGGATAATAGCGACGAAATTAAAAAATTAAGAAAGGGGAAAAATTATTGAAAAGTAGATAATAAAACAAATAATATGAAATTTAATGCAATAGTGGGAAATCCACCATATCAGGAAATGGACGGAGGAGCACAATCAAGTGCAAAACCTGTATATCAAAATTTTGTTCGGATTGCCAAAAAACTTAATCCGGATTACTTATCTTTAATTATGCCATCACGATGATTCACTGGAGGAAAAGGTCTAGATGATTTCAGAAAAGAAATGTTAAATGATAAAAGGATAGTGGAGTTATATGATTACTTTAATTCTGCTGATGTTTTTCCAAATGTAGATATTAAAGGTGGGGTTTCGTATTTTCTTTGAGACAATACAGATAAGAAAAAAGATGGTTTGTGTAAGGTTATTTCTTATCAAAATGGGAAGGTAGTTTCGGAGGCTAAAAGAAAATTGAAGATAGGTGATAGCGATATTTTTATTAGATATAATGAGGCTGTTTCAATTTTAGATAAGGTTTTGAGTGAAGGTGAAAAATCTTTTGCTGAAATTATAAGTTCTCAAAAACCTTTTGGGCTAAGAACTTATTTTAAAGGTTCTGAGAAAAAATTTAAGGGAGCAGTAAAAATATATGCAAACCAAAGTGTTGGGTATATAAAGGAAAATGAAATATTAAAAAATATAGAGTATAAGGACAAGCATAAAGTTATTGTTCCTAGAGCTATTGGTAGTGGTGATAGTAAAAAAGATATAATAAAGCCTATATATTCTGAACCAAATTCTGTTTGTACAGAAACATACATAATGATTGGGCCTTTTAGGGATAAGCAAGAAAGTTTAAGTGTAATGAAATATATAAAGACAAAATTTTTTCATTTTTTGGTTACATTAAAGAAGAATACAATGATGGCTTCAAAAGATGTTTATAAATTCGTCCCAATGCAAGATTTTTCAGAAAATCTTGATATTGATTGAACCAAATCAATTTTGGAAATAGACCAACAACTTTACAAAAAATATAACCTAACCCCAGAAGAAATAAATTTCATCGAGTCAATGGTTAGACCGATGGCGAACAAATAATAAAATAATATGGAAAAAGGAAAAACAATTAAAGGGATGCATAAAAAAGAATTAGTAGGACTTATTGAACAAATAATAAGTAATATTAATAAAATAGATTCTTTTCTAGAAGAGGTTGAAACTAAAAAGGGAAACTTAAATTCTAGTTTTAATGAAATATATTCTGAAACTGGTTATTTAAAAAAAATAATTAATGCTAAAAAAGATGCAGAGGAAAAATTAGGTTATATTTTAGATTATTATAATGAAATATTTGAAGGTGATGAAAAAAATGAATCTATAAAAAATCAAATTACTGATTTGCTTGATTATTATCAAAAAAGTAAAGAAAAAATTAAAGATTTTAGAATTAAAGTTTTTGGTGGTGAAATAGAAAATGAAAATGGAGAAAAAGAAAAAGTTGAAGGATTAGAAAAAAAGATAGAAAAATTTTATTCAAAGCAAGAAGAAAAATATAAAAATTTATATTCTGAATTAGAAAAGAAATATAATAAATTTTATTCTAAAATTGAAGATGAATTAGAAGGAGGTGCTACTACTGTTAATTTATCAAAAGCTTTTGCTGATAAAGTAAAAGAGTATAAAGAAAGTGTTAGTTTTTGGAGTGGAGCAGTAATAATTTTATTAGGTATTATGGTTTTATATTATGGTATAAAAACTTGAGATATTGAAAATATAACATCTTATGAAGAAGCATTTAAAAATCTATTAATCAGAGCACCATTTTTAGGCTTTGTTATTTGGTTAGGTATATTTTTAGGAAATAGAAGAGCAGAGAGTAAAAAATTAGAAGAATCTTATAAACATAAAGAAGTAATGGCAAGGTCTTTTGTTGGATATAAGAAAATGCTGGAAAATATTGAAGAGTCAGAAGAGGATAAGGAATTACTAAAAAAACATATGGAAAACTTACTAAATGCAATTTCAAATGATTCTTCTGTATTTATAAATACAAAAGGAGAAAGATATCCATTTTTTGAAATATTTAAAAAAAGAAAAGAATTAGACAAATCTAATAACATTAATTAATATCAATTAAAGAAAAACAGAATTTGCTTTAAAAATTCTGTTTTTTTATTTTTGAAGGCATGAGCTTTCTGGCGTCATTGAAAAATATTTTTAAGTATTTTAAAATACCATTTTTCACAAACTCTCTATAATAATAATCCGCCTTTTTTACACTTTTGGCACCCCCAGTTTTTTATGCCTTCAATATTTCACATCTCTTTGAATTTTCTATACTCGTATTCTATAGAATTATAGAATAGATTGGTTGTTTATTTTTTCTATTTTTTTATTATTTTTCATTTCTTTTTTAATTTATTTTTCAATTTAACTTCAAAAAATGTTAAAATTAGTTTATGAGTAAAAATAGAGAAATAGAAAATAAAAAGAATTTGAAAGAGGAATATCGGAAAAAATTTGAGGGAGCTTTGGCGAAGTTGAATCCAGAGCAGAGAGAAGCAGTTGAAACAATTGATGGTCCAGTGGTTGTAGTGGCTGGTCCTGGAACTGGAAAGACACAAATTTTAACTTTAAGAATCGCAAATATTTTAGATAAAATGGGGGCGGAATTTGCTCCAAATATTTTGGCTTTAACTTTTACAAATGCTGGAGTTCATGCGATGAGAAAAAGGTTGGCGGAATTTTTAGGAACAGAGTTGGCTTATCAGGTCGGAATTTTCACTTTTCACTCTTTTGCTGAGGAGCAAATTCGAACAAATCCAGAAGTTTTCAAAAATTTTGCTTTTTCACGGGCGATTTCAGATATTGAAAAAATTGAAATTATTGAGAAAATTTTAGAAGAGGGAAAATGAAAATCTCTTCAAACTTTTGCTTCGGATTATCATTACACTCGTGATATTATTTCAGCCATTGATGATTTGAAATCGGAAGCGATTTCGCCAGAAGATTTTGAAGCAACTTTTGATACTATCAAAGAGCGAGTTTTGGCTAAAGAGGGTGAAGATGCTTTTTACAAAAAAAAATATGGGAAATTTGAGGCTGGAGATTTGAAGCCGACAGTGGAAAAGAAGATTCAAAATCAAATTGAAAAGCAAAAAGAGCTTTTGGAGATTTATAAAAAATATCAAGAAGAATTGCAAAAAAGACATCTTTACGATTTTTCAGATATGGTTTTGTCAGTGGTTCAGGAAGCAGAAAAAAATGCTGATTTTAGACTTTCACTCCAAGAAAAATATTTATATCTTTTGATTGACGAGCATCAAGATACAAACGAGGCTCAGAATAAAATGATTGAGTTGATTGGTGATGCGGAAGTGAATGAAGGACGACCAAATATTTTTACCGTGGGAGATGAGAAGCAGGCG
>Ga0256843_1002466_pt1 | contig 13462 bp, 15 predicted proteins | sample AlvinellametaG_FD_191572 | JGI IMG/M metagenome (GOLD analysis project Ga0256843, IMG submission 191572) | Pompeii worm associated microbial communities from hydrothermal vent at the East Pacific Rise, Pacific Ocean - Alvinella | ecosystem: Host-associated > Annelida > Integument > Unclassified ... | reverse complement strand
ACCAAGAGAAAAAAGTGAAGATTATAGGCATTTGTGGGGGCTACCAAATGCTCTTTTCTGCCATTGTAGATGAGGCGTGTGTAGAGACAAAAGAGCCTACACGCATAGAGGCTCTAGGCTTCATAGATGATGAGATACACTTTCAAAAAGAGAAGATTTTAAAAATTGATGGTAATACATATGAAATACACCACGGTACCTCAGAAAAGTACCCCACAGTCTACAACACCCCACTGTTGTATGGTACCTTTTCGCATGGCTTGTTTGTAGACTCAGATTTTATAGCGTATGAGCAAACCCAATGTAGCCTTTTTTCTAAAAAAATGCATAGCTATTTAAAAAGTAGTACTATCATAGCATCACTTAAGGCAGAATAGCATACTATTACATTAAAAGAATTAAAGGCGTTTAATGTTTAAAATTGTTCTCTCCTCACTGCTACTACATACTGTTCTATCGGCTGGGACATTCAATGTTTCAGACTACAGTGGTTACCTCTATCTGAGTGCCATTTTTCTCTTTATTGTATTGATGGTATCATATCTAAATCTGCGTACTAAATATTATAAAATAGAAAAAGAACTAACAGAAAAAGAGGAGAAAATTACTTGGCTTAGACAAATTCAAGCCAAAAATGAGACCCGCGACAAACGTACCATAGAAGCCCTTGAAAAAAAGAGCATAGAGCAACGCCATAACATTGAAAAACTTGAACAAAAACTACGTGAAGGTACAAAAAACCAAGTGATTGCAAAACTTGAAGCATTAGAGAGAAAACGTCAAGAGACCACCGCTCAACTACATGCAGAGGATTAGATGATGGCACACACTACCTCTACTGCCTTGACAAATACACATGCAAACAAACAAGCACTTTCATTCAACACAAATGAGTTAACAGCACTCTACCAAGAGCGTTTTGCTGCCTACTCGAAAGAGCTACACAATTTAAGTGCCAAAATCCAACAACTTCAAAAAGAGATTCGTATTTTAGTTGATGCCAAAGCAGCAGATGAATTAATATTTTCAACACTAGAAAGAGAAGTTGAAGCCGAACTCAAGATTTTGACAAGACTTAACGAACAGTACATTAAAAAAGCCGAAGTCATCATAGAGCTTCGCCGTTTAACACAAGAGAGCAATGCAGTTATTGACGCACGTGTAGAGATGATAGATGAACTCCTAGCAGAGATTGAAGAGGTAGAACTTTTGCTTTTACAAAAAGAGTTAGAGTGTCAAAACAGACGCCTTGAACTTGCACCAAAAAGAGAAGCCATCGTACACCTAGAACACCAAATCAATACACTTGAAGCACAAAAACAGTACTTAGAATCAGCAGGGGTACACCACATTACCCACCCTACACTCCCTACACAAAATACAGAGCAAGAAGAAAATTTTATTGAAACAGAGATAGAGGATTAATTGTAGTTGAACCTTTTTCTTCTTGGATTTTTTGCCTACCTCACTGACAAATACTTTGGGGAGTTCTCTTTTACTCCTCACCCTGTTGTTCTCATGGGAAAATACATTGAGTGGTTTGAGACACACTTTTACCAAAAAAGCATCTTAAGAGGGGCGTACCTTACACTCTCTTTGTTGGCACTTATTTTTTGCTTACTCTATGGGGTCAGCTACCTACTCTCAAGCATACCGTTTTCTTATGTTGAGCTACTATTTAGTACGCTCCTAGCCTCAACCACCATTGCCTCAAAGATGCTCCATGATTCGGTTAAAGAGATTGTAACCTCTCCAGAGAAGATTGCCTACCTAGTCAGCCGTGACACCAAAAACCTAAGCCCCTCAGAGACCCACAAAGCAGCCATAGAGACCTACGCAGAGAACCTTAGTGACGGTGTAATCGCCCCACTCTTCTACTTGGTACTTTTAGGACTCCCCGGAGCCTTTGTCTATAAGGCCATCAACACCCTAGACTCAATGGTAGGCTACAAAAATGAACGCTATGAGAAATTTGGCAAGTTTGCCGCTAGGCTAGATGATGTGGCAAACTTTATCCCTTCACGCATCACGGCACTGCTTATTTTGCTTCTACAAGGCAAATGTACCCCCTACTACCTACGCAAAACATACATCCAAGGCAGACAACACGAAAGCCCCAATGCTGGCTACCCCATAGCTGCGATGGGATTGGCACTTCAACTTAAACTCGGAGGCGATACGAGCTATTTTGGTAAAATCAAACACAAACCCCTCTTTGGTGAGGGCAAAGAGAAGATTGAGAGAGAAGATATAGAAAAAGCACTTAGCTTACAGCCAAAATTAGATATATTTCTTCTCATACTTTTAGGCATGGGGGTACTTCTATGAAAGCCTACTATTTGGGTTTAAAATTGATGTTTTCATACTTCACCATTTTACCTATGCCTTTTAAAAAGAGCGATGACCTCTCTTCTTCTGAAACATTGGCTTCTATGCTCTTTTTTCTTCCTCTAGCTGGGTTGGTACTGGGTGTGATGATGATGCTACTTTTTAACCTACTTCACTCCCTAGCGTGGCTAGCAGCTTTGCTTTGTGCCTTGGGCTATATGATGCTCTATGGCTTTTTACACACCGAAGCCATTATGGATGTGGCTGATGCGATTTATGCATCTCACTCTGGAAAAGATGCCTATGCGATTATCAAAGAGCCTAGTGTGGGTGCGATGGGGGTACTTTGGGGGGTCTCTCTCTTGCTTACAAAGGTAGCCATTTTGAGTTTTCTGCTACTTTCTGGTGGTGTAACTTTGGCTATTGCTCTCTTTATGGTGAGCCGTTTAGCTCTACAACTTCTCTTTCTCACGCAAACCTTTCGCTCAAGCTTTTTAACACAACTCAAAACCCATTTTAAACCTACACACTTTCTACTCTCTCTTGCCCTCTTTGGTTCTGTGGGACTCGTACTTTTAGGCTGGTATTTTGTTTGGCTTTTACTGTTTGGCTTGGTGCTAAGTTTTACCATTACACAGTTTTTAAAGAAAAAACTAGGCTTTGTCAATGGTGACGTACTTGGCACTACCCTAGAGGTTACAGAGATACTTCTTATGTTACTAGGAGCATTATTATGGCTTTAACCCTACTTCGACATGCTGCACTTTTACCCAAACACCAAAAACGCTACAATGGCTGGACAGACTTATCTATTGACCCAAGTTCTTTTCACTTTGATGCCATACAGATACTCCAACAGCAAACATTTGATAGCATCTATAGCTCCGACTTGCTACGCTGTCAAGAGACACTTTTTATGATGGGTATCGAGCAATTTCAAACTGATGAACGCTTAAGAGAGATACGCTTTCATACGCACATAGAGGGCTTAAGTTTTGATGAAATCTCAAAGCTACCAAGCTTTAAACCAGAGTACCTTGAAGATGCAACTTTGTGGCAAAACTACATTTGCAAAGAGTCAAACAAAGCCTTTGAAGCACGTATTCTCTCTTTTTTAGACGCACTCCCCCAAGGGCAAGAGATTCTCATCTGCTCTCACGGAGGCACACTTCAAAAAATACTCGCTCTTCTTGGCTACAACAAAACAAACATTCAAAATTTAGAGTGGATAAGGATAGAAAATGGCGTATGCTGATTGGTTTGATGCCCATGGTAAAAAACATGCCACACTCATGCAAAAACTCTCACACCTCAACGATCAAGAGGTCATAGCCTATTTTCGTTTTGAAAATATGGTACAAAATGAGCCAGACTTCTGCCCTCTATATGCTAAAAATAAGAAGTGTCACAACATTGAAGCACTCAACTGCTACCTCTGTGCCTGCCCTAACTTTAGATTTAACGATAAAGGCTTTGAAACCATAGAAGACAAACCCCTAAAAAGCTACTGCAATATAGACTCAAAAGAGGGAGAACGCTTTATCGGAAAAGATGCCATCCATCAAAACTGCACAAAATGCACCGTACCACACCACGAAAGTTACATTGAAAAAATTTTCGATAGAAGTTGGTTTAAAATGATGGAAAAGGTCGAAAAACCTTAATGTTGCACGCAAGGCATATTACATTTTTTTATCATCTTATTGACAAAAATATAGAGAAGAAAAATATGCCCTACAAACCCAAGAAAAAGTACCCCCTGATCCATTCCCTTTGTTAACTGCAATCCAATAAAGGTATAAACAAGTTGCACACCTACAAGCGTTAAAACTGTTTTAGGTACAGAGTGATGAAAGTATTGTTTTAAAATATGGTGAATATGACACGCATCAGCTTGAAAAAAAGAGTTTCCCGCTCTCTTACGGCGAATCATCACCACAAGTGTATCTAACAGTGGCACAGCTGCTAAAAAGAGAATACTCACAGGTGGTATGTAAGCTAGCGATACAATGGCAACCAAAGAGATAACAAAGCCCAAAAGAAGCGAACCACTATCCCCCATAAAAATAGAAGCAGGATGCCAGTTAAAGAGTAAAAAAGCAAGTAGTGTGGTCATAAAAAGTAATGAAATCCATACCATAAACATATCGTGATGTGTAAACCCAATAAAGAGAAAACTACCAAACATCACTAAGCTCAAACTCGCAGACAAGCCATCTAACCCATCAATAAGGTTAAGTGCATTGGTAAAACCAGAAACCACAAACACCGTCAAAGGGTATGCAAAATAGCCCAATGTTAACTGCCAAGAGAAAAAGTTTCCAAAATCCCTAATGATAATATTTTCAAGTGAAAGTAAAAGTGTACCCACAATAATAAAAACAAATTTTAATTTAGGAGAGCTTCCCTTTATGTCATCATAAAGACCAACAAGAAAAACCAAAAAAATAGCCAAACTACTCCAAGGATGAAGCGTAAACCACTCAATATTCCAAAATAAGAGCGTTAAAGTAATTGCAAAGAAAAAAGCAATACCCGCTCCACGTGCAGTCTCTTTTTTATGAATACTACGTGCATTGGGTTTGTCTATCATATTTAACGCTAATGCATAAGAGCGTAGCAGAAAAATAAACACTATGGTAAGAAGAAATAGACATACCAAAGTAACAAACATAGTCACTCTAGTGTGTCAAATAGTCAATTTGAATAAAAGGTGCAATAATTTGCGAAATCGTTCTAAATGGTGCAGTAAAGTTATCGGATGAGACTTTGTACTCTTTCCATCCATCAGGTTGCACATAGACAATATCATTAGGCTTTAATAGTATATTTGCAAAACTAATATGGTCAAACTTAGTTAAATCTAACGAACGAATTTGTAAGTGATTTTGGCTATCTCTACTCATAATTAAAATATTGTCACGAATCGCAGCATCGGTTAAGTCTCCTACCTGTGCAAGTGCTTCAAATATGGTCAGTTTTTCACTTTCAAGTTTAATCGCCCCTGGATGCTTTACCTCTCCAATGACATATATTTTTTTATTTAAAACTTCCACATAGACTGTAGGAATTTTTAAATATTTTTTATATTTATCTGTAATTAATGATGCCACTTGCGTTTGGGTTAAACCTGCAACCTTAATTTTATTGATAAGAGGAAGAGAGATATACCCTTGGTTGTCAACCAATAGACCATTTTTTTGCATATCCTGTCCAAGTTGGCCATATCCATTCCCAATAGTACTGGTAAGTTCAGGGTTGCGATAGATTGAAACCTTAAGACGATCTTGAGGCATTACAATATAATCATAATTTGATTGTGTCAGTGATTTTTTAGAAGTTAATGTATCTTTTGAAGGCTGAAGTAAACGAAAATTTGTACGGTCACTACATGCATTCATCATTAGAAAAAAAATAATAAGATATATATTTGTTTTAAACATAAGATAACTCCTTAATACAATTTTATAGTACAAATTCTTCTCTTTGTATGTGCTTAATATAGCGTAATCACCCGTGATTAAAATCATACTGTGTTGTTTAGTATTCTATTTTTTTGCACTACCTTAGAAAGAAGTCTTGAGTACCATAATGTCTGTAAAGATTTCACTTGAGTACTACGATGTAAATCAGACCCTAAAAAATCAATCATCCCCTCTTTATATAGCATAAGCGCTTTTTCTTTTGCCTCTTTCCCATAATAGCCACCAAGAGAACCAAGGTTCACCTGAAACAGTATATTTGCATTTTTTAACTCTTGATAGCAATCTACATTCTTTTCTAAATATTGATATCTCTCAGGGTGTGCCAAAACAGGTTTATATCCACATGCTATTATTTCAGATATTGTCTCCAAAAAATTGATAGGTTGTGCCAAATAAGAAGTTTCAATTAAAATGTAATTTGCACCAAAAGATAAGATTTTATCTTCTCTTAACCATTTTAAAAAATCATCATCCAAATAGTACTCAGCCGCAGCCTCTAAAACGATATCAATCTTCTCTTTACTTGCAATTTCTCTGAGGTTTTCTAATGCTTCTTCAATACGCCTAGGTGTAATACCATACGCATCACACATAATATGTGGTGTTACAATAAGTTTTTTATAGCCTAACCCCTGCATTGCACGGAGTAAGTCAACACTCTCCTCTAATGTTTTTGCTCCATCATCAAATGCAGGTAAAATATGGGAATGCATATCAACCCGCAACAAAGGATCTGACATTTGCTTCTTAAAGAGTGAGTAGAACATACCTATTACTTCTCTTCATAGTACCCATATCCATATCTATGATAGTAACCATAATTATTTTTATGTAACTTTACATCATTAATTAAAATACCAAAATGTGAAATTTTATCAATAAAATCAAGTTTTTTCAGATTTTCTAAAAACTCTTTTTTAGAGTAATCCGCACGCACAATATAGATATTTACATCCACATAATGCATTAACTCTTTTGCATCTGTCACAAGCCCAATAGGAGGTGTATCTAAAATAATTATCTCATACCTCTTTTTTAAGGACTCCAGAATATCATACATTTTTTTACTTTGTATCAACTCACTAGGGTTAGGCGGAATTGCCCCTGAAGAGAGAATATCAAGGTGGTCATAACGTGTAGGCTGAATGACATCATCTAAGGAAACCCTCTCGTTAAGAAGTTCACTTAAGCCTATATGATTTGGTAAATCAAATTTCTCATGCAACGTTGGTTTACGCATATCTAGGTTTATTACAATGGTTTTTTTCTTTGCTAAACTCATTATAGCTGCCAAATTAACACTGACGGTTGTTTTTCCCTCTTGCCCTACTGTTGATGTCAGTAAAATAATTTGTGTATTATGTTGATTGTCTAAAAACTGAATGTTACTTCGTAAATGCCTAAAGGCTTCCGCCATAGAAGATTTTACTGCTTCAAATACTTTTATTTTTCCTTTCCATCCATGTTCATTACTATCAAAATGGGGTATTGTTCCCAAAATCGGATATGCGACCAATGCCATGATATCATTTTCATTTTTAATTTTTGTATCAAATGCCATACGTATAAAGGCAAGAACCACCCCTAAAATTAATCCTAAAAGTAAACCCATCATTACAAAAACAAGACGCTTTGGCTTAATCGGTGCAGTGGGACATAAAGCTCTATCTATGACTCTGTTCTTACTCACAGTAGAAGCGTGAATCATTTCTGCTTCAGCTTTTTGTTTCAATAAATAGGTATTTAACTCTTCATTCATTTTAAATTTACGTTCTAACTGCCCATATGTTCTTTCATTTTTAGGTAAGGTATTTAAAAATATCTTTGCTTTTTCTATATTACTAGCCAACAATCTTTTGCGTTTTTGATGATTGAGGATAAGATTATCAACCGTAGATTTAATATTATTTTTTAACTGTTTTACTTTTGCATTCACCTTAATAACAAGTGGATGTAAATTTGTATAATCTTGCCGTAATAATCGTTGCTCTACAATAGCACTTTGTAACTCTTTCATTCTATCTGAGAGTAGAGAATCTTTCTCTCCTATACCTTCTACTGAGAGTGTTTCCATCTTTATATTTTTCTTCAATTGTGCTTTAAAGTTAAGTAGCATCTCTTCTTTAATAGTTAAGTTAATTAATTCTTCTTCATATCTATTCAGTTTTTCTGAAATCAACTCCATTTTATTTTCTATATTTACTAACTTAGATTCCTTACGAAATTTTTCAAGCTTACTTGAAGACTCTTTCAGATTCAATCCCATCGTAGAAAGTTGATTGTTGATAAATGCCAGTCGTTGTTTTGCTTCTCTTGTTTTATTTTCTACATTTTGATTGACATACGCCTGAGCTAAAGCATTGGCATATTCCTTTGCCCTTAATGCCACGGTATCTTCAACTGATATTTGTAAAATTGTAGAATTCTTAGAGTGCTGAGCAACAAATATATTTCCAAATGCCCTACGCTCTTCATCAATAACAAAGCGATATTTTTCATGTGTTAATTTTTTTATTTTTTCAACAGTAAGTGAAAAATCTTTATGATTAATATGTTGATTATAAAAATGTACTTTTTGATAGTTAAGCTCCTCACCATCTTCATTATATTGATTTTCAAGACGTAATTCAAAACGTTTTGCATCAATAGGTAAAAGTGTAAAAGAGAGACCATATCCTTTGGTTAATATCACTTTTATAGGTGATTTTTTATAAAGTTCCTCTTCTTTATAGTCATTAAATGCATAATAGTGTTCTCTAAAATCAACCATCTCTAATGCTTTTTGAGATAAATACCTTGATGTAATTAAATCTTTTTCAGTTGAAGCATTAACTGCACCTTTTCCCATAGCCATAGAGATTACATCTTTAGCATATGCCTCTTGGTCTAATCCTACTTTTACAGAAGCTGTAGAACGATAAATATTAGGAAGAAAATAGGCATAATAGCTACCTACAGATCCAAACAAAAAAACACAAAAAAGTATCATCCATTTATACTCATAAAGATTAAAAAAAATCTCTTTTATATGAATATCATCTTCATCAAACTGTATTTCATTGTTTTGCATTATAAACCCTATAAAGTCAAGTAGTCATTAAATTATATCAAAAAAAGATATACCTTCTCATTTGTTTATAAAACTTTGCTATAATCGCCGCATGAACGATACATTTGACCTACTAAATCCTCCTTCCACTGACTTTTGCATGATTGACTATGACTGTGCATACCTTGAAAACAAACAAGTACGAATGAACTACAAATATGTTAGCCATGCCTCTCAAAAATTTGTTAGTGCTGTCATTACTCGCGGATGGAGACGCTTTGGAAATTATTTTTTCCATCCCATCTGCCAAGACTGCAATGAATGTAAAAGCCTACGTATTGATGTTGAAAATTATCACTACACAAAATCACAAAAAAAAGCCATTAAACGTAATGCCAATACTACGGTTATTGTGCAAAAACCTTCTTTGACTCAGGCACATTTAGATTTATATAACAAATATCATCAGCATAAAAAAGAGAGTGATGGGTGGAGACATTCAGATATTAGTCAAAGAGAATATAAAGAAAATTTTGTTCTAGGCGCCCATGAATTTGGAAAAGAAGTACTTTATATTGTTGATAACAAATTAGTAGGCGTAGATTTAATAGATATTTTTGATGAGGGCATTAGTTCTATTTATTTTTACTATGACCCTGAATACGCACGTCTTTCTTTAGGTACCTATTCACTTTTATATCAAATCAAACTTGCAAAAAAATTAAATATTTCATGGATTTATTTAGGGTATTGGGTAGAGGGGTGTAAAGCATTTGCCTACAAAACAAACTTCCAGTTTCAAGAGAAACTAGAGGGCTTCCCAGACATTACAATGCAACCTCAATGGGAAGGATAGGACTAGCCTAAAGTAGCACGTATTTGCTTTGGCATATAATATTGAAACTGTTTAGGGAAAATATAAAAATCAAGTTTTCCTTTAACCTTTTCAATCTCATTCCACTCCGCTACATCAAACTCTATTGCTGCAATTGCTAAAGAAGGAAACTTACTAATATGCTCCTCTTGTAAACTGTTAAGAAGCTCTTGTAAATGAGGGTTATGCCCCACTACAAACATTGTATCTACACGACGCTCCTGAGCAAAGATAATCTCTTTTGTACTCTCAACAGAAGAGTGGTAAAGCTCTTTTAAATAATGTTTTTCTCCATTAAAGTCAAGTTTTTCCAATAAACCATCAGCTGTCTGCTGTGCAACTAAAGCACAGCTAGACAATACCAAATCTGGAGAAACACCTTTTAATGCTAGGTATGAACCCATTGTTTTTAAGTCTTTTTGACCTCTTTTATTAAGTGTACGCTCAAAGTCACTAGTTTGAGGCTCACTCCATCCAGCTTTGCCATGCCGTATAAGATATAATGTTTTCATCTACGTTCACTTATATACGTGAAAGTTCTTCTGAAATTGCCTTAGCACTTTTATCAATCATCATTTTTGCAAGTGCAATATTTCCATCATCTCTAAAGATACAAAAAACATCAATTTTCGCATACTCATTTCCACTATGTTCACCTGCACTTTTCACTAAAAATACATGCCCATCTTGCGTCTTTGTCTCTACAGAAGAGGCTTCACTAAACCCAACATCTAGTGACGTTTCACTAATTGTACGGAATGTATCATTGAAGATTGTTGCCGCATAAGCAATATCTGTTCCTGTATGCTCATTTTCTATATAGAGTGTTTCACCCGTATAGTTTAATACTGCTGAACCAAGGTAACCATTTACCTTCTGTAGTTTTTTCATTTTTTCATCAAAATTAATCATCTCTTTTCCTATTTATTTAAATTTTGCATATACACATTAAACTCAGCTGCATTGCTGATATTGTTCTCTGATAAAAAGGCTTCAAACATTGCATAAGAAGCATCCTCACCATTTACCTTCTCTTCTTCCAATAGCTTAGCATACAAAGGAAGAATAACAGATTTTGCATTTTCCGACATTGTCTTTCTAGTAGACATATAGTTTCTAAAAGATCCATCAGGATTTTTAGCTGTCTTTACTGTAGCTAGTACCCAATAAAAACTACCATCTTTACAGAGATTTTTTACAAAAGCGATAACATCATCGCCCTCTTTTAAAGTTTTCCATAAGTAACCAAAGATTGCTTTAGGCATATCAGGATGTCTAAGAATTGAGTGTGGTTTATCATAGAGTTCACCTTGTGTATATCCTGAAATCTTCATAAAGATTGGATTGACATAGGTAATATTACCCTCTTCATCTGATTTTGAAACAATTAAATCAATGTTTCTTACTTCTTGCTCTACATTTGTAGCTTCAGGTTTTTGCATTATTTACTCCTTTTTTGTTTGATTGTATCAAGAAATATTGAAATAATTTCTTGTTTTTTAAATGGTTTTGACGCAAAATACTTAAAACCATCAAGCTTTACTTTATCTCCATGGTCACCAGAAATACATACACTAGCTAAAGGTTCAAGACCTTGTGCTTTTTCTAGTTCATAATACTCTTTTAACATTTGTGTTCCAGAAAGTTTTCCCATATTTTGGTCTGAATAAACAATATCATAAGGCTGATTATTTTCTAATGACTTAGTCAGTAATTCCAAACCTTGCTCACCACTTCCTGCAGTGTCAATGGTACAATACTCATCCATTAGCATGGTTTTAAGCAATGCTATACTAATCGTATCATCTTCTACAATAAGCACTTTAGGTGCACGCTCTACAGAGGCAAAGGAGTAAAGTGATTTTCCTAAATAAGCATATTGAGAAACGACTACTGCATTTGCATAGTCGTTTTCATTTAAAGCTAAAAAGTTTTCTTCAACAATAAGTAATTTTATTTTATTAAACGCAACAAAACTTAACACTTCATTGTCTAATTTATTTTCAAAAACAATAAGATGCGTTATATTTTTAGATAAATTACCCAGACTACTCACAGCATTTATATCATTAATATGCATACCTAATTTAACTAAATATCGTGCTATATGGTTAGCAACAAAAGCGTTCTTCTTTGTTAAAAGCATTCCTATTTTAATCTCATTGTTTTCAAGAGGTTCAAAAATAGGTATCTCTTTATAGCATTGAATTGGCATATCAAAATAAAAGGTACTACCTTTATCTATTTCACTATCAATCAGTAATTTTCCACCCATTTCACTGACATATTTTGCACATATTGCTAGTCCTAATCCTGTACCACCATAAATATCTTTCGTATTTTCTTCTGCTTGCTTAAATGCTTTAAAAATATCTGCTTGGTTCTCTTTTGCTATGCCAATACCACTATCTTTGACAAAAAGATGTAATTTTTTCTCTTTTTTCTTATAACGTAATGAAAACTCAATAGTGCCATTAACAGGAGTAAACTTTACTGCATTACTCAAAAGATTCATTAATACTCTTTTCATTTTCATGGAGTCTATCTCTATCTCTTTAGGAAGACTTGGATCTATAAAAATATTATATTGAATCTCTTTTTTATACATATTTGCTGAAAAAACTTCAGCAATTTCAGAAAAGAAATTCCGTGTATTTACTATAGAAACACCCGTAACTGAGGTATCTCTTTTACTAGAAAATCCATCTAAAATTGAAGTAGTCAAATCATTAATTAACGATGCACTACTTTTTGCATGTCCAATATACTCTTTTAAACGCTCATCTTTAATTTGCTCTTCTAAAATTTCTAAAAATCCCATAAGTCCATTGGCCGGCGTACGAATATCATGAACAATATTAGCAGTATAATCTAAAATCTCTTGTGCATTCTTAGTCTCTGAGTGCCTCTCTTCAAATTGATTTAAATTTTCAGAGACATCATCTTTTCTTCTTCGTTGCCCTGAGTCTTTACTCTTTTTCTCTCTTCTATCTACAACAACATCTTTCCCATTGTTAATACGCATTCTATTAATAGCATCTGTTACAAATGGGCTAATGGCTTTCAAAATCTCTAAATCATCATTTCCAAAATTCTTAATTTTACGTACTGAGGCATATGCTGTTATAATACCAACAAATTTCCCACTCATTAAAAGAGGAATCATGATTTTGGATTTTATTTTAATTTCATCAGGATTATCTATAGCAGCCACATACCCTTTTTCACTCGTTATGTAGTTGTAAATAGCTGCTTGTTTTGTTGCAAAACATTTATAGAGCAACCCCTCTTTAGATTTCATTGAAATCTTTTTTATCTCATTATTACGTTCGCGAATAAGTTGTGTAGCATCATACATCCAAACTGAGGCAAATTCAGCTTGGGTACTCTGTGTAATGATATTTTCAACCATTTGATTAATTTCACTGTTATTACAAGAAGTATTAATCTGTTCAGTTGCATTTGCAAGTTGTTTTTGTAAATGTGCTATATCTACCATTTATACTCCTTTTTTTTAATTAGGAGTATTATACTCTTATTTAATTAACAACTACTAATATCTCTATATTTTCGACACCATTTTAAAAAAAGTCTATCAGGATTGATGCTTCTATCGGACCCTTTCTGCTCTACAATAGTCTCTGCCAAGCTCTTTGCCATTAACGGAGCAAAGACAAACCCTCTCCCACCTAAGCCATTGAGGACATAGAGATTCTCTCTATATTT
>Ga0256843_1002465_pt1 | contig 13462 bp, 7 predicted proteins | sample AlvinellametaG_FD_191572 | JGI IMG/M metagenome (GOLD analysis project Ga0256843, IMG submission 191572) | Pompeii worm associated microbial communities from hydrothermal vent at the East Pacific Rise, Pacific Ocean - Alvinella | ecosystem: Host-associated > Annelida > Integument > Unclassified ... | reverse complement strand
AGACATTGGTTTAACTGGATGTCGTGACAATGTCATAGGAATGGATAAAAAAGTTCCCTTGCAGCAGTTCTTAACTGGGATGAAAGGGCACTTTGATATTCCTAAGAGTTGTAAGAAGATTATGCAAGTAGCTGTAATGGATATCGATGCAGGTATAACAAAAAGTGCTTATAAGTTAAAGATATTTGATAATGGAAATATTATAAAAACTGATGCGTGGATAGAATTGTAAGATATTAATCTACTGCATTTGTTTTTCAGAGACTTTTATTACAAAGTCTCTCTTTTGCAAGTTAAATTATTGCTTTTTTTACTATATTCTCATCAGATTATCACTGATGTATGTTAGAATTCAAATTAAATAGTGATAAGAAAGTGAGAATTTTAATGTCAAAACAATATTTGCGACTGATTTTTCTAGCTATATTTTTTTATGTAAGTTTCGCTAATGCATTAACACTCAAAGAGAGTGTTGTTGAAGTGCTTGAGCAAAATCCTGTAGTTCAAGAACGTTTAAAAAATTATAGAGCAACAAGAGAAGATCTAAAAATTGCAGAGTCTGAGTATCTTCCAACTGTTGATTTTCGAGCAAGTTTAGCTTATACAAAAGCAGGAATGCTCAAAAATGGGGCTGATACAACATGGAATCATTCTGTTTTGGATCAAAAATATGGAAGTTATGAGTCTTCTATTGTTCTGACACAAAATCTTTTTGACGGTTTTGGAACAATACATAAAATTTCTTATGAAGAAGCTCGTATTATGGCTGCGGCATATAACTACATTGAAAAAGCAAATGATATTGCATATCGTATGACATATGCATATCTCAATGTTTTACGTGAGTATGAACTTTTACAAACTGCACGTGAAAATGTCCAGATAAATGAAGAAATTTATAACAAAGTAAAAGATCTTTATGATTCTGGTTTAACAACAGACTCTGAAGTTAAAAAGATTGAGTCTTCTCTCTCATTAGCTCGTTCAAATTTAACGGTACAAAAAAATAATGCAAGAGATAAAGAGTATCAGTTCAGACGACTTCTTGGAAGAATGCCACAAGTAGCTAAAATGCAAAAACCTGATGTTGAAATTGCAATGCCGACTTCACAACAAAAAGCAGCGAAATATGCTATTAATCATAATCCGGCCCTTCTAGTAAGCCGTTATAATATTCGTGGTGCACAAGCTTTATGGAAACAGCATCAAAAAGAGTTCTATCCAAAGATTGATCTTGAAGTTTCTCAAAACTTTAATGATGTTGAGAAGTTAAATAGTTTTGATCGACCAGATGATCGTTTTAAAGCACGTGTAGTCTTGACATACAATCTCTACCGTGGAGGTGCGGACCGTGCAAATGTACAAAAAGATGTCAGTAAAATTTCGCAAGAGGTAGAGATAGCCAGAGATCTAAAACGTCAAACAATAGAAGCGTTAGATTTAGCATGGAATGCTTATGAGATGATAGCGCTACAGTTAAAAGATCTTTATGATTATAAAATATATGCTGAAAAGACACTTGAACTATATAAAGAAGAGTATGATTTAGGTCGTCGCTCTTTACTTGATCTTTTAACTGCTCAAAATGATGTTATTAATTCTCGTTCTCAGATTATTAGAGCCGAGTATGATGAACTACTCTCTAAATATCGTATTTTAGATGCAATGGGACTTTTACCACTCGCTGTTGTTGGAGATACAAAGATATATGAATCTCGTGTTAACCTTTATGTCAATAAAGAGACAGAGGAAGTACTTGATACTTTGCCAGTAAAATATGATGTAGACAATGATAAGATAGATGATAGTGAAGACCTTTGTGATAACTCTTTACTAACAAATAACATCATGCCTGATGGTTGTGTAAAATTAACACGAGATAGTGATGGTGATGGTGTCATTGATGCAAAAGATAAGTGCCCACTTACTCCTCAACATGCAGTAGTTTCTGCAAATGGCTGTGCAGTTGATTCTGATAAAGATGGTATAAAAGATTATAAAGATGAGTGTCCAAATACACCGCTAGATTATAATGTAAATGATAAAGGTTGTGCGACATCTGTTAATCTCAATACACATTTTGCATGTTGCAGTGATCAGATAAAAATGGATTCATGGGCAAAAATCGAAGAATTTGCTAATTTTGTGAAAAAAAATAAACAGTATCATATTCATATTGTAGGACATACAAGCTCAGATGGTGATGCCGATTTAAATAAAAAACTCTCTTTAAAACGGGCTATGGCAGTTAAAAAAGCACTTGTAGATTTAGGTGTTGACCCAGATAGAATCACAACAGAAGGTCGAGGTGCAGAAGAGCCTATTGCAGATAATTTGTCAGAAGAAGGAAAAGCAATGAACAGAAGAGTTGAAGTTGAACTCACTCTTAATGACTAAAAGGTTACGATAATGAGAAAATATATTTTAATATTAAGCAGTTTTTTTACTCTAGTGTATGCTGTTTCTCTTCCTACAGAGTTACCAAAAAAATACTATGAGAACCAATATGATGAGATTATTCGTTTTAGTGCTCTTCATTTTGATGATGATGAGGAACTTGATCTATCTTCAAAAAATACATTTGCCATGATTTTAAAACAAATCGAACAGCTTAACAAAGAGAAAAAAAGTTTTCAAATTACAGTTGTAGGGCATATATATAAAGCTGATGATTACTATCCTGTGAAAAATAGAAATAATTTGATGTATATACCTGAAGGTAAGGACTTTATTGATGATAAGAGTGCAAAGTATGCTCAAAAAATTGCTAAGCTTTTTGTTGACAAAGGTATCAAAGAAGAAGATATTACGCTCAGTGCAAAAAGTGGATATCATCTTGCAAATAGTGATGAGGTAAAAACAAGTGCACAACTTTCTAATCGTACGATGGTTTCTCTTTATGTATTAAGCTTCAAAGAAAAAAATGGTGATGGAGATGGTGATAGTGACCAAGATGGAGTACTTGATGTTTATGATCATTGTAAAAAGACACCAAGGGGTATTGAAGTTGACAAAAATGGTTGTGCACTTGATAGTGATGGTGATAGTGTCGCTGATTATAAAGATAGATGTCCACAGACATTAAAGGGTTCGCGTGTTGATCCTCATGGCTGCGCTCTTAGAGAGATACTGCAATTAAACTTTAAGAGTGGCTCCGATAAAATACTTAAAGATTCCTATGATACTATAAAGAAGTTTGCACAATTTTTAAAAGATAATCCTGCCTATAAGGTTAATATTATTGCTCACACTGACAGTATAGGTAAAGCGATGGAAAATATGGCGCTGTCGATTAAGCGGGCCAAAGCAGTGAAGGATGCTTTAGTGGCTGAAGGAGTTGATGCTTCGAGACTTGTAGCTATTGGACGAGGAGAGTTTGATCCTATTGCATCAAATAGAACAAAAGAGGGACGTAAGACAAATCGTCGTGTAGAAATAGAATTATTAAAATAAAACTAGCTTAGGAAAAAAATGGACCAAGATAAAATCACCCTCTATGAAGATAGACTCCTTGATGTTTTTGTCCTTTTTACAAAGCTTTTTCATAAACCTTTTACAAAAGAAGCCCTTTTAGCTGGGCTACCTATTCACGACTCTCAAAAACTTTTTTCCAAAGAGAATCCAAAATCACTTTTTTCTCGTATAGCCGCTCGTGCTGGACTTAAAGCTACTCTGATTAAACGCCCATTAGAAGATATGCTTTCTTTACATCTTCCTGCCATTTTACTTTTAAGCAATGATAATGTTTGTATTTTAGAAAAGTTCAATGATGATAAAACAGAGGCGAAAATTATCTATCCTGAAGGTGATGGATTGGAACAGTGGGTTAGTATAGATGAGTTAGAAAAAGAGTACTTGGGTTTTGCTTATCTTTTAAAAAAAGAGTTTGAGTATGATAAAGAAAGTTCACGAACACTCCAACTAAAACAGAAGCATTGGTTCTTTTCTACACTTAAACGCTCTTTGCCAATTTACAGGGATGTTTTAATTGCTTCACTTTTAATCAATCTTTTTGTACTGGCAACTCCATTGTTTACCATGAATGTTTATGATAGAGTTATTCCAAACAATGCTCAAGAGACACTTATGGTATTTACTATAGGAATAGTTCTTGTGTATATTTTAGATTTTTTCTTGAAGTTTACTCGAGCTTATCTTTTGGAACTTGCTGGAAAGAAAAGTGACATTATAATGTCTTCAATTATTTTTGAAAAAGTACTTGATCTTAAAATGGCAGAACTTCCCCCTTCAGTAGGATCATTTGCTAATAATTTAAAGGACTTTGAAGCTATACGCTCTTTTTTGACAACAGCTACAATGACAGCTGTTATTGATCTTCCTTTTTCTATTATTTTTTTAATAGTGATTTACTATATTGGCGGTCCTTTGGTTCTTGTACCATTGATAACTATTATCCTTATTTTACTGTATGCCTTGTTGATTCGAAAACCTTTACGTGAGAGTATCGAAGCTTCTCATGAGGCAAGTGCAAAGAAAAATGGTATTTTAATAGAAACATTACAAAATATTGAAACAGTTAAAACAATGCGTATGAATGGTAAAAAACAGTGGGAATGGGAAGAGTCAACAGGTGAAATTGCAGCTAAAAACTTAAAAGCAAGACTCCTCTCTAATTCTATACCTAATGTAACAAACTTTTTTATCCAGCTTAATACTGTTTTTGTTGTTGTCTTTGGAGTCTATCTTATTAAAGAGTTTGAACTTACTATGGGTGGACTTATCGCAGTAGTAATTTTAACCTCTCGTACGGTTGCTCCTATTGGTCAAGCAGCTGCTTTGATTGCTAATTATGCTGATGCAAAAACTGCTTATGAAACACTCAATGAAATTATCTCGCGTGAAGTTGAACGTCCTGCTGGAAAAGAGTTCGTAGAGCGTCCTAAATTTAGAGGGAAAATAGAGTTTCGTAATGTTAGTTTCAACTATCCTGGTACAGATGTACCTGCTTTGGACAGTGTTAGTTTTGTTATTGAGCCAGGGGAAAAAGTTGCTATTATTGGTCGTATCGGTTCTGGAAAAAGTACAATTGCAAAATTGATTCTTAAACTTTATGAACCAACAAGTGGAAAAATTTTGATTGATGATATTGATATTACACAGATAGATCCTGCTGATCTTCGCAGATTTGTTTCTTATGTTCCGCAAGATGTTCATCTTTTTAAAGGAACTATTAAAGAGAATATAGTTGCTTCACAACATAATTTAGATGCACAGAGTATCATTAAAGCAGCGCAGCTTAGTGGAGTAGAAGAGTTTATACAAACACATCCTTTAGGATATGATATGCCTATTGGTGAACGTGGAGCAGGACTTTCAGGAGGACAGAGACAGGGTGTTGGGATAGCGCGAGCATTGGTGCAAGATAGCTCTGTTATGATTATGGATGAACCAAGTAATGCAATGGATCAAACAACTGAAAAACGTTTAATCGACCGACTCACAGAGGCATTGCACACTCAGACTGTTATTATTATCACGCAAAAAATGGCTCTTTTAGATATGGTAGATAGAGTAATTGTAATGCATAATGCAAAAGTATTCCTAGATGGTTCTAAAACTGATGTACTCAAGCAACTCTCAGGAGCTTCCAATGGCTAAAAAAGAGATAAAGAAGCGTCTGTCAAAAAAGGATTATGAGTTTATGCACTCTTTGAGTGCAGCTGTTTTAGAAGCTGCTCCTACTAAGTTGCGATTAGTTCTTTATTTTTGGGCTTTGGCCATTGCAATTTTTTTAATTTGGGCAAATTATGCTTATATTGATGAAATAGCCCGTGGTGATGGAGAAGTGATTCCAAGTGGTGAAAATCAAATGATTCAAAACTTAGAAGGTGGTATCGTTGAGGAGATATTGGTAAAAGAGGGTGATGCTGTTGAGCAAGGGCAAGTACTTTTAAAAATTGATAATCAAAAATCCATTTCATCATACAGTTCTAATGAGATTAAAGCAGAAGCTCTACAAGCTAAGATACTCCGTCTTGAAGCAGAGTCCAATGGTGAAGATTTTCAAGTACCAGATGATGTAAAGAAAAGACTTGGGGAGTTTATAGATAATGAAAAAAGTCTTTATGAGACAAATAAAAAAGAGTTAGATTCTAAACTAAATGCTTTACGTGAGAAGTTAGTGCAAAGAAAGCAAGAGTTACAAGAGGCATATTCACAAAGAGATCACTTAAAGTCTTCTTATTCAATGATATCACGTGAGGTTCGTATGACAAAACCTATGGTTGCAAAAGGTGTACGTTCTAAAATAGACTTTTTAAAGTTACAACGAGAAGCAAATGAGATAGAATCGAAGTATGATGCGGTGAAAAAATCTATACCAAGACTGCAGTCGGCTATAAAAGAGGTTCAAAATAATATTAAAGAGACACAACTTAATTTTAAAGCAGAGGCTAAAGAGCAAATAAATGAAGCGTTAGCAGAGCTTAGAACGCTTAAAGCTACATCTACTGCATTAGAAGATCAAGTGACACGAACAATAGTAAAGGCGCCAATGAAAGGGGTCGTACAAAAACTCTACGTACATACAGTTGGTGGGGTTATAAAACCTGGACAAGATATCATGGAAATTGTACCAAGTGATGAAACGCTACTAGTAAAGGTTAAAATTAAACCAAAAGATATTGCCTTTATATATAAAGGGCAACGTGCGATTGTTAAGTTTACTGCGTATGATTTTTCTATTTATGGTGGACTTGAAGGTAAAGTGGTACTTATCTCTCCTGATAGTATCAAAGATGAAGAGGGAAATGTTTTTTATGAGGTACGTATAAAGACAGATAAAAACTATATAGGTAGAGATGGAAAAAGACTTAAAATCATTCCGGGTATGACGACAAGTGTAGATATTATTACTGGACAAAAAAGTGTACTTGATTATATTTTAAAACCGATACTCAAGACAAAACAATACACATTTACTGAGCGATAAAATGCACATATTCCTTTATAGTGACGATATCAACCTTTTGACATATTGGGAAAAAGCTCTTGAAAATGAGACGTATACAAGTTTTGATGAATGGAAGCAACTAGAAGTACAAGAGAATGCAATCATTCTTATAGACTATGAAACATGTAAAAAAACTTGTGAGTATTTTTTAAGATTAGCTTGTGAGAAGAACAATCGTGTCCTTTTGTTTGATAGAACTCCTACATTAGAGCGAGCCAAGAAAGTCTTAAAACTTGGTGCATTTGGATATGGTAATGCTTTGATGCGGTCTCATTTCATTATATCTGCAATTGCTGCTTTACGTGAGGGTATGATATGGCTTTATCCAGAACTTACCTCGCAGCTTATTTTAGAACTTCCTCAAAATGAAGATGTAAAGAATGATACTGCACTTCAAAAACTTACTACTCGAGAAAAAGAAGTGGCCCTTCTTTTAAAAGATGGACTGACATACAATGAAATTGCGCAGCAACTCAACATCTCTGCAAGAACAGTAAAGGCTCACGCACACTCTGTATATCATAAGCTTGAACTAAAAGACAGGCTTGGTCTTGCACTTCTTTTAAAATAGTTTCTTCCTTTATTCATATTGTCCAAAGGGACAATAGTATTTCTTCTTTTTTTCATCTATAATATAACACAATAAAGTATTGTGTTATAAGGAGAGAAATTATGCAAGAAGTTATCGCAATAGTAAAAGAGATTAGTGGAAAGTTTTATGCAAAAGATGCAGATGGTAATATCATAGAACTGCATGTTGGCGATAAAATAACAAAAGATATGCTTGTTTTTGGAGCAGATGACAATGCAGCCAATGCACATATTAAAATCGTTATAGAAAATCTTGACCAGGTAGTTATGCTTAGGGGAAGTGAACAACAACTTTTTGACCTCTCACTTATAGACGATACTCATCTTGCTGAATTTATCTCTCCAAAAAGTATAGAAAAAGCGATAGAAAAAACAACTGGATATACCGAAGATGATGGAGCTGTCCAAGAAAAAGAGGGTAGTATCAGTGAAGAAACCGCAGCAGGAAATGAGGCTGTAGTAGGGCATATTCAAGAAGATAACTTCTTAGCACGTGATAATGGTTTTGTTGATGTACAAAGTGATTTAAGAGATGCACCCTTTAATGTACCCGCAAGTGAAGTACTCATAACAAATGATATAGAAGATACAGATATTATACTTCCAGATACAACACCTCTTATAGTAACAGCAGATTTAGCCGCATCAAGCGATTCGGGACAAAGTAATAGTGATGATATTACAAATGACAATACACCAACAATTACAGGTGTGACAGAACCTGATGCAACGGTGATTATTCGTGATGAAAATGGTAATGAAGTAGCAAGAACTATAGCAGATAGTAATGGGAACTACTCTATAGAGACAAGTCAACTCTCAGATGGGACTCATACACTAAAAATTACAGCAACAGATGCAGTAGGTAATAGTGCATCCACTACACAAAGTGTAACAGTAGACACGCAGATTACAGCTACAATTGCACTTGATGAAAATATTACGAATGATGATATTATCAACGCAGCTGATGCAAATGGAACAATAACAATCACAGGAACAACAGGTGGTGATGTTAAAGAGGGTGATACAGTAACGCTTACAATTAATGGGAATACCTATTTAGGAACAGTAAAGGCGGATGGAACATTTGCAATAGCAGTAGCAGGAAGTGATCTTGCAGCAGATCCAGATGCAACAATAGATGCAAGCGTTACAACAACAGATATTGCAGGAAACAGTGCTACAGCTACAGATATAGAGGCTTATAATGTAGATACAACAATATCTGTAACAGTAGACTTAGCAGCAAGTAGTGATTCAGGTGATAGTGACAGTGATGATATTACAAATGATAACACACCAACAATCACAGGTGTAACAGATCCAGATGCAAAAGTTGTTATAACAGATGAGAATGGGAATGTAGTAGCGACAACCACAGCTGATGAAAACGGTAATTACTCAGTAGAGACAACAACACTAACAGATGGTGATCATGCACTCACAGTTACAGCGACAGATAAAGCAGGGAACAGTGCATTTGCTACACAAGCAGTAACAGTAGATACGAGCACTTCAAATAGTGTGGATATTAAAGATGAGAGTGGAGATAACTTTGTAAATATATATGGGAACACAAATGAAATCGATACAAGTGAGATAAGTGGTAATATAGAGCCTGGAAGTAGGATTGATTCACTTGTCATTACAGATGGAGTCAACACTATAACTGTTGCATCAACAGATATTACAGTAAATGCAGATGGGACTTTTACTGTTGAAGATATTGACTTAAGCTCACTCAATAATGGAACATTAACTGTAGAGTTGACAAGTACAGATATGGCTGGAAATAGTGCAGTGAGTACAGATACGATCACTAAAGGGGTGAAACTAGATGGTAATGAGTCATATGATGATGATTTTCGCGATACTACAGATGATGTAATAGTAGGTGGAGATGGACGTAATAGTGTATGGTCTGGATCTGGCAATGACATAATAGATGGTGGTGCTGGAGATGATAAATTACAGGGTGAATATGGTGATGATATCATAAATGGTGGAGATGGAGATGATATTATATATGGAGATGGTAATGAAAGATGGGTAGGATATAAAAATGATCCAAATGGAGCTGATACATTAAATGGTGGAGCTGGAGATGATAAAATCTATGGAGGGGCTGGTGATGATACCCTAACTGGTGGAGCTGGAGATGATATTATAGATGGTGGACCTGGAGATGATGTAGCGATATACTCTGGAAATAGAAATGATTATACAATAGTAAAAAATAGTGATGGTTCCGTTACAATCACAGATAACAGAATAGGCTCAAATGATGGTACAGACCGGGTTACTAATGTAGAAAATTTCCAGTTTACTGATGGTACTGTTGATTTGGCAACATTAACAACTCCAGCAATAACAGCAACCATTACCATTGATGAGAATATTACAGATGATGATATTATCAACGCAGCTGAGGCAAATGGAACAATTACAATCACAGGAACAACAGGTGGAGATGTCAAAGAGGGTGATACAGTAACGCTTACTATCAATGGGAATACCTATTTAGGAACAGTAAAGGCAGATGGAACATTTGCAATAGCAGTAGCAGGAAGTAGTCTTGCAGCAGATCCAGATGCAACAATAGATGCAAGCGTTACAACAACAGATATTGCAGGAAATAGTGCTACAGCTACAGATACAGAAAATTACAGTATCAATGTACATGCTCCTCAAACAGCAGATGTAAATGTTGTAATAGATGAAGATAATTCTTATATCTTTACAACTAATGACTTTAGTTTTAGTGATGTAGATAGTGGAGATAAGCTACAAAGTATTAAAATAGAGACACTTCCACAAAATGGTACGCTTTATTTAGATGGTAATGAAGTTATCAGTGGAACTGAAATTACAAAAACTGATATTGAAGCTGGTAAACTTGTATTTACCCCTACTGCAAATGAGTCCGGAAGTGATGATTATTTAAGTAGTGGTATTGGTGATCAGATGAGTGATTATGCATTATTTACATTTGCAGTCAGTGATGGAGTCAATTGGAGTGAAACAGCTACTGTCACAATAGATGTTAAGCCTGTTGTAGATGCTCCGATTATAACTTTGATGGAAGAAGGAACAGATCTTTTAGATGACTTTAACTATGGTAATGCAGCTGTACGTGAAATTGATTGGCAAACAGATAATTTTGGTGGTACAGAGAGACAAAGAGATAAAGATTCTGATAATGGGTATATAGAACCTGAAAATGATAAAGGGGATACTTCTAACCTTTATACTATAATTAACGCAGAAGTAGGGCAAACACAGGTGCTTGAACTTGACTATACTCCAAGAGATTTTAAACAGCATATACCAGACACAGGAATTGATGTCTTTTGGAATGGTGAAAAAATCGCTACACTCTCAGGAGATCATGCAGTAGATGATAATGGAAATTTAGATTGGACACACTACACATTTGTTTTGCCTGTAAGTGAAGATGGTGAACAAAGATTGGAGTTTATTGCTACATCACACGATGGGTTTGGTGGGTTAATAGATAATGTTAATATTAAATATACTCCAAATTTAGGTATTGAAGGTGAGCCTATTAAGTTACCAGATATCACTGCATCGTTAGCTGATACGGATGGCTCTGAAACTCTAACAAGTTTGTTACTTAAAGGTATTCCTTCTGGGAGCGTTATATCTGATGGTATTCATACATATATAGCACCAAATGATACTACTGGTTTAATTGATTTGCAAGATGGTTGGGATTTAGATGCATTGACTATAACAGTCTCTAATCTCAGTGAAGATGCTAATTATACACTCAATGTTGAAGCAACTGCCACTGAAAATGCAACAGGAGAGAGTGCGGTAACAACAATGCCTATTGAGCTTACAGTGCAAGATAGTATACCGCAAGCATCTATAGACTATGACAGCATAGGATATGGAGCAACGATTACCGGTAATGTGATAACTGGTGAGGGTGCTGTGGGTGTGGATTATACAGGGAGTGATACTGCAGAACTCAAATCTATTTCTTTTACCTATAAGGGAGTTACAAGTACTAAATACTTTACTGATAGTGATACAGTGATTTTTGATCGTAGTAATGACAAAGTAAAGCATGGTATTTTGACAATTCATAAAGATGGTAGCTATATGTACGAATCAACAGATACTTCTCCAAAAAAATGGACAAATACTTTTGATTATACAATAGTGGATAGTGATGGAGATGAATCATCTGCATCAATAAAATTTATGCATGAAAAAAATCTTATTGCAGTCAATGATAGTAATGATGTCTTTGAATCTGCTATAGTGGATGGAAATATTGCAAACCCAAGTGTTGAAACAATAGAAGCTAATTTACTTGAAAATGACAGGGCTGTAAATGAAAATACACATATTACATCTCTTGAAAATAATGGTGTCAAAAATACAGTAGTAGATGCGAATGGTATTTTAACACTTGATACTGAGTATGGAAGAGTTACAGTTTATACAGAAGACTATAATGGTCATAGCGTTGGAGATTATCAATATGAACTGACGAAAAGTATAGGTACAGGTGCTGTATTTGAAGAGATTACTTATACCTTAGATGATGGCAGTACAGAAGTAAGTGCAGTTTTACGTATAGATATTGAACAAGCTAATGATACGATAGTGATTGATACTAACAATAATACTATGGTGGATGGTAAAGGTGGAGAGGATACGTTAATCTTAGATGGAAATGATTCTATTGATTTTGCTGCTTTGAATCATATTGAGATTAAAAATATAGAGACAATTGATTTAAGAAGTGGAGATCATACACTTGATAACCTTTCACTTGATGATGTTCTTTCTATGACAGATGATAGAAATACTTTAGAGATTATAGGTGATGATGCAGATGTTGTGAATGTCAATACGAATGGATGGAATCCAGTTGGAACAGTAGTTGATGATGGGTCATCTACAACATATACATACTCAAATGGAAGTGATAGCATCACGCTTATCGTTGATGACAACATTAATAGCACAGGACTGTAATAAAATTTCGCTACAATAGTAAAAATATTGTAGCGGAGCGACAAAGATGAGTGCAAACATTGTCATCGTTGAAGATGAAGAGGATCTGCTGGAGCTTTTAGAGTATAATCTTCAAAAAGAGGGCTTTGAGACTATCGGTTTTCTAAACACCAAAACAGTGGCACAACTTCTTGATGAAGAGAGTGTCGATCTTTTGATAATGGATAGAAATCTTCCTGGTGTGGAGGGGAGTGAGTTTGTAAAAGAGCTGCGTGAGGATGGCATCGATGTTCCGGTTATCTTCTTGAGCGCCAAAGATAAAGATGAAGATATAGAAGAGGGCTTTGAGCATGGTGGTGATGACTACATGACAAAGCCTTTTAATATGAAAGAGCTTATCTTGCGTGTTCGCTCCATCTTAAAACGCACCTCAAAACATCACAACGAAGGTAAGCTTGCTTATCGTGATCTCTTGCTTGACAAGAGTACGCGTGAGCTTTTTGTAGATGCTAAGAGTGTAGAGGTTACCAAGCTTGAGTTTGATCTCTTGGTGACCTTTATAATGAACAAAAACTCTGTCCTTGATCGTGACTATCTCTTAGAAAATGTTTGGGGTGATAGTGAAAACTACCAGTACAAGACTGTAAATGTCGCTATCAATCGTCTCAAAGAGAAGATTGACCCAGACAAAAGTAAAGATTACATTCAAACAGTGCGAGGTGTTGGCTACAAACTTGCATAAAGAGATTGCAGTTTGCAATATTTTTAAGAAAAGCGAGAAAAAAGAGCTATATTTTCACCCAAGGAGGTGAAAATGAGAGATTTTCGTACTATTATAACTGTTTTAAAAGAGTACCTTGCCAATGGTCGCAGTGTTAAAATCTACGACAAAGATGTGGCTGA
>Ga0256843_1002464_pt1 | contig 13465 bp, 17 predicted proteins | sample AlvinellametaG_FD_191572 | JGI IMG/M metagenome (GOLD analysis project Ga0256843, IMG submission 191572) | Pompeii worm associated microbial communities from hydrothermal vent at the East Pacific Rise, Pacific Ocean - Alvinella | ecosystem: Host-associated > Annelida > Integument > Unclassified ... | reverse complement strand
GGACAAAAAGCAGCCAAGCTTTACCAAAAAGAGTTTAAAGAGTTGGATATCGATACGATTGTATTGCCTTCTCCATCTCCTGCATATGCGGCAATGCCGTATGAGACGAAAAAGGCGATTTATGAGAATACACTGTTGTCCAGGGGTGACATTTAAAATCATTTATTAGTTTGTAGAAGTTTGTGGACTGATACATAAAATTGACAACATCCTGTCAATACGCTAAAATATGACAATATCTTGTCAAAAGGAGTTTTATGCAGGCAGTCAATTATTCCCATGCCAGAAACAATCTCAAATCTTTGATTGAAGAGGTTTGCAATGAAGATGAACAGGTGATTATCACCACCAAAAACAATAAAAGTGCTGTCTTAATATCACTTGATGAGTATAATCGTACTTTTGTAAAGGTTAAAAAAGAGGTAAGAGAAGCTCTTGCCGAGGTAGAGCGTGGTGATGTGCTGGGTATAGACGAAGCATTTGAAAAAGTTTTGCAAAAGTATGAAGATTGAGTTTTCGCAAAAAGCCTATTATGCTCTTGAACATATGGCGGAGTATATTTATGAAAAAAGTCGTTCCAAAAGAGTGACGTTTATATATATTCAAAAGATAAGAGAATTTATCGTTTCAATGCTCTCTTCTTTCCCCAAAGCAGGACGACCGGCAGAGGAGTTTGGAGAGGGGATTAGAAAGCTTGTCTATCAGCGTTATTCAATTTTATATAAGATTTTGGATGATGAACATATTGTTATTCTGACTATTTATCGTGAAAACTTGCCAAATGTTTGATGCTGCTCTTATCATAGGAGCCATTACTCTCTACATATAGCGAGAATTGCCATTGTACGATAAAGTTGGCTTTATTTTATTGCTTTTGAAAATATTGAAATATGGATTTGTAAATACTGTATTTTAGTAACTAGGATAAAAATTATGAACATACATTCGAATGATTACTTTCGTGTATGTTCATTGTTAAGAGAGTTTAGTGTGCTTCAACATCCTCTTCAAGTTCCGGTGCCACACCGTGTGCATCTTTGAATGCACCGTGACTGTATGCTTGATATGCCATGGCACCGGCGATGATTAGAAGAGCCGTTATGATAAACATCAAAAGTGGTTTTTTCATGATATAATCCTTTCACATTTTTGTCAGTATATCTAACTATAGACTAAGAAAATACAAAATATTTTATTTAGATTTTCATATTAAGGATACTTCTTTGTCTGTTTTCAAAAATCTTTTTTTACTTTTGTTTTTGTTCCTGTTGATAACAGGTTGCGAAGATAAACGGTTTGTCAGAGTATATGACGGTTCTCTAAAGGGGACGAAGATAGATACTTTGCATATCAGTACGGTAGATCCGAAACTTCATGAAGTCGTATATGCGCTTTTAAAAAAGATGGGTATTAGTGAAATATCCGGTGCAAAATATACTTTGGAAGTGCAGATGCAAAAATATGCCAAACATTGTAATAATCCTATGACTTGCAGTTATGATGCAACCTATGACGGATATGTAAAAATACGTCTTTTAAAAAATATGCACCCTGTATATATGTCGCAGCAGGATTATCATGGGGACTTTGAATCTGATATTTTGGAAACTATGATTGAAAACATGTATGATGATTTGGATTTAAAGCGCTGACATATAAAAAATATTTTTAGTTCGTCGATATAGAGATAATTCATATTTACAGGAGAGTTAAAATGTTTGGACGAACTTCAGCACCGGATACAGTCGCATCGCATGATAGTCAAAGAGTCGAGATGCTTGAACGAGAAAATCGTGAACTCAGAGATCAGTTGGCGCAACTGCAAAGTACGTTAAGCTACTATCAGGATACGACTAAAGAAGAGTTGACGAAAATCAGAGAAGAGTTGATGCAAACTTTGTTGAACAGTTATGAAGATGGTGTTCATTTCTTACAAAATACAATCGATGAAAACCTTTTTATGCTTAACAATATCAACGCTTTGAATGATAAGACACTTGTACGTGTAGAAGAGGTGGATACGCAAACAGGTGTGATTGAAAGTTCTGTCGAGAGTATTCAGCAGTATACCGAGCAACTCAGAGACGACTCTTCGGCATTGAATGATTCTGTAAATTCGATTGCAGAGATTATCAATTTGATTAAAGATATTTCCGACCAAACAAACCTTCTTGCACTCAACGCCGCTATCGAAGCTGCCAGAGCGGGTGAGCACGGACGCGGATTTGCCGTTGTTGCCGACGAGGTACGAAAGCTTGCGGAGAGAACACAAAAAGCGACACAGGAAGTTGAGATCAATATCAGCGGCTTGAAACAAAACTCAAATACTATGATGCAAATCAGCGAAACGTTTAGTGATGAAGCGATGAAGATCATCGAAGTACTTGGGGCATTTAGAGAAAATGTAAACTACTTGTATGAAAACTCCAAAGAGATCACGAAAAATACTATCAGTGTTACGGATGAAATCAACGTTTCCAATGGAAAAATCGATCATATTTTACTAAAGCTTACAGGTTACAATGCAGCGTTCAGAGGTGAGAAGACAGATATTATCGATGAGCATAGCTGTCGTTTCGGTAAGTGGTTCCAAAGTATAGAAAAGAGTAAATTAGGCTCGGATAAAAAGGCGGTATCAGAAGTTCATAAAGAGCATACAAGCGTACATCAAAATCTGAGAAATGCAGTTGATGCCTTCGCTCAGGAAGATATCTCTTCACATAAAAAAGGACTTGAGTACTTTAAGGCAGTTGAAAAATCAAGTAAAGAAGGCTTTGAAAAACTTCTTGAAGCAATTCAAAAGACACACGCTAAATAATCCATCCTGAACCAAGGACTTTTTCGTCGTCGTAAAAAACGGCGGCTTGTCCAGGGGCAAGTCCCTGGACTTTTCGGTAAAGTGTTATTTTGGCTTTACCGTCCGATATTTCCACCTTGCAAGGTGTTTTCGGACTTCTGTATCGTATCTTGACAAATGCTTCAAATGTTTTATCTTCTATGAACATATTGAGATCATTCGCTTCAAAAGTTTCTACATCCAGCGCATCTCTGAGTCCTACGACGATTTGGTTTTTTTCTGCGTCTATATTTAGTACATAATGAGGCTGATGTGCCACTTTGAGTGTAAAGCCTTTTCTCTGACCGATGGTATAGTGCATATACCCGCGGTGTTTTCCTATGATATTTCCATGTATATCGACAACATCTCCGGGAAGATCTATATTTGTATGCTCTTTGAGAATATCAAGATAGCTGTTTTCGACAAAACATATTTCCGTACTCTCTTTTTGTTCTGCGATGCTTTTTAAAACGGGTATCTTTGCGGCTATCTCTTTAACTTCGCTTTTAAGTTTTTCTCCGAGCGGAAAAAGGACATTTTCAAGTGCTTTTTTTCTGACATTACTCAGAAAATAGCTCTGGTCTTTGCTCTTATCGACTGCTTCGCAGATAAATCCGTTTTTGATCCGTGCATAGTGACCGGTTGCAAGATAGTCGAACCCCTTATCTTTGGTAAAGTCAAGAAGCGCGCCCAGTTTGATGGTACGGTTACACAGGACACATGGATTTGGTGTAAGTCCCGCTTTGTAGGTTTCTATAAAAGGGGTAAAAACCGCTTCGTCAAAGCGATCCCCCAAATCAAGAATATGATATTTGATATCCAGAAAATCCGCAACTTTTTGAACATTTCGAATATTTTTTTCATGATAGGCAGGATTGTCGTGTAGTTTCATGTAGACACCCTCTATGTGATGTCCTCGCTCTTTGAGAAGATGTGCTACTACTGTGGAGTCTACGCCCCCGCTCATGGCGACCATTATCTTTTTCATAAAGGAAAGGTAGCAAAAAATCGCTTAGAGTCCAAGTGGAAAGAAAGATTATATTATCTTATTTGTGAAAGACGCTCTTTTTGACTGCCGATTTCGGTGATTTGGATACCGAAGTTTCCGTCTACGATCACAACTTCACCTTTTGCGATGATTTTGTTGCCTATGAGAACATCCAAAGGCTCGTTGGCAAGTTGATCGAGTTCTACTACCGATCCTATGTCCATGTTGAGTACATCTTTTAAGAGTACGGTTTTGGTACCGATGCGCACGCGTATGGGCAGCTCGACATCCATGATAAGTGAAAAGTTTTTCAACTCTTCTTCGGAGAGTTTTTCCTGTGGAGCACAGTTGTCGTCGGATGTCTCTTCCTGTGTCTCCTGTGGCTGTTCGAAGTGTGAGAGGAAAGCACTGTCTACGACAAGTTGCATAACACCGGAAGCAGCGGCAACCGTAAAAGAGATGTCGTATATCTTTGTGTAAGCGGATATATCGGGGGCACTCTCCTCATGAAACTGAATATCTTCTACGTTAAAAGTAAGATCCGGTAAGTCCGGCTGTGCGGAAAGGGTTGTTGCAAGCGATCCGAAGATATTGGAGATAATCTCTTTTGTCGCGTCAAGGTCGTCGTCATTCATACTCTCCTGCGCATCTCCCTCTCCGCCGAGCATCAAATCACCCAATGCTGTTGCGAGTTTAACTTCCATACTTAAAAGCAGTTTTGCATCGCCGCAGCCGACAGTTGCTGTCGCACAGGGTGTTAATAGTGTACTTTCCGCGTTAATTTCGTTTTCAGCCTGAAGGTTTAACGTAGCTGTATGTCCGGTCAGCCCTTCGATAACCGAAGCGCTCTCTTTTTGGAGGAGTTCTAAAAACTCATTCATTGATTACCTCTTTTTTCAGTTTTTCCAAGCGTGCTTTTTTCTCTTCTTCGAATTTTTTCAAAATTTCTTTAATCTCATCTTTATCATTTTGTACAACGGAGGTGATTTGTACGGTTTTTCGATGGCGATGTACACCCACTTTCGCTTCAAATACCTCTTTGTCGTCGATGGTGATAGTCGCTTTGTCACTTACCGGCGTAGCAAGTTTGAGGACATCTCCCTTTTCGAGGTTGAGTAGTTGGCGTACAGTTATTTTTGAGTTACCGAGTATCGCTTCGAGTTGGATATCCGCACGTTTGACAAGCTCTCTTAGTTCCGCGTTACGGCTTTTTTTACTGCTGGCCTCACCGATCATGATATCTTTGTTTGCCAGTTTGGAGAGAATGGACTCTAAAAAGATCACAGGATAGGCGATGTTGATCATACCGCTGGTTTCACCGATAGTCAATTCCAGTACGACCATGATGACGATCTCGTTTTGTGCGACGATTTGTACGACATTTGGACTTGACTCTTTTGATGTGATTGTCGGATAAAACTCTATGATGGAACTCCAGCCGTCTTTAAGTTTTTGCATGACGATACGAAGTACGGTATCGAGGATATTTGATTCGATATCGGTAAGTTCTCTTTCGATATCGTAGGCTTCACCCGCACCGCCCAGGATCCTGTCGATCATGGGAAAAGCGATGGATGGGTTCATCTCTAAAACACCGCTTCCTTCAAGCGGTTTGAGTGAGAAAATGTTAAAACTTGTCGGACTGGGCAGGGACATCAAAAATTCACCGTATGTCATTTGATCGACAGATTGCAGTTGTATTTCGATGATAGAACGCATAACGGTGGAGATCTGAGAGGAGAGGTTACGTGCCATTTTGTCATGAATACCTTTGATAGCACGCAACTGCTCTTTGGAGACACGGTTAGGACGTTTGAAGTCATAGAGCATGACTTGTCTTGATTCCGGTTCTGCCGTGGGCAGATTGACATCGACGGCAATACTCTCTTCGTCTCCGTCAACTACTTCGAGTAGTGCATCGATTTCGTCCTGACTTAAAATATCTGCCATTTATCCTACCAGTTGTTCCCTGAGCTGTAACATCAGCTTTTTGTGTAATTGCGATATACGAGATTCGCTGATTTCTAAAATCATACTGATCTCTTTAAGATTGAGTTCTTCGAAATAATAAAGCTCGATGATCGTTTGTTCTCTTTCGCTAAGTGTAGTCAAAATACTCTTGACGGCTTCGATCATCTGCTCCTCTTCCACTTTTTTTTCTACCTGATTTTCAATGTGTCCGGAAATGATCTGCTCATTTAACGGGACATTGGTCGAGATCTGTGATGCCGCCTTTGCTTCACGGATTTTACTGACACTCTCACCAAGTCTCTTTGCAAGTGTGTGATCGTCCGGTTCGCTGGAGTTTTCACTCAAGTGTTTACCGATCTCCTGATCGATCGCCTTAACCAGACGACGGTTGTTACGGCTGATGACATCCAGACTACGAAGGTAATCCAACATCGAACCGTAAACACGTTTTTTCGCATATCCCCAAAAAGAGTCGTTTTGAGAGATATCATAGCGGCGGGATAGCTTTACCATCTCTTCAAGACCTATCGAAATCAAATCGTTAACATCGACAGATGCGGGCAGCCTCTCTTTTAGTCTGAATGCCATAGCACGCACAGCGGGTAAATATTGCAGTACTATATCATTACTTGCTTGGTGTTTATCTTCTTTCCGGGATACATTTTTACAGCTCATCGACACTATACTCCTTCTTTTGGTAAATCATCACCATGAATACTCTTTAGCATCGCATTGATTTTTTGCTCACGCTTTTTGATCTCTTCTATCTGCATATTGCACAACGACTCGAAATCGTCTTTTGCAAAAAAGCTGACGCTTTTATCAGGCTCGCGCAGATAGAAAATGAGTATTACATGGATAAACAGGTAGAAAAACAGTGTGATCGCTACGGCGTAAAAAATAATATCTTCGACAGTATCGAACTTAAAGATGGAAAAAATCAAACCGATGAAAAATCCGCTGACAGTAAAAAACGCAACGTAATTTTCACTTCTCAATTTTTTCCTCTTTTAGTACAATATATTAAATTTTACTAAAACTAATCTATTATATGCCTTAGAGACACACTGTTGTTTCCGTAGCAAACTTTAAGCAAGTTATGTGCCAAAGTTTTTATTTTTCAATCTTAAAAAAGAATATTTGGAATTTTAGTGTTGTTTTTTTATATGTATAAGAGTAAACAAGCAAATTTAAAGCCGTATTGTTATATAGTTTTATTAGTAAAAATTATATAAGACTACAGACTTTATGAAACTTTTTCTTATATTGATAATGCTTGTATCTTCTCTTTTCGCTTATGAAGGACACAATAAATGGGTAGGTTTGTTTGCAAAGGGTGATTCTGTTGTCTATACGGATCAAAAATTATTTGCGACACTTTTCTGGGAAGATTTTCGAAAAGAGTATAAGCGTGCGCAGTCGGTTTTCTCGTATTTTTGCACAAATAGAGAAGATGTGGCATAAGGGATATGACTTGGTCAAACTGGAGTATGGCTTGGCAAGTGGGTTGCCGTTTTTAGCGAAGATGCCGGTTATAAACGTCAGCGGCTAAGTCACAGGGAATCTTTTAAATCTTTTGAAGAGATATTTCTTAAAAGCAGAAAAGAGGGGTATTTTCTGGTAGATTTTGCAAATGGCTGGTAATGTGTATTTGATAAGGAGGTAGAAGATGCGAAATAGTATAGTGAAAGTGGTGCTTACAGGGGCTTTGGTTTTACCTGTGGGGTTGTTTGCAGACCATGCATGGGTAGGGGTATTTGCAAAAAATACACCGTTTAAGACACAGGCTTTTGAGAGTAGAAAATATTTTACACAGTTTGCTTCTGCGATTCAGCAGCGCTGGAAAGAGGGCTATGTGCTTTGGGATCTGGAGCAGGGGTATCATCGCTGGTTGGGTGTTTTTGTCAAAGGTGGCGGATATACGGAGCAAGGCTTTACCAGTCGCAGAGATATTGAAAAGTTCATGAAAGTGGTTCGTATTCGTCAGCAGCAGGGGTTTTCTCTGACCGATGTAGAGTGGGGCAATGGTCGCTGGGTTGGGATATTTTCCAAAGGGAAGGGGCTTGGAAAGCAGGAGTTCTTTGTATTTGAAGATATCGAAGCTTTCCCGCAAATGGTCTCTACTGCCTGGAAAAAGGGGATGAAGCTTGATCGTGTGACCTATGGTGACGGGCGATGGTTTGCTGCATTTTCGGAGGATAAAACCTATAAAGATCAACTTGTAACGATGTCGGAAAGTTATGAAAGTTTGCAGCAGGATCTTTTAAACAAGTGGAAAGAAGGGTATAAGGTGGTTGATCTGGAGTATGGGTTTAGTATGTGGATAGCTACTTACATGAAAACCGATCTTTACACGCATGAAAAGGTAGATGCCATCAATGACTTTGAAGAGTTTACCGCTTATCTCAATCATCGCTGGAAACAAGGGTTTCACTTGATCGATCTTGCGGATGGGAAACGTTAAAAGGGGAGATAAATATTCAACTCACGGCAGGTAAGTTTTTGGTTGAAAACTTATGTGCCATCTCTTCTATAAAACTATTTTCCGCCTCCATCAGTCCTGCGATCTCTTCCGTTTCTAAAAGTTCCATATAATGTAGTTGTAAAAATGTGACTTCATCTTGGCAAAGGTGTTCAAGTTCGAAGTGTTGCAGGATTTGTTGCAGGCGTAGCAGATAGTTGCCGTAGTATGGTGTTTGATGCATATGTTCCCCTCGTGCGTCGTCTCTGTTTTGCAGACTCGGGGTTTCGGGCTAGAAGTGCTCGAGAACCCTTTTGATGAAGAGTGCAAAACTTGTTTTCTTCGGAGGAAGAAGCACGTTATGTTCCATCTTTTGCAAAAGATTACGCGTGATGAGAGACATCTCGTAAGAACAGAGATTGTTTGCGTATTGTTGTGTAAAAAGTACACGAAATTTGGAACTTTTGGTGATTACCGGATCTTGCGTGATGGCTCCAAGATAGTGAAGCGAAGGAGGGGTTGGAATGTTGTTTTGCGCTACTTTGTCTATCTTGGCAAAGATGAGCTCTCCCTCTTTTTCATTACGTGTCATGTTGAGTATCATGTTGATATCAGGATGGAATGTATTGGTTACTTTGATGAGTGCGTAAGCGTCTGTGATGGCTGAAGGGTCGGGCATGGTGACGACGATGATTTCATCTGCCTCCTGTAGGAAGATCTGTACATTTTTGCCTATTCCCGCACCGGTGTCGATGATGAGAAAATCGAGCTGATCGAGAAATGCGGCATCTTTTGCAAAACGGCTCATGATCTCCTGATTGTTGTAGGCAAAGATTTCATCTCCGCTTTCTCCCGGGATCAATATGAGGTTTTCGTTGATTTCAACGACGATATCTTTGAGCGTACATTCTCCTTTGAGTACATGAAGGAGTGTTTTGTTGACTTTGACGTTAAAGATGATGTCCAGGTTAGCTAGTCCTATATCCGCATCGAAAACACCGGTTTTATACCCCATCTCGCTGAGTTGGTATGCCATATTTGCTGCGATGGTGCTTTTCCCGACACCCCCTTTACCGCTGCTGATGGCGATGATTTTCGTACTTGGTGTACTAAGCTCGTTTTCTCCCTCTTTTGCGTTGAGGATCTGGTGTAGTCTGGAAGCTTGTGTATGTGTCATGAAGCACTTACCTTATGTGGGAAACCTTCGAACAGACACTCTATAAGAAAGTCCGCACTTGCCGTTTGGATGTCGTCGGGCACTTCCTGTCCTGTGGAGAAGTAACTGATAGGCTTTTGGGTTTCGTAGATGAGGGAGAAGATATTGCCAAAGCCTGATGTTTCGTCAAACTTAGTGATCATCAGCGTGTCAATATTTAAAAAGCTGAATTTTTCATAGGCATCTTTGAGATCTTGATACTTCGCGGAAGCGGAGAGGACAAGGTTCACGTCGATGGGTTGCCGGGAGTGTTGTAAAAAGGTGGCTATCTTTTCGAGTTTCTCTTTGTCGTGTTGCGAACTTCCCACTGTATCGATGAGGATCACGTCACAGTAGGAGAGGTTGTTGAGTGCTTTACGAAAGTCATCCGTATCGATGACATCTTCAAAAGGCAGCTTCATCATCTGTGCATACTGAAAGAGTTGCTCTACCGCACCGATACGATAAGTATCAAGCGTGATGATACCTACCTTATAGCGGTATTTCAAAAGGGCATAGCGTGCTGCCAGTTTGGCGAGGGTAGTGGTTTTCCCTACTCCCGTAGGTCCTACGAGCATGATGATTTTTTGCATCCCTTTGGGGATCTCTTTTTCTATTCTGACCGGGATGAGTTTTTTTAGCAGTACTTGAAAATAGCGTTTGACGGTTTGGGTGTTTTGGCGCATATGGATAGGCATATGTGCCAGTGTCTCTTCGAGGATCGCTTTGATGTGTCTCTCATCCATCCCGCTATCTTTGGCGATTTTGTAGATTTCGGCAAATTCGGGTGGTATGTTGATATCTTTGGCGTAGGCTTTCTCTTCCCAGAGCATGGTTTGCAAAAGTTTGATCTTATCGGTCAGGGCTGCGATATCTTTTTTAAGGAGTTTGAACTCTTCTACTTTGATCTCTTCTGTTTCATGAACGACTTTTGCACTCTGTTCGCTGCTGTTTTCTCCTAACTGAAGTCTTGAAAGCTCTTCTGCTGTTTTGGAGATATTGAGGAGTATATCTTCGTCGAAGTCTACTTTTCTGGTAGTTTTTTCGACAGGTGGTTCCTCTTTTGGGGCTCTTTTTTCTTCGGGTCTGTGGGCTACGATGACTTCGTAAAGTGCGTCTTGGGTGAGTGTTTTTTTGCGTATTTGCTTGGTGCTGACGACAAGCGCCTCTTCACCGCACGCTTTTTGTGCCTTTTTGAGCGCCTCTGCGGGGGTTGGCGCCGTGAATGTGTACAGTTTCATATAGCCCTCTTTTGAGATAAGATAACGGGATCAGGACACTTTCACGTTTGCGGAAATGGGGGTGTGGAAGTGTCAAATGCCTTTTATTGGTGGCTATTTTATCAAAAACTATTATATCTATGTCTAAAGTTCTGGGACTATTTTGAAATGCTCTTTTTCTTTTAAAGATATGTTCGATGCGCAGAACATAACGTAAAAGACGGTTTGGAGAGAGGTTGGTCTCCACCAGCAGTACACTGTTGTAAAAATCTTCCTGATCCAAATACCCAAAGGGAGGATTGCGCAGGATGGGAGCAGTTTCCAAAACGCTCACTTGTCCGTCACGCTCCAGATAGCGCAGCAGTTTGATAAAGCGTCCTCTGGTATTGCCGATGTTTCCGCCTATGCCTAAAATGGCAGTATGGCGTTTGCGTTTTGGGTTTGGATTTTGCCAGGGAAAGTAACGCTCGAAGTAGAGCGTCAAATCTTTTCCGAGTTTTTTTTGCATTTAAAGTACGACGGCACGTGTCGGTGCGATACGTACCATATCTTCGATGCGAACACCGAACTCTCCGGGCAGATAGATACCCGGTTCGATGGTAAAGACCATATTCTCTTCGATGACCGTTTGTGATTTTGCGGAGATGACAGGCAGTTCATGAATATCCAGCCCGACACCGTGTCCGGTGGAGTGGACAAAGTATTTGCCAAATCCCGCTTTGTCGATCACGTCACGTGCGGCTTTGTCGATGTCACACGCTTTGACTCCCGGTTTTGCCGCTTTGATTGCTTTCTCCTGCGCTTTTAGTACGGTATCGTATACTTTCTGGCGTTTGGAGGAGAGAAAGCTTTGCTTCTTTTTATCGAAGTTGATTTCACTGTTATACTCAGCGACACGGGTACGGTCGGAACAGTAGCGTTCAAACTTCATCCCCGCATCGACAAGCAGTAAGGAACCGATACGCACCTCTTTGTCTGTCGGAAGGGCGTGTGGTTTGGCGGCGTTTTCGTTGATGGCGACGATAGGATCGAAGCTCAGGGCATATTCGCCGAAGTTTTGCAGACGTGCGGAGCATTCGAAAAAGAGGCGTTTTTCGTTTTGGTTGAGTCCGTGTCGTTTGAGATAGGCGGCAAACTGATCAAACGCTTCGGCACCAAGCCGTACCGCTTCTTTGATGAGTTTGATCTCTTTGTTGGTTTTGATGATCCGTTTTTGCCGGGAGAAGTTCGGCATAGGCTCGAAGTAGGTGTATTTGGACTCTTTGAGTTTTTCATACTCCCAGACAGTAAAGTCACTCGGATCGAAATGGAGTTTTTTGATTTTGTGTTTTGCGAGTAGTTCCGCCGCTTTTTTGACGACGTCGCGTGCTTCAACGATTTTAACACCTCGAAGCTTCTCTTGTGCCTCTACCGTATAGCGTGCATCGGTGATAAAGATACGCTCACTGCCAAATTTCAGAAATATCTCGTTGTCACATGAAAAGCCGCACTCATAGTAGACGGCATTTTCATTTTTGAGAATATAGTTGGTCATCACGGGGCGGGTCGGTTATTGGTTTTGGGGTGCTTGCTGTTGTTGTGCTTCTTGCATCGCTTTGATTTCGCTGAGGATTTGAACCATGCTCACCATAGCAAGGTGGTAACTGAAAGGTCCGAAGCCGCTGATTTGTCCTGCACATACCGGAGCGATAAGGCTTTTGTGTCTGAACTCTTCTCTGGCATAAATGTTGGAGATATGTACTTCTACTGTCGGGATCTGTACCGCTTTGATTGCGTCGCGGATAGCGATGGATGTATGTGTATATGCTGCCGGGTTGATGATGATACCGTTTGCGTCACCCATGCATTCCTGGATCTTATCTACGATCTCACCTTCAAGGTTTGACTGGAAAAACTCGATGTCGATGTTACTCTGTTTTGCATATGTCTCCATTTGTGCGTGGATGTCGTCAAGTTTCATAGGACCGTAAATATTTTGTTCTCTGAGTCCTAGCATATTGAGGTTTGGTCCCTGGATTACTACGATTTTCATTCTTTTCCTTTTAAATCTATTAATGTCATAATAACGATTATAGCTTATTTGCCCTAAAGGAATTCTATGACAATTATCCGTGCAGATTATGTGATGCGTATGAATGAAACATTTGAGGTGCTTCAAAACGGTGCGGTTGCGTTTGAAGAGCGTATCAAAGCGGTGGGAAGTGTCGATGCCATCCGCGATGCTTATCCTGATGCGGAATTTATCGATACACCGCCAAACAGTGTACTCTTACCCGGGCTTGTCAATGTCCATGTCCATCTGGAGTTCTCCGCCAACAAAACGACACTGGCGTATGGTGATTTTATCAAGTGGCTTAAAAGTGTGATTGTCCATCGTGATGCACTCAGCGGTTCATGTAAGGAGATCTGCATGAAAAAGGTGCTCGATACGATGATCTCTTCCGGAACGACGACCATAGGTGCGGTGAGCAGTTACGGGTTGGATATGAAGCCTTGTTACTATTCGCCGATGAATGTGGTCTATTTTAACGAAGTGCTGGGATCCAATCCCGCGATGGTCGATGCACTCTATGCCAACTTCATGCAACGGCTCGAAGATAGCAGAGCGTATGCAAGGAAAAACTTTGTACCGGCGATTTCGGTGCATAGTCCTTACTCGACACATCCCATACCGGCAAAAAAGGCGTTGGAGATCGCAAAAAAAGAGGAGATGGTCGTTTCGACACACTTCATGGAGTCTCCGGCAGAGCGTGAGTGGCTGGAAAAAGGAACGGGAGATTTTGCCGCATTT
>Ga0256843_1002463_pt1 | contig 13466 bp, 17 predicted proteins | sample AlvinellametaG_FD_191572 | JGI IMG/M metagenome (GOLD analysis project Ga0256843, IMG submission 191572) | Pompeii worm associated microbial communities from hydrothermal vent at the East Pacific Rise, Pacific Ocean - Alvinella | ecosystem: Host-associated > Annelida > Integument > Unclassified ... | reverse complement strand
GATCCAAAAAAAGGAAGATAAAGTACAAAATTCTATGGAAGCGCTTCTCAATAACCCTGAAAATAAAAAACTTCTCAAGAAGAAACCCTGAGGTTTCTTCTGTTTTTCTAACAGCGTCCTGCCAGAATATAATCTACTACATTGTCCACATAGGCATTATGTTTATTCTCTTTGGAGTATACAATATAGAATTTACGCATCATTGTATAACCTCTAAGTCTCGCTTCAAAGAGGTCTCCACTGGCTACTTCATCTGCAATCGCATGTCTTGAGATAATGGACACTACGGGTTTTTCCTCATTCTTCTTACTGCGTTTAATGGTTTGAAGTACCGCTGTCGTATTACTTACTTCAGAAACAACATCAAGGCTTTTACAGGAAACACCAAGTTCTTCAAACACTTCAGAAACAACTTTTCTCGTATGGGAAGACTCATCACGACATACCCATCTGTAATCATAAAGTTCTTCCGTCTTCAAAATTTTAGGAATAGGAACATTACTCACAACCACAAGCTCATCCTCAAGCCATTCTCTGTAAATCATGTCACTGTCCATTACAGGAGATTCTATCAGACCTACATCAAGTTTTCTTTCTTTAAGATCATTAACAATTTTGGCACTTACATCTATCGTCAGGTTCACATCATTGTTAATAGCATTACTCATTGCATTAAGGCATTCACCCGGAATTACATAAGTCCCTATTGTATATGAGGCACCCAGTCTGAATGTCATCTCTTTGTTAATAATCTTCAAAATATCTTTTTCGGCAGAGTTGATCTCTTTCTCAAGTCTTGTCGCAATTTTATAAAGTTCTTCACCTTCGGGAGTCAATTTGATCCCGTTTTTCTTTCTTTCAATAATTTTGACTGCCAAATATTTTTCAATAAATTTAATCTGCTGTGTGACAGCCGGTTGGGAGATACCCAATTTTGCTGATGCCTTTGAAAAGCTTCTCTCACGGGCAACCGTAAGGAATGTTTCCAGTTTTACAAAATCTTTAAGCATTATCTATCCTTATTATATTAATTTACACAATTAATTATTACACCAAATTATAACAAAGTTTCCTTAACAGTACATAAGCTGCTCTTATTAATATTATATTAACTTTTGTTAATTTTATAGATATCCAGACTATTTCATGTTAAAGATAAAACGCTATAATAACTACTATATACAGGAGCACACAGACCCCAATGGAACAGATACTGAACGAACTCAATCCTTCTCAACGTGAAGCAGTGGAACATATAGACGGTGCCATGCTAATCCTTGCCGGTGCAGGCAGCGGAAAAACAAAAACACTGACAACAAGACTTGCCTACCTTGTAGGAGAGGTAGGAATAGACCCGGCAAATACCCTGACATTGACATTTACCAACAAGGCTGCTGCCGAAATGCGGGAGCGTGCGCTCAAACTGATGCCTACAAAAGTCTCCTATCCTCCTCTTCTGTGTACTTTCCATAAATTCGGTCTGCTTTTCCTTAAATTCCATATTGAAAAACTCGGACGTAACAATAATTTCGTAATCATAGACAGTGATGATAAAAAAAAGCTGCTGAGAACCATTGCCAAGGAACTCAAGGTAGATTTAAATCTCTCTTTTATTGCTTCAGAAATTTCTAAATACAAAAATACCCTTCTCACCCCTGAAGTCGTCATTCAGAAAGCCGAACTGCCAGACTATAAAAAAGTTGCCGGAATCTATGAACAGTATCAGGCCAATATAGAAGAGAATAATCTTGTCGATTTTGATGACCTGTTGATGCTCACCTACCAAATACTGGATCAAAATGAGGTACTCAGAAAAGAGACCAGTAACCGCTACAAATATATTATGGTCGATGAGTACCAGGATACCAACGAACTACAGTTCCGTCTGCTTGAGCACCTCTGCAGCGAACATGAAAACCTCTGTGTTGTAGGTGATGACGATCAGAGTATTTACGGCTGGAGGGGTGCGAACATTAGAAATATTCTTGAATTTGCCGACCGTTTCTCCAATACAAAAACCGTTAAACTTGAAACCAATTACCGTTCTACAGAACCCATTTTGAAAGCGGCCAATACACTTATTGAACACAATTCTACCAGACTGGGCAAAAAGCTGGTCTCCCACAAAGGTGAGGGTCAAGAGGTCAAACTCCTGCATTCACTTGATGAATCGATGGAGGCCAAAGCAATTGCCCATGAGATACACGACCTTATAGACAGTGGGGTAGACCCTGATGAAATTGCGGTACTCTACCGTATCAATGCACTTTCACGTTCTCTTGAAGAAGGTTTTAGCAAAGAAGGTCTTGCCTTTAAACTTATAGGCGGTATGCGTTTTTACGAGCGTGCCGAGATCAAAGATATCATCTCCTATTTTAGAGTATTGTCCAATCCTCATGATGATTTTTCCCTTATGCGCATTATCAACAAACCAAAACGGGGTATAGGCAAAGCTTCTGTTGAAAAATTGCAAAAAGCTGCCTTTGATGCACAACTGTCACTCTATGAATACATTGAACAAAGTATTCGGGGAGAACTTCCATTAGTCGTCAGTAAAAAAATTGCTGCTGCACTGGCCAAACTGATTGAAGATATCCAGCTTCTCCGTGAAGAAGCACAAAATGCTTTGGGTAACTTTATTACCCTTTTTGAAGAGCGTATTAAACTCAAAGACCATTATGCTGCTATGGTAGACGGATTTGACCGTATTTTGAATATTGATGAATTCTATGGTTATTTCAGGGATGCCGCTATTAAAAATCCTGATCTTACACTTGATGAATTCCTTAATGATATCTCCCTGCAGAGCGACCAGGACCAGATAGAAGAGAATGCTATCACTATTATGAGTATTCATGCAGCCAAAGGACTGGAATTTGAGCACCTCTTTGTCATTGGACTTGAAGAAGAATTTTTCCCTCTTCTGGGTGAAGGAAGTAACATGGAAGAGGAACGCCGTCTGGGCTATGTAGCCATCACCAGAGCAAAATCGGACCTGACCCTCTGCTATGTAGACAGCCGTTTCTATAAAGGCCGTCGTAAAATGATAGACAAAAGCCGTTTTCTCGGAGAAGCAGGCCTTATCTCAGATACCAGTCTGAAAATCACCAAAAGCTCTGCTTTCAAAAAGGGAGATCTTGTCAAACACAAGATCTTCGGAATCGGACGGGTACAGGCAGCAAACAAATCGGGCAAAGAGTATAAACTACTCATTAATTTCGGCGGGAATAAAAAAGAGATTTTAAGTTCATTTGTACAGAGTATTTAATGACACATACTCATTTAAATATATTTTTGGTCACCAAACCGACCCTGTGCTATAAAATTGATATGAAGAAGTAAAAATGAACAGACTTTTTGTTGTAAATAAACCCATTTTTCGTACATCAAACGGGTACATGGGATATGTCAAACGCAAATACAATACAAAAAAAGTAGGTTTTTCCGGTACACTTGACCCCTTTGCCACAGGCTGTCTTATTGTGGCTACAGGACAATATACCAAACTTTTCCAATATCTTGACAAAACACCCAAAAGTTACAGAGCCACACTCTGGCTGGGAGTAAATTCTCCAAGTCTTGATATTGAAAAGGTAGATTCTATTCGTGATACAACACCTTTTTCCAAAAACAAAATAGAAGAGACCCTCCACTCTTTCAAAGGTGAACTCACCTACTATCCTCCAAAATTTTCTGCAAAAAAAGTCAATGGAAAACGTGCTTATGAACTGGCTAGAGAGGGTAAAGAAATAACACTGAAACAGATCACTTCCACGATTTATGAGATAACACTGCTAAACTACAATCACCCTTTTGTACACTTTGAAGCCAAAGTCAGCGAAGGTACTTATATTAGAAGTTTGGGAGCATTGATAGCAGACAGCCTCGGTGTAGACGGCACACTTTCAAGTTTACATCGTATCCATGAGGGGAAATTTTGTTTTGACAATGAAAAAGCGCTTGATCCATTTAAATATCTGGCTATTCCACGCAATATCTACCATGGAGATGAAGCATATCTGGAATTGGGGAAAAAACTTGGTATTGCCTATTTTGATATCAAGGAAAACGGCGTTTATCTGCTGGAAACTTCCAACTTTTTCTCCATCATTGAAATTCTTGACCAACAAGTGACATACCGTTTTAACCGTATACCTAAATTCACACCCTCTCTCTAAAGATATCTTTCTTTTAGAGTATGCTATAATCCTTCCATCTAAATTTGAGGTCAGCTATGTATACCATAAAAGCCCATGCAAAAGTCAATATTTTCTTAAAAATTACAGGTTATGAGAAAGGGTATCATACTCTTCTCTCCCGTTTTATGAAGGTAGAAGATCTTTATGATACCCTTACCATTACTCCTGCCAAATGCGATACCTTTACCATTGAAGGATGCCAGAATATCCCTCTGGAGTCCAATACTGTCTATAAAGCCTATGTGGCACTACTTGAACCTTTTCCAAAGCTTGAAGATTTTTTTAAAGAACATAAAATTGTCATTGAAAAAAGAATCCCTTCACAGGCAGGTTTGGGAGGGGGAAGCTCAGACGCAGGTGCATTTATGCGCCTTATAAACACACTCTCACAAAATCCTCTAAGTAAAAAAGAACTGGCACAACTGGGCAGTCGCATTGGAGCAGATGTACCTTTTTTCATTTACAACTATCCCAGTGCCAATGTCAGAGGCTTTGGAGAGATCGTTGAGCCTTTTCATGAAAAACCCTTGGCACTTGAACTCTTTACACCCGATATTGGGTGTGACACGGCAAAAGTCTATCAGACATATCACAAATATCTCTTCCGTACCCTTGATCCCGCTTCCTTTTTTGGATGGGAACAGATGGATTCAGCAACACTGCTACAACTTATCAATGATCCCATTGCACTTAATGACCTCTACCCTGCTGCATTGGCTGCCTACCCTGAATTGGAAACAGTCAAAAAACAAGGATGGTTTTTCAGCGGAAGCGGAAGTACTTTCTTTCGAAGTAAGAAGTAAGAAGTAAGAAGTAAGAAGTAAGAAGTAAGAAGTAAGAAGTAAGAAGTAAGAAGTAAGAAGTAAGAAGTAAGAAGTTTGACAAAGCCCAAGGCATTTGTCAAGTGGCATTTGCCATGATCTGATCTCGTATCTCTTTGGCACTTCGGCCGCTCTCCTCATCCAGTTCACCTACAAGATCTGCACGTATATAGACTGTCAGTTTGGCCAGGGCTTCTGAGAGCATATCTTCATCCTTCCCACTCACATGCCTGTCTCCTACAACTACTTTGTCAAAAACTTCCAGAAAATGTTCATACTCTTCCAGCACAGCAGGAGAAGCAAAAATAGCCAGACGATGGGTATGAAATTTGAGCCTGGTCAAGTCATCAGAGCTGATATCTTTATGCAACACCATCTCTTCAATGGTATCTATCAGGTTCTGATAGGTTTCTGTTTTGAGCTCTATAAACTTGATACTCTGCTCTTTTTCAAGCTCCACCGAAGTCTGTTTGTTCAACAGCAGCGCCGTAATAAGGATCGTTGCCAGTGTTCCAAGAATAATGAGAATGATCTCCTGGGTAAAAGGCATCTTATCGCTCATATGGTAAGCCAGACGCAAAAAGAAATAGCCTCCTATAAAAACAACCGCACTGAGTATCATCATTACTTTATTATCTTTGAACCACTGTTTCATCTGTGTTGTCCTTAGGGGAGAATATTTTTCTATAGTATAACAGGTTATTATTTGAAAGAAGGCGAAACACGTCCGCCTCTCTGACTTCACTTCGCTTCAGGTATTTTTGCTTTCAATACTGAAGAGGTGAAGCCGTTTGCATTTTATTTATGCATTTTATTTGACAGAAATACTTTTGGCTTTTCTGGACTCCTCTTTTTCAAGGGTCACATAGAGTCTGCCGTCTTCATATCTGGCATCCACTTTGTCTTTGTCTATGCCTTCGGGCAGAACAAAAGAACGTGAAATGAGACCAAAGCTGCTTTCACAGAGGTAGTAATCTTCTTTTTTCACCTCATTTTTCATTTTGCGTGTCGCTTTGACCGTCAAGATATTGTCTTCCACCTGAAGTTCAATATCGTTCTTGTCCACCCCGGGCAGATCGATCTCAATACGAAAAGTATCGCTGCCTTTTCTGGCAAGGTTCGCAAAAGGAAGATGGCTTGCCACATTGGCAAAACTCTCTTTTGCAACTTCAAGACCATGCTCTACTTTCTCTTCTACAGCATTTCCAATCTCTTTTGCAGTTTTTACCATATCCATCATCGACTCCTTTCTTACTTTATATTTTATTTCTATTACACAATCCGTTACTTTATTTCTATTTTTTTAGGCTTTTTCTCTTCTTCTTTGAGTTTTGGGATGACCACTTCAAGCACACCGTCTTTAGATTCGGCATAAATCTTCTCTACATCGATCTTCTCTGGAAGCGTAAAACTTCTGGAGAACTTTCCGTAACTGCTCTCTACCTTATAGTAGTCTTCCTCTTTCACCTCATCTTTCATCTTTCTCTCACCAGAGATGGTCAGAACATTGTCTTCAGTCGTAATCTCAATATCTTCTTTCTTGATACCCGGCAGGTCCAGCTCCACATAATAGGCATCTTCACCTTCACGTGTATTGACTCTTGGTACAAAAGAGGCAATAGCACCCTCTTCTCTCACCGGATCAAGGTTCTGCATCAGTGTATTGAACAGATCAAAACTTTTTTTGACTTCATTATAGGGATTATATTTTGTTACTAACATTTTTAACTCCTTTTCTTTCTTTTATCTAAATGTATTATAGACACTGACTGGGCATTTTTCATGCAACCAAGGTTGCATTTTTATTTTTTTTCCGAGAAAATTTTCTCTTTGAACTCTTTGAGTTTTTTACCAAGGTCTTCAAAGAGCTTTTCGGCCTCGTTTTTGCCTTTGACCTCTTTTTCCACTTTCTTGATCTCTTCATGAAGCATCTTGTAGGTGGTTGCACTCTTGCTGACATATCCCAGTTTTTCAGCCACATCCAATGCATCACTGGCACCTTCAAGGTATTTTACCGCACGCTCTTTGTCTGTCTTGGCTACACGTGACGCCGCGGCAATCAGGTCTGTACTCTCAAGCAGCGGGATAGGCACAACCTGTGTCACTTCCGTAAAGGTACTTAAGGCAACATAGAGTATCTCTTTGGCTTTTTCAGGTTTGTTGTCATCAATATATTTTGCCGCCAGTTTCAAGGCATCCGGGTAGGAAGCAAGCGGCAGACTCACTACTGTAATATCTATTTCGCTGGCCAGAGGCTGCATCAGGGTTCTTGCCTCCTGTACTTTTCCGTCATCTAAAAGTTCTTTGACCTGTTTGACGGCATTCTCTACATCTTTTGCACTGCCTACAAACTCCTGCACTTTTACAACACTGTCAATGGGTAAAAGTTTCGGCGCTTCTTTGTCTGCAAGCACTACTTCAAGTTTGCCTATGGCTTTTTCCAAAGCCTCTTTCGCTGTTTTGCTGTCTTTATGTTCAAGTGCAATAACTGCATGCTGCGCCAGTTTCAGTGAGGCGATTGCATCCTGTGCCAGTTTAGGCTGTTTTCCGTTGGCATCCTCTTTGGCATTTTTAATGGCAATATGATTGACCTCTTTGACTGTGGCATCTTTAGCCGCCTCTGTTTTGGCAATAGCCCCTGTACTCAAAAGCAGTGAAGCTGCAATGGCTGAAAGTAACACTTTTTTCATCTTTGACTCCTTGTATAATATGTAATATTTAGTCTTTGACACTAAATCTGAGAGTATTATAAAGAAGTGTTTTAAATGAGAAATGCTACCTTGGTAGCATTTCATAAAAAAGTTGCCTGAAAAGGGAAAAATTAAAAGAGTTTGAGTTTGTCGAGCAGTTTGGTTGCATCGAGAATCTGTACATTTCTGTTTTTGGTTTCAATCGTACCGTCTGCTCTGAGTGCCTTGAGATGGCGCTCAACCACATGACGTACCGTTCCGATGAGCTTGGCGATCTCCGTATTGGAAAGCCCCTGTATCAAATTGTATTTGAGACGGTTGTTCGGGTCAAGATTTTGCAAAAGCAGTTTAATGAGCCTCTCCGCCGTAGAGTAGAGAGAAAGGTCCGTTGCAAGTTCTTCCATGTGACGCATCTGCTGTGCCAGATAGGGGAAGAACATCCGGTTGAATGCTTCGTTGGTACGCAGCAGTTCTCTCACCTCTTCAATGGGGAGCTGCATCACTTCGGAGTTTTCAAGTGCCTCATACATCACATCATGTGCCTGACCGTCGAGCAGTACGATCGTATCGAACATATCACCTTCTCTATAGACAAAAATGGTCTGTTCTTTGCCATTTTCAAGGTTGAGCTGATAACTCTTGATCTTGCCGTTCAGCACAATGTAGAAATAACGCATCAGTTCATCTCCACCAAAAAGCGTCTCTCCCTTTTTAAAAGAGAGACGTTTTGTATAACGGCTTATCTCACTCTGTATTGTTGGTTCAAGTGCCCCAAAGGGGTGTATCGTAACTACTTCATTCATGGTCTTCCTCATTTCTGCTTTCCCATTTTATCTCATTCCACCCAAAGAGTTTCAACAGAGCGGAAAAAGTTTCATCCATTTGGGCTTCTATTTTCATTTTCTCCCCACTGACAGGATGGGTAAATGCTATACTGTTTGCATGCAGCAGCAGCCTGTGTACGTCAAATTTTTCACGAAACAGTCTGTTATGTTCTCCCCTGCCGTGCTTCGTATCGCCCACGATAGGATGAAAAATATGCTTCATATGCCGTCTGAGCTGATGTTTCCTGCCTGTCTGCGGCAAAAGTTTTACCAGAGAATAACGTGCCACAGGATACCTGCTTACCGCATACGGCAACTCAACCGTTCCAAGCCGTTCATACGCTGTCCGTGCTTCCTGTGCCTCTTTGGTAATCCCCCTGAGCTTCTCTGCCTTGGTATCAAGCATTTGCTTGAGCGGATAGTCGATAAGCGCTTTCTCTTCCACATAGCCCCGCACAACAGCCACATACTCCTTTTGTACTTCATGGGTACGAAAAGAGACTGTCATCTGCTGTGCCGTCTCTTTATCAAGTGCAAAGAGCAGCACACCCGAAGTTGGTTTGTCCAGTCTGTGTACCGGGTAGACATAGACTCCTATCTGATTTCGAAGCATTTGAAGTACAAAACGCTTTTCACGTCTGTCAATAGGAGACTTGTGTACCAGCAGCCCGGAAGGTTTGTTGATAGCAACCAGATATGCATCCCTGTAGAGTATTTCCAATTCTTCGTCTGCTGTTCTCTCTTGCACATTATTCATGACAGATTATATGATATAATTCTGGAAAAACAGCAAAAGGGAAACAGTGGCCATCAATATTGTTGCACAAAACAAAAAAGCCAGACACGATTACGAGATACTTGAAAAGTTTGAAGCGGGTATTGTCCTTCAGGGGAGTGAAGTTAAAGCCCTGCGCGCCAAACGTGCCAACCTTGCCGATGCTTTCTGCCGTTTCATCAAAGGCGAACTCTACCTGATGAATGCCCATATTGCCCATCTTGAAACAGCCAACAAATACTTTACACCCGATACCCGTACCCCCAGAAAACTGCTCTTGCATAAAAAACAGCTTGAAAAGCTCTATGTCAAAGTACATAAAGACGGCCTGACCATCGTTCCACTGATGATCTACTTCAATGAACGCAACTATGCCAAAGTAAGTATTGCCATTGCAAAAGGAAAAAAACTGCATGACAAACGCGCAGATATGAAAGCTAAAACCCTTGACCGTGAAGCCAAAGCAGCCATGAAGAACCGCGCGTATTAAAGAAAACCGACACAGGCATTCGAAATTCCCTCTCTTCAGTTCTTGCTATAATATCCTGAATCACGTTCAGGATGACGTGTATCTCTTTTTTCCTTGAACTTCCGGTACATTGAAACACGTTTTCTTTTCTTCTTTTTTCTTTCTTCTCTTTTCTGCTGCAACTGTTTCTGAATATTGGGTTCAAACGCACGCAACTCACGAAGCTGTAGATAGGCGGGCACCTGTTTATAACCGATAAACCGGTAGATCAAAAAACGTGTCTGTTTAAGCAGCCATTGCAGACTTCTGCGGATAGGATAGTGAAAAAGCGCTCCGATAAGCGCTTCAAACCAGGTAAAGAGAGAAAGTGTTATTGTATAGATCCACCTTACACTTTTGGTAAGGAAAGGGACTTTCTCCAAAAGTCCAAAGAGCCAGGAGAAGATGACTATTTCTATAATGGGTGCCAGCCAGCTTCCCCAGATATAGTCTGTAAAAAAGTAAAGAAGAGAAGAACCCATTTTCATCACTACTGCAAGAAGGAAACTCCATATTTTTGCAATGAGCACTTTCAGCGTAAGCATCACACCTACAAATTTACTGACATAGCCCAGAGACCCCAGAAAAACCAAACCTGCAACAAGTTTTTTAGTCAGAGGAAAACGCAGAAAGTTTTTTTTGATATGTTCAAAAAGACGTTGCAGATCCAAAGCAAGGTGGTTAAGAAAATGTATCTTGAAATGATACGTAAAAACCCGCTCTATCAAATACCGCTTTCCCAGACCCGTTGCAGAGAGAAAAAGGATCTTTTTAAGAAATATCTTGAGAATGAATTTTCCCTTGACAAGAAAAAAAGCAGCCAGAAATGCAATAAGACTCTCTTTTGAAAACAAGTAGAAATCTGTAGCCCAGCCAAAGACTTTGTCATGCAGCGGTCTGATCTCCAATGTCAGCCCCACAACAATCACAAAGGCAGTAAAAAGCCAGAACCAGACCGGTCGTCTACCCATCAGTGTCTCTTCAATGTCTGTTTAATACTTGTATAGAGTTTTTTCATCCTTTTGATAAACACAGACTCTGTGGAAAAATATTTCTCTTTAAATATTTTAATTGATCGCCCGATCTTCTCTTTTGTTGCTTTAAGTTTTTTCATCATATTTTGGTATATTTCCAATGATTTCAACCAGCCTATAAACACCATGATCTTCTCATACACCCATTTAAACCATCCAAAACGCATCAATTTGTCTTCAGTAGCCCGAAACATCCAGAAAGTAAATGCCGCAATGGGAATTTTCATCAGATAAATGGAAATACCAAGCAGCACACTGCCGCTTACAAACAAATACCCGGCATACAGTCCCAATGCTTCCACAGAAGCCAACATCAGAACAAACAGCACAAGGATCACATAGGCATTCACGGCATGAAGCTTTGCTTCAAGCTTTTTCAGAAGTTTCAGTGCATGAACATACTTGTAAACAGGGTGTGCAATCCCTTCCCAGATAATCTCTTCAAAAACAATATAAGTAATGACAAGCATAAGCTGAAAAAGGGTAGTAAGCCGGTGTAAGAAAGTTGAAAACATAAAAAATATTCCTGAATTGTTTGTAAAGATATTATAGCAAAATATTATGTTTTAAAATGGAGAACTTAATGCGTTTAAAAAAGTAAAAATTTAGAAAATTGATTATTTCGTTTTAGTTTGCTTTAGATTTGGAGGTTATGCTGAAGGAACTTACTAATAGTAAGTGACCAAACGGAGCAAAGCCCGTTCGACCGAAGATGAAGTAAAATAGAACGAAAGAACTATTTTCTTCTGAGTTCTTTAATACGGGCAGCTTTACCCTTAAGTTCTCTAAGGTAAAAGAGTTTTGCTCTTCTTACTCTACCTTTTCTAAGTACTTCGATACTTTCGATACTCTCAGAATAAAGTGGGAAGATTCTCTCTACACCTACAGAGTTTGCTCCCATTTTTCTTACCATGAAAGTTCTTCCTGTACCCTGACCTCTGATCGCAATACAAAGACCTTCATAGTTCTGTACTCTCTCTTTGGAACCCTCTTTAATTCTTACGGCTACTCTTACTGTATCACCCGCTCTGAATTCAGGAACGTTTTTGCTTTCCAACTGTGCTTTTTCAAAGCTTTCAATGTATTTATTTCTCATTTGTTATACCTTTTTTGTATAAGTCTGGTCTAAAAAACTTTGTTTTGCACAAAGCCAACCCTCTTTTTAAGTCCGTGATTTTACTATGATTACCCTTTAAGAACTCTGAAACAACTTCATTATTTTCATAATTTACCGGTTTGGTAAAAGAAGGCGCTTCAAGCAGGGAAGATTCAAAGCTCTCCACCTCAAGCGAAACACTGTTTCCAAGTACACCTTCTACATTTCTGGCAATGGCATCACATACTACCATACTTGCCAATTCTCCACCTGTCAAAATAAAATCTCCAATAGAAAAAAGTTCATCCGCATATTTTTCAATCACACGTTCATCTATGCCCTCATAGCGTCCGCTGACAAACACAACATGTTTTTTGGAAGCCAGACGTTTTGCATCGTTTTGTTTAAATGCTTTTGCCACAGGGGAGAGGAACACAATATGTGCGTGTGAAGACTCCTCTTTGATCTTTGAAAGTGTATCCATCATCGGCTGGGGTGTCATCAGCATACCCGCACCTCCACCGACCATCGGAGCATCGACACGGTTGTGTTTATCTGTCGTAAAATCACGCGGATTGTAAAAGTCAATAGAAATTTTTTTGTCTTCAATCGCACGTTTGAGAATAGAATCGGAAAAATACCCTTCAATAATGTTGGGGAAAAGTGTCACAAAAGAGAAACGCATCTATGAAGCTTCCAAAATATCTTTGGCATCCTGCGTATGTACGATTTTATGTGTCACATCCGTATCGATCACATAGCGGTCAATATAGGGGATGAGGAAATTTTTTGCCAAACCTTTTTGGGTAAGTGCCTTATCTGTTTTTACAGAAAGATAGTCTACATCCGCCAGACGCTGAATATCTTCCACCACGCCCAAAACTTCATCGCCCTGCTTGACACTGCATCCGATGACATCGAACCAGAAATGCTGCCCTTTTTCAAGCTTGCAGAGTTCTTTGGTCTGCGCTTCATCGGCATACAGTTTTGTGTTGGTCAGTTTTTTGGCGGCATCGATACTCTCATAACCCTGAAAACGGACGGTTCCGCGTTTGAAGTTAATGTCTGAAATAGTCAGCGCCCCACGACTGCTCTGATAGGTATGTCCCACTTGAAACTGTTCGGGAAAATCTGTATAAAGATGAAATTTAAGGTCACCCCAAAGTCCAACAGTCCGCCCGATCTGAGCGATAAAAAATTTTTCATTCATGGAGTATTGTCTCAGCCTGCCGCTTTGACATTGACACGGTAATTTTTACCGCCTTTTGCTTTACAGCCGGAGATGACTGTTTTGATAGAATTGATCATTCTTCCTTCTTTTCCGATGAGCTTCCCTATATCCTCACTGTTGGCAAAGATAGTGATCTCATCGAATCCTTCATCCACTTCTGTAATTTCCAGAGAGATATCCTCCGGATTGTTCACAAGAAGTCTGGTATAGGCAAGAAGGAAATCTCTAACCATTTAAAACTATTTCTTTCCTGCAAGTCTTTTGACTGTCGGACTCATTTGAGCACCT
>Ga0256843_1002461_pt1 | contig 13489 bp, 11 predicted proteins | sample AlvinellametaG_FD_191572 | JGI IMG/M metagenome (GOLD analysis project Ga0256843, IMG submission 191572) | Pompeii worm associated microbial communities from hydrothermal vent at the East Pacific Rise, Pacific Ocean - Alvinella | ecosystem: Host-associated > Annelida > Integument > Unclassified ... | reverse complement strand
GGTTGGTTGAGATGACCCGATTTGGAGAGGCTTTTGGTGCCAAAACAGAGACCTTTCTCTCTCTAGGTGGAGCAGGTGACCTCTTTTTAACGGCATCTTCAACAATGTCACGTAACTTTAGGGTAGGGCTAGGACTTGCCAAGGGTAAAGCGATGGAGGAGATTTTAGAGGAGTTAGGGGAGGTAGCAGAGGGAGTACCTACGGCTAAAGCTTTACACAAAATAGCACAGGAAAAAGAGATTTACCTCCCTATTGCCCAAGAGGTCTATGCGATGATAGAAGAGGGGAAAGACCCACTTTTAAGTGTACAAGATTTGTTGTCGTAAAGTAGTAAAGTCCAGATGAATGTTTTTTTAAAAATAGTACTTTTACTTTGTGTCACACTGGGGGTATCAGCCGATGTTCTCTCTTTTCCTACACATAAAATACATTTTGAAGGAGAAAAACATTTTTCAAATGAACGTTTAGAAGAGGTGTTAAGTGTAGAGACCAATAGTTTTCTTGCATTTTGGAAAAAAGAGAACCCACGCATAAAAGACAAACTTATTCCTACACTTAATGAAACCCTTAAGAGTTTTTATCGTTCAGAAGGCTTTTATGATATGCAACTTAATATGGAACAAAATGCTACAGATATTACATTATATATTAAAGAAAATCAACCTGTACGTATTGTATCCATTCAGAAAGAAAAATCTAAACTATTAGAAAAATATATTGTGCAAAAGAAATCAGAAATTTTTCGTGCAAAAGCATTTATAAAGAGTAAGCAAAATATTATTAAAGCATTACTAAAAGAGGGATATTGCTCATATGATTTAGAAACAAAAGCTTATGTAAATTTAGAAAAACATCGTGTTGATTTAGTTTATAAATTGAATAAAGGTGAAATTTGTCATTTTGGAAAATTGACACTTTTTGGACTGAAAACGATTGATGATGATGTTGTTATCTCTAGAGTACGTGCTTTAGAAGGTGAACGCTTTAGTACCGATTTGGTACAAGAGACCTCTAATACACTCTATGGATTGCAGGCATTTGATTCAGTCCTCATCAATGTAGATAGAAAATTTTACAATGTGATTCCTGTTGAAATTCAATTTGAGGAGATGAAAAAAGCCTATCACTTTGAGGCTGGTGCAGGCTACGATACCTATGTAGGAGCACGAATTCATGCGAGTCTTAGTAAATATAATTTTATGGGTAATGCACAGCAACTACACTTGAAAAGTTCGTGGTCACAAAAAGAGCAACTGCTTACATTAAATTATCAAAAGCCTAATCTTTTATCAATTCTAGACTATAGTATCGATTTTGGAGCAGATATAGGCTATTCTAATTTAGAATATGATGGATTTCAAGAAGAGAAAAGTTTTATAAAAGGCTATTTAGCGTATAAAAATTTAAAACTCAATCTTAAAGTAGGAATGGCAATGGAAAATATAAAGATTGACGCATTAGATAATTTGGCTACATCCAAAACACTCTCTAAGGCTGTCAATGAGGGAGTATTTTTATTAGCATATCCATATATAGATATCGTCTATGATGCACGAGATTCTAAACTTAATCCAAAATATGGCTATTATCTTTCGGCTTATGGAGAGTTAGGACTCTCAAGAGATGACGATGCAAGTGTTTATATGAAAACACTTTTAGAAGGACGTGCTATTTATACTTTTGAAAATCTTACTCTAGCAACTGTAGGAAAAGTAGGGGTAGTTGAACAAGAAAATGCTCTTGGACTTCCAGAGTCTAAACTATTTTTTGCAGGGGGAAGCTACTCCAATCGTGCCTATGGTTATCAAGAGATGGGGGTAATACGCAGTTCCACAGAAGAGAGTATCTTTGGTGCATCCTCTTTTGCTAATCTTTCTTTTGAAGCCGATTATCCAATTTATGATAGTCTATATGGTGCAGTGTTTAGTGACAATACTTTGCTAAATGAAGAAGCATTTGATTTTTCAGGAACTATTATCTCCTCTGTGGGGCTAGGTGTACGTTACATGACGCCAATTGGTCCTTTCAAATTAGATGTAGGGTTCAACGTAGATGACCCTTCTATTTATGCAATATCTTTTCAAATAGGACAATCATTTTGAATTTAAAAAAAATTATTTTCTTTTTGCTTATCAGTTTTCTTTTTTTGGTCTATTGGCTAGGTAATAGTGCATGGCTCATCTCTACATTAGCCAAACGCTATGCCCCTACCTATCACATAGCCTATACAGAGATAAAGGGTAACCTTTTTACGGGTGTTCAGATAGAAAACTTACGTTATGAAGAGCAAGTTTTAGCAAAGCGTATTCTTTTTAGATGGAACCCTTACGCATTGCTAAAACAAAATATAACCCTCTCTTTATTTAAAATCCAATCCCTTGATATTGAAGCTATTCAAACTATTTTAAAGCAGCAAAATTCCTCTAAAAAAGAGAATGAATCTTCTTTTAGTATGGCACCTTGGAAGGTTACTGTTAAAACATTTCAAATAGATATTGCATCCTTAAAGGAAGATGTGGTACTGGTGAATAGTTTGGCATTGCAAACGAAAAATCTTACTTTTTCAGACAATGGACTAGAGGTAAAAAGAGTAGTCTTTACATTAGACTCTAACTTAACACAAGTCACTTTTGAAGGAAAAGTAGTCAATAACACCCTCTTAGGTAATATGAACCTTCTTCCTACCGCAACTCTTTTGAATGCCTACCTTACACCACTACGTCCTGAAGCAGTGGAGCGTATAAGTCTTGATCTTAAAGTGACAGCTCAAACCCTAAAAGCAAGTTTAGACAAAAATATCTCCTCACTTTTAAAAGAGGAGAAAATAGCGATAGAAGGGCTTCATTCAGATTTTTTCTATGATTTTTCGCAAGAAAGGTATGAGTTAAATACCACTGCAATCGTTCATACCGCGTATGCAAAAAATATTGAGATACAAAATAGACTCTCTTTTGAGAACACGTTACAGTATGTTGGTACCATAGCGTGTTCAAGTATAGAAAATGTAGATAAAAATATCTCTAAACTTTTTTTACCCTTACATATGAGTTATGGGGGAGATGCCAAGAGTTTGCATGCTACACTTGATGCCCAATCCTTTGAGGGAAATGTGAGTAGTAAAGATTTTAAAAGAGCCAATGTATTGCTAAAAAGTAAAAAAGAGATGGCATTAAAGCAATTTTTTGTATTGCCAGAAGCGTTAGAAGAGGCTAAGGCATATATGAGGCTAGAGGCTCCCCTTGTTTTAGAGGCAAATCAAACGCAAAAAGCCAAATTGACATTAGATTCAAATCTTTTAAATGTAGAGACAAATGTAAGCTACAACAAAAGCCTCAATACGCACTCAGTAGTGCGTTTACCTGAAGACTCTTTACTTAAAAACTACGATATGCCTATGAAGTGGCAACACTTTTCTCCTTTTATTGTGGATGCTACACTTAAAAATAAGGAAATTGAGAGTCACATTGTATGGCATGCATTACAGAGTAATATACGCTATGGTCTCTCAACTGCATCTCTTGATGCCTCACTCTTATTAGCCCATTCACACATTAATGTTAAAGGAGAAGTAGAAAAAAATCTTAAACTAAATGTAGCAATACCTAATGTAACAGAACTTCTAAAAGCAGTGGCATATTTTACACCATTGGGTGAGGTACCTTGGGTTGATGGTGGTCTAAAAGTAGAGGCAAATATAGATGCTTTAAAAGAGGCAAAGTTACATGTGGCTTCAGAGCATCTTACCTACCATATAGACAAAATGACAGCGCATCAAGTAGATAACTTAGATATCAATCTCTCTTTAACGCAAGAGGCATTTGTGTTAGAATCTTATAATGTACTCTATAAAAATGAGCATCTTTTCTCTCATCGTGCATCAAACATAGTGTATCAAGAGAATCAGATACAACTAGGGCCTTTGTGGATAAATGATACATTGCAATTTAAAGGGGCATACAATCTTCAAACAAAGCAAGGTAGTTTTGAAACAAATGCCAGCAATTTTCATCTGATTTCTGATTTTGTAACCTTAGATTCTAAGATAGATCTGCAAACAAAATTAGATGCAAATCAAACAGAGATAAAAGGTCAAATAGTACTTCTTGGTGGAAAAATACATTATGATCTTAATCAAAAAACATTTGCATCAGATAGCGATATTATTATTGTTAAAACAGACAAAGGGGTGGAAAAAAATACATTTGTTAATGGACTCAAAACAAATATCATATTAAAAACAAAAAGCCCTCTTGTCTATCATCAAGATGGAATCAACATAAAAGCAATGATGAATATGTCACTTTTAAAAGAAGCGTCGTCAGATCCTTTGGCCATAGGATCTGTAGAGTTACTAAAAGGGGGAACCTATTTATTTGAAAATAAAACATTTGTTTTAAACAAAAGTCAAATCTATTTTACGGGAAACTTAGATAAACCATTGCTTGATATGAGTGTTAACTATAAGGCGTTAGAACATAAGATAACCATAAAAATAACAGGATCTGCTGACCTACCTCAAATTCAGTTCTCTTCTAAACCCTCTTTAACAAAAGAGCAAATTCTTTCATTGATTTTGTTTGACACCATTGAAGCAGCCGGGACAAACTCAGGAGATGAAATGATGAAAATGATGGGGGGTGCTATGGCAAAATCTGCCCTTAATGACCTTGGTATCAAGCTAGACCATTTAGTGCTAGGCGAGGGCAATAGTGTAGAAGTGGGTAAAAAACTCACACAAAAGATTACGATTATCTACGTCAATGGTGATGTAGCTAAAGTAAAACTCAAATACGAACACAGCCCACGCACTGAAAGCGTCATAAGTGCTAGTGAAGTCTCTCAATCGTATGACATTATTTATAAGAGAGATTTTTAAGAGAGCCTCTCTTTAAAATCTTCATAGCCAAACTCACGTACAACTTCTATGTTGCCAGCTAATCGTTTAATGGCGATGCTTGGAAGTTTGATACCATTAAATGTAGTGGCTTTTACCATAGTGTAGTGCATTTGGCCTTTAAAAATAATACTATCTCCAATTTGTAAAGGGGCATCAAAACTATAGTCCCCCATAATGTCACCAGCAAGACAAGTATTGCCTGCTAAACGGTAAGTATGAGGTTTTACTTGGGCTTTGTCTGCATGGCGTACCTCTGCACGGTAGGGCATAAGAATAGTGTCTGGCATGTGTGCTTCTGCGGAGCTGTCTAAAATGGCAATATCTATGCCGTTATGCATAATGTCTAAGATGGTGGTATGTAGGTCACCTGTCTCCCATCCTATGGCTTCACCCGGTTCCAAATAGACTTCTACTCCATACTTTTCTTTAAAGGTACAAATGAGTTGTATTAGTTTTTCAACATCATACCCTTTACGTGTAATGTGGTGTCCTCCTCCAAAGTTGATCCACTTCATTTTTGAAAGGTAGGTACCAAATTTTTTTTCTACAGCTTCTAAGACTGAGGCTAGGGCATCGGCACTCTCTTCACAGAGAGCATGAAAATGTAAGCCATCTAGCTCACTGAGTAGTGTGGTATCAAAGTTTTGAAGGGTTGTACCTAGGCGTGAGTGTATGGCACAAGGGTTATACATCTCTTTAGGTGCTTGAGAGTATTCAGGATTAATACGCAAACCAAGTGAGAGGGCAGGATTGTATGCTTTTGCTTTTTTTGCATATTTTTGAAACTGTGAAGGAGAGTTAAAGACCAAATGGTGTGACAAAGTGGCAATCTCTTCAAGCTCACTCTCTTTGAAAGCAGGTGCGTAGGTGTGTAGCTCTTTTCCAAAAGTTTCATGTGCAAGTTTTGCTTCGTGCAGTCCTGAGGCACAACAGCCATTTAGGTAAGGACGTATAAAATCAAAACTTCTCCATAAGGCATAGCCTTTGAGTGCAAGCAATACTTTTGCACCACTTTCTTCTTTAACTTTTTGAATGATTTTAAGATTGTATTCTAGCTTTTTTTCATCAAGAATCCAGCATGGGGAAGGTAGGGTAGAGAGATTAAGATTTTTCATATAAAATTATAGCACCCAAAACTAAAAAATTTTGATATAATTGAGTATAAATAATAGTGCTAACGTTCAAAGGAGATAGAATGCAAAGAAGAAGAAATGAATCTGAACAAAAAAATATTAAATTTACAGGCAGTGAAATTACATTAGCAGCGAAGTTATTAGATAAGTTAAGCTCTAGTTTGGAGATTGTCTATTACTGTATGGAGCATGGAGAAAAAAGTGCAGTAGTTGTTATATTAATGAGTGCAAAAGAGATAGACTTACAAGAAGTATTGACAAAAGAAAAAAGAGAAACAGATATTTTGATAGAGATTGATCATGACGAATCTATGTTTGCACTAATTTGTCAAGATACACATATTGATGGAGGGTATCATTTTGCTGAACGCTTATTGGAAAATACTAAAGAAGCTAAAGGAAATCAAATTTATTGTTCTGCCATTGAAGTAAGAACTACGCGTGATGACATACGATATATTATTTTAAATCTTACAGAAATGTATGTAAAATCGAAAAGAGAAGCCATATCTGGGAAAATTCTTTTCAAAACATTAAATTAACTAGCTCTTTTTAAGGGGTTTTAGGTTAAAATTCCGTCCAAATACACCTACGTTTAGCAGGTAAATACAATCAAGGATGATTCAAAATGAAAAGAACATACCAACCACATAGTACTCCAAGAAAAAGAACACACGGATTTAGAACAAGAATGAAAACTAAAAATGGTAGAAAAGTAATTTCTGCTAGACGTGCAAAAGGTAGAAAAAGACTAGCGGTATAAGTCTTTTTGAAAGCTTGAGGTTAGTAGTATTAGCAAAATAAAACATTTTACTAGGGTACAAACGACCAAAGAGTTTAATAGCATTTACAATAAAAATGCATCAAAAGTGTGGCATACTCCTTATTTTGTTCTCTTCTACCGTAAAGGTAAAGAGAACAAAGTAGGATTTGTTGCATCTAAAAAAATAGGCAATGCTGTTCATCGAAACAGAGCAAAGCGTTTGTTAAGAGCACATTTCATTGAAAATATTGACCTGTTGTCTTCTGGATCTTATGTTTTAGTCGCAAAACCTGACTTAATAAGTGAAAGTTTTTTAAAAACTAAGAAATCCTACTTACAAGCACTAAAAAAGTGTGCTACATTAACATAATTTAACCCATATAACACTATACTATCAGACTATTAATTTAAAGGTAATACTTTGGAACAACAAGATTTAAATAAACGACTTCTCATCGCTTTGGCACTCTCATTTTTTGTATTTGTAGGATTCTCTTATCTATTTCCTCAACAAGAGACTCAAACCGCAACACAAACGCCTCAAACACAACAAGTATCTACAGCAGCAGGTAAAACTGTACCGACTCCTGCAAGTGCTACAGTAACACAAAAAAATATTACTGCACCAGTAGTGACATCATCGGAAAAACCATTGGTTGTCTTGACTTCCAATACATTTAAAATGAGTATAGATCGTTTTGGACGTATCTCAGATTTTGAGTTACAAGAAGATAAATATAAGAATGAAGAGGGAAAAAACCTTCATATTTTAGCACCAAATGAAGTAAAACCTTTGGAAATTAGATTCTCTGATGCAGGTCTAAATGAGGAAGCCTTTAAAACACCATATAGTTATGAAGGTAGTAAAACAGTTAATGTTTCAAGTGCTACTCAAACACTTACCTTTACACAAACACTTTCTTCTGTTACAGTTGTAAAAACATTAACAGTGAAACCAACGGGTGAATACACTATAGATATTACTACTTCTGTACCAGCACAGTACTATATTACTCCAGGGCATCGTCCAATGGCAGATACTTCAAGATATATGTTAGTTCGTGGAGCATTGATAAAAGGTGCAGATGATATTATCTTAACCATTGGAGATGGTGATGCAACTGGTAACGAAATAGTAAAAAATGCAAAAATTGCTTCTGCATTTGATAGATATGTTGCTTCAATGTTTTTTAATTTTGACAAAGGATTTAATGTCTCTGCACTGCAAGAAAAAGGAGAAAATCCTTTACTTTTTGTAGAAGGAACACAAGCCTTACACCTTGGTGGATATATTGGTCCAAAAGAGTATAAGACATTAAATGCTATTCATCCAGAACTTACTGATGCTATTGAGTTTGGTTGGTTTACATTCCTCTCTAAGCCATTTTTTAAAGTACTTTTATGGATAAACGATATGGTTGGAAACTGGGGATGGGCAATTATTCTCTTTACATTACTTGTAAAACTTATCTTGTTTCCACTCTCGTTTAAAGGGATGATGTCAATGAATAAACTTAAAGATCTTGCACCTAAAATGAAAGAGCTTAAAGAGAAGTACAAAGGCGATCCAGCGAAGATGAATATGAAAATGATGGAGATGTACAAAAAAGAGGGAGCAAACCCAATGGGTGGATGTCTTCCTATGTTACTTCAAATTCCTGTCTTTTTCGCACTCTACCGTGTACTTTTAAATGCAGATGAGCTTCAAGGTGCAGTCTGGATTAGTGGTTGGATTGACAATCTAGCAGCTGCCGACCCATACTATATTTTACCTATATTAATGGGTGTATCTATGTGGTTCCAGCAAAAGATTACGCCAAATAACTTTACTGATCCACTTCAAGAGAAAATTTTTCAGTGGTTCCCTGTAGGGATGGCATTTATGTTTATAATTATGCCTTTCCCTTCTGGTCTTGTACTCTACTGGGTTGTGAATAACCTCTTTACTATTGGTCAGCAATATGTTATTAACAACGCCTATGCTAAACAAAAAGCATCGAAACTAGCAGAGAAAAAATAAAGGAACTTGGCTATGAAAAAGGTTGAAGCAGCAACACTTGAAGAGGCTTATGCAAAAGCTTCAAAACTATTGGCTTGTTCTATATCTGAGTTACAATATGAAGTGATTCAGTACCCATCTAAGGGTATTTTAGGTTTTTTGAAAAAAAGTGCCATTATTGTTGCCACTTCTTATAAAAAAGAAGAGACAGACGTTGAAAAAGCAGTAGAAGTTCCTGCACCTAGCATAGAAGAGTCTGTGGCAGACTCTATTATGGAGGTAGTAAAACAGACAAAAGCACAAGAAAAAGAGAAAGTGCTAGAAGATGAGAGTGTTTTAGATAGTTTTTTTGAGGTAGAAAAGTCTGTTGAAACACCTCTCGTCTTAGAAGATGAAGTGTGTGTAGAAGAGGAAGAAAATATTGTTTATGAAGAGTTGGCTCTATTAATTGAAAATCAACTCAAAGAACTCTTAACGCTTTCATGTTTTGATATCAATATTGTTGAAGTAGATGTTAGAGATAATACAGCTCTTATTTTCATTGATGGAGAAGATGCTGCTTTACTTATTGGAAAAGAGGGCTATCGCTATAATGCTTTGTCTTATATGATTTTTAATTGGTTACATGCGAAGTATGAACTCTTTATTAAGCTTGAAATAGCAGAATTCTTAACCACGCAACAAGAGATGATTGCACATTACTTACTTCCTGTGATTGAAACTATTGAGTTAAATGGTAGAGGGAAAACTCGTTTTTTAGATGGAATCTTAGTCCAAATTGCACTAGAACAACTGCGAGAACATTTTCCAGATAAATATGTTGCAGTAAAAACAGGACGAGATGGTAAAAAATTTGTTGTGGTAAATGAGTTTAAATCCTCACAAAAAAACCATTACGTCTAGATGCATAATTCTATCGCAGCAATAGCAACTTCTAATGGTGTTGCCTCTATCTCTATCATAAGAGTAAGCGGTGCAGGTGCATTTGAAGTTGCACAAAAAATTTCTCATCTTTCTACTATTACACCACGTTATGCACATTTAACTTCACTTTACAATATGAATGATGAACTTATAGACAAAGCAATTGTTATTTATTTTTCCGCACCAAACTCTTTTACAGGGGAAGAGATTGTTGAATTTCAATGTCATGGGGGTATGATTGTTGCCCAAGAGATTTTAGATACTATTCTTTCGTATGGTGTACGTCTTGCAGAACCTGGCGAGTTTTCAAAAAGAGCATTTCTTAATGGAAAAATTGATTTAACAGAAGCTGAAGCAATCTCTAAACTTATTGAAGCCAAGTCGGTAGATGCTGCTAAAATCTTAGCAAAACAGATGAAGGGTGAATTACGTCTATTTGTAGAGGAAAATAGGGAAGCTCTTTTACGTTCTTTAGCATATTCTGAAGTGATGATTGACTATGCCGAAGAGGATATTCCTGATGATATTATGCAAAGCATAGTAGGGCAACTTGATGCATTGACACTTAAAATAGAACAAATTGTAGAGGCGAGCCATAGACGTAGAGGACTTATTGAAGGATTTAAGGTAGCGATTGTTGGTAAACCAAATGTTGGAAAAAGTTCTCTTCTTAACGCTTTTTTAAGTTACGACAGAGCCATAGTAAGTGAGATAGCTGGTACCACGCGTGACACCATAGAAGAGCAAGTACGCATAGGTTCACATATTATACGTCTTGTAGATACTGCTGGTATTAGAGAATCGGATGATACCATAGAAAAAATAGGGATAGAGCGTTCCTTGTCCTCTATAGAGGATGCTGATGTGGTGATAGCACTTTTTGATGCGTCACGTGAGTATGATAAAGAAGATAAAAAAATTATTACCCTTTTAGAAAATGTGGAAGATACACATGTTATCGTGGCATTAAATAAATGTGATTTAACTTTAGCCTTTGATAAAAGTAGTTTGTCTTCTTATGAAGTCATTGAGATGAGTGCAAAAAAAATCTTTACTCCTTTAACAAAAGAGTTAGAATCACTTTTTGATGCTATTGGTAAAAATGATGAGTTGATGTTAATCTCTACAAGACAAATAGAAGCAGTAAAAGAGACAAAACGGGCTATTTTAGAAGCTAAAGAGCCATTACTTCAAGGTGAGCTTGAGTTTTTCTCTTATCATATGCAAGAAGCAGTCAAAGCCCTTTCTTCTATTTCGAAACCTTATGACAGTGAAGAGATTTTAGATAAAATGTTTGGCGAATTTTGTTTAGGTAAATAGACTATGCCTGATATTGTTTTAGATTATTTTGAAAAATTTGAACTTTATTTTATTGCTATTTTAGGACTATTTACTCTATGGTTTATTTTGAATACAATACGCTATTATAGGGGTGAAAAAAGAAAAGTAAAACATTTGCATCGTTTTGCAAAACAAGGAGAATCACTCTCTCAATATGAGTTAGCCAAACGGTATGCAAAAGGACAAGCCCTCAAAAAAAATTGCAAAAATGCTGCTTATTGGTCGCAAAAAGCTTCATTTTCAGGGCATAGTGATGCAAAATCACTTTTTGAAAAAATTATGAAAAAAAGAGAGTGTTAATATATCTATTACATTCAGATTACAATATAAGGGGAAAAAATGTATAAAATATTTGGAATAAGTGCCATAGCACTTTTTATCTTTTCGGGATGTGTTCAGACAGAGATACCTAAAAAGGAACTTCCTAACTTGACACATACTTATGATGTTAATGATGTCGATATGTCTGATTTGGATGAAAACTTAACAGAAACAGAGCTTATTATGTCCGAAGAGGGTGAAGAGAGTAAAATGGCTCGTATTGAATTTCCTGTATCTGAATACTATGGCTTGCCACGTTCAGGAAGAGGTACAATAAAAGGAACCATCTATGTGAAAGACCTCTATGGAGATAAGGTTTTTGGTGCGGGGACAAGACTCTATCTAAACCCTATTACTTCATACTCTAAGCAGTGGTATGTTGAAAGTTATTTAGGAGGACATCAGATGCAAAAAGCAGATCCTAGACTTTTTAACTATTTACGCTTTACAGCATCAAATAGTAAGGGAGAGTTTGCATTTTATGGTGTACCAAGTGGGAGTTATTATCTTATAGGTACAGTTAAATGTGCAAATGAATGTGGATATAATAGTCTGAAAAGTATTCGTATTACAAAAAAAGTGACAGTACAAGGCAACCAAGTGATTGTGAAAGACTTAACTCAAAACATAAACTAATTTCTTAAAGCTTACCCTTTTGGGTAGGCTTTTTCTAAGGCACGGTAGAGTCCTTCCGGCGTAATATTTTCTTCTTTTTCTAAGATGCTTTGCATCATTACATTGTCCTCTTCACCATTCCAAATTTTAATGTAAGTTCCCTCTTTATATCCGTGGTCTTGTCTAAAAGTATTGAGAATATTTTTACCTACATAGAGTTTGTAAAGGCTCTCTAAATTGAGTCCAGATTGTACAGCAACATCAATAAATGCTTCCATTAGTGCCTGTGTATCATCTTTACAAAATAGGGTTTTGATTAGGGTTTCAACAACAGCTATTTGTGCATAATTGTCTTTGCTTGTCACGGTTGTTTTTGCAGTAAATTCTGAAAAGTTTTCAAGTGTGTGTATGTGCTTTGCCAAATCTTCAATAGAACCTAAATTTTTAACGCTATAGTCCTCTAACGCTTGTGACATAATAAAATGCCAAATATCTACAGCTTCAATTTTAATGTTTTCATAGTCAGGAGAAGCATCAATATTTTTCCAATGTTTCCACGGGTAAGACTCTATGAGTTCTGCACATTCTAAGTAGGTACATCGTTTCCAGTCAATGATTTTTCCATTTTTTGTTATGCCCTTTTCCCAACCTTTACCGTTGGTTGCATCGTTAAGTTGTTGTTGTAGTTGTAACATTTGTAAAATCTTGTCCATAAAAACCCTTTAAAATTATCTGACATATTCTACCTTTTCAAGCCTTATTTAGCACTTTTTGTGTAAAATAATAGCCTTATTTTATGCCCTAAAGGATGCACAAATGTCACAACCGATTGAAAACTTAGATGAAGTCTTAAAAAACCATAAACTCTCTAAAGAGGAGTATCAAGATATTTTACGTATTTTAGATGGTCGTCATCCTAACCTTGTTGAGATAGGAATTTTCTCTGCAATGTGGTCTGAACACTGTTCTTACAAGTCAAGTACCAAGTACCTTAGAGGGTTTCCAACCACTGCACCATGGGTTATTCAAGGGCCTGGTGAAAATGCAGGGGTTATTGACATTGGTGACGGAATGGCTGCTGTCTTTAAGATGGAGTCTCATAACCACCCCTCATTTATTGAACCTTTTCAAGGAGCAGCAACAGGTGTTGGTGGAATTTTAAGAGATATCTTTACTATGGGTGCGCGTCCAGTAGCAAACCTCAATGCTTTACGTTTTGGTACAGTAAAAGGTGATTCTGATATAGCAAAATACCAAAGACACCTTGTTCGTGGTGTGGTTGATGGTATTGGAAGTTATGGTAACTGTATGGGTGTACCTACTATCGGTGGTGAAGTGAGTTTTGATGAGTCTTACAATGGAAACATCTTGGTAAATGCATTCTCTTTAGGGCTTGTAAAATCAGATGAGATCTTCTTAGGTGTAGCCTCTGGTATTGGTAACCCAGTGATGTATGTGGGTTCTAAAACAGGTCGTGATGGACTAGGTGGGGCTGT
>Ga0256843_1002460_pt1 | contig 13490 bp, 13 predicted proteins | sample AlvinellametaG_FD_191572 | JGI IMG/M metagenome (GOLD analysis project Ga0256843, IMG submission 191572) | Pompeii worm associated microbial communities from hydrothermal vent at the East Pacific Rise, Pacific Ocean - Alvinella | ecosystem: Host-associated > Annelida > Integument > Unclassified ... | reverse complement strand
TACAAAGATTAAAAGAGAAATTGGGATTTAATCTTGTAAATGAAGATGCTTTAGCATATCAAAACTTTATGAAAAATTATAGTTCAATTACTGGTAAAGATTTGTATAACGGAACACTAAAAGATGTTCATAATAGTAATTTTGTAATCTCTGTAGGAAGTTATTTCAAATCAGATGCTCCATCTGTAAGATTTGCTTTTAATAATTCAATTAGTATTAATAAAGGTGCAGGATTATATTTCCATCCATTAGCAGATAAAACTGTAGAGGGATTTGGTAAAAAAGGTAAAACTATTGAAACAATTTTTCATAATCCTATGGCTGAAGAGGCAGTTTTATTTTTTATACTTGACCAATTTGGAAAAGATTTACCTAGTGAGATAGCATCTTATATAGAAAGTTTTAGAGAAAATAGAGTAAAAACTGTAACTGAAACTATAAAAGAAAAAGTTGTAGAAACTGTAACTGATGAAGAGACTGGTGAAGCTAAAGAGGTTACAAAAATGGTACCTAAAAAAGTATCTAAAGAGATTGAGTATGTTTATACTAAATTATTAGATATTATAGGAAGTGATGAAAATCTACTTGATACTATTACTGATATGTTAGCTAAAAAAGATAGTTTTTCTTTGGTTGTTGGTGCTGATTTATATACACATCCAAATAGTGAAAATATTGCTAAAATATGTGGTCTTATTGAAAAATATACAGAGTTTAAAGTTGTAGTTATCCCATCACAAACAAATACATTGGGTGTTAGTAAATTATGTGATTTAGATAAAGATATAAAAGGTACTACAGTTGGTTATAATTGTAAAGCTGATTTTGAATTATCTGCACTTGGTGATGGTGATTTAGATATGCCAACATTAAATCAACAAGAGGGAACATTTACAAATATTGATAAAAGAGTAGTTCCTACAAATGTTGCACTACCATACAATGGATATACATTGAATGATATAGCAAATGAGATACTTGATAATAAAAAAGAAAATACTATAGATTATACATCTACAATATTTGCTAAAGTAGATTTTGATGAACTACCTAATCAATTTACAAACTCTATGCAAGAGGATAGAGGATATCTATTAGAAGCAAATGATATAGCTTGGAAAGAGGTTATTAAAAAATTAAATGAGACTAAGTTAGAGGGTACTATTATATACAATGGTAATCCAATAAATCAATTCAATAATTTTACAGCGATATCTAAAAATTTATCAAAAGAGATAGTTGGATTGTATGTTTCTAGTGAATTATTGGAAAAACTTGGTTTATCTAGTGGTGATAAGGTAGAGGTAAAAACATTAAATGGTGATATTCAACTAGAAGTTGTAGTTGATAATCAACTTGCTGGTGATATTGCTTATGTACCAACATTTGATAAAAATATTGAAACTAAAAAACTATTTGCAGGATATAGATTTATATCAGCAAATATTAAAAAGGTGTAAAAATGGATAATGACATAATAATGACGATTGTTAAAGTTGTTGTAATACTTTCAGTATTTTCAGCTTTAGCAGGGTTTACGACTTATATAGAGAGAAAAATTCTTGCATTTATGCAAAGAAGACTAGGTCCTATGCATGTAGGTCCTTTTGGATTATTACAAATATTAGCAGATGGTGCTAAACTATTTACAAAAGAGGATTTTATCCCTCAACATGCAAATAGACCAATCTTTATGATTGCACCAGTTATTACAGCTGCTACTGCATTTATTGCTATGAGTGCAGTACCTTTTATACCTGGTGTGATTGTTTCTGATATCAATGTTGGTATATTATTTGTATTAGGTGCTATGGCAACAGGACTTTATGGACCATTACTTGGTGGTATGTCTCAAGCAAATAAATGGGGGCTTCTTGGAGGTGCAAGAACTGCTATACAACTTTTATCTTATGAAGTTGTTACAGGATTATCAATATTAGCTCCACTTATGTTGGTTGGAAGTTTAAGTTTGATAGATATAAATAATTATCAAGCTGGTGGAGTATCACATTGGTTGATATGGACACAGCCTTTAGCATTTGTATTATTTTTGATAGCTGGTTATGCTGAAACAAATAGAACACCATTTGATCTACTTGAGCATGAAGCTGAAGTTGTATCTGGTTATGCTACAGAGTATTCTGGTATGAGATGGGGTATGTTCTTTATTGGTGAATATGCAAACTTATTTACTGTATCGTTCTTAACAGTTTTAATCTTCTTAGGTGGATTTAATGATATGTGGTTTATACCAGGAACAATTGCTATTATATTAAAAGTTATGTTTTTAATATTCTTATTTTTATGGACAAGAGCAGCTTGGCCTCATGTAAGACCAGATCAACTTATGTGGTTATGTTGGAAAATTTTAATGCCATTAGCACTAGTAAATATTTTAATTACTGGTTTAGTGATGATGGTATAAGGGAAGAATTATGAGTTTTAATGATTTAAAAGAAAGAAATGTAGGTACTCAAGAGTATATGATGGTGGATATTGAAGAATATCCAGCTTCAGGATGGGAGGCATTTAAGCAAGTAACAAAAAGAACTTTAAGTGTTGAATTATTTAAAGGTCTTGGTATTGTATTTGGTGTTATGAAAAGAGCATTATTCAATGATGAGATGCATACAGTTCAATACCCAATGGAAAAATTACCAATATCTCCAAGATATAGAGCGGTTCATAAACTTTTAGGATTACTTGAAAGTGGTACAAATAGATGTATTGGTTGTGGATTGTGTGAAAAAATTTGTATAGCAAATTGTATTAAAATGGATACAAAAATAGATGAAAATTCAAGAAAAGAGGTTGTTGAATATACTATTAATCTTGGAAGATGTATTTTTTGTGGATATTGTGCAGAAGTTTGTCCAGAACTTGCTATTGTTCATGGTGGAAGATATGAAAATGCAAGTGAGCAAAGAGCTCATTTTGTACTTAAAGATGATCTTCTTACTCCATTTGACAATATTAAACAACAAATTGAATTTGATGGATTTGGTGCAATTAGCCCAGATGCAGATAATAAGATTAAAAAAACACCACTGGCGTATTAAGGATATATGATGTTTGAAGTAGTAGCTTTTTATTTATTTGCAATTTTAACTATTGCGATGTTTACTATCACGGTTATGACAAAAAATGCTTTATATGCATTGAGTAGTTTAGCTGCTGGTATGATATTTATATCTGCATTTTTCTTTTTATTAGATGCAGAGTTTTTAGGTGTAGTACAGATTATTGTATATACAGGTGCAGTTATGGCATTGTATGCTTTTGGTATGATGTTTTTTGATTCAATTAGTGATGTTCAAGAGAGTATTGCAAATCCTAGATTAACATTTATGTTAAGTGGGATGGTAGCATTAATTGTTGTAATGATTTTTGTTGCTCCAATGGTTGGTTCTAATATCACAGCTTCATATCCAATAGGTATGGCAGCTGATATGTATGGAACTATAGATGGTAATATCCAAGATGTTGGTGTTGTATTATTTACAAAATATTTAATACCATTTGAGGTAGCTGCTGTTATGTTACTTGTAGCTATGATTGGTGGTATTATACTTGCTGGTAAAAAAATGGATGAAGATTTAGCTCAAGCTATACAAGAAGAACAAGATCATCACCATAGTGATTTTAATAATAAGAAGGATCAATAATGGAAATTACATTAAATGATTATTTAGTATTGAGTACAATTTTATTTTCTATTGGATTATTAGGTGCAATAAGAAGAAAAAATTTATTGATGTTATTTTTTGCAACAGAGATTATGTTAAATGCAGTTAATATTGGTATGGCTGCTATATCAAAATTTCATGGAGATCTTACTGGTCAAATGTTTGCTTTCTTTATAGTAGCAATAGCAGCAAGTGAAGTTGCAGTAGGATTAGGATTATTGATATTATGGTTTAAAAGACATAATACACTTAATCTTGATAGCTTACAAAAGATGGAGGGATAAGAATGGAAAATTATGTATTAATAGCATTGTTTGCTCCACTTTTTGGTGCATTGTTTGCTGCACTTTTTGGTAATAGCAAAAAGATACAAATCACAGGTATAGTTACATCGTTGTTACTTGCTGTATCATTAGGAGCATCTATAAGTTTAGCTTACCATATATTTACAACAGAGGAAGCTATACATTTTAGTTTAATAGATTGGATTGTACTTGGAAATGTAAATATTCCATTTGGAATTGTAGTTGATCAAGTAAGTGTTACTATGATGGTTGTTGTTACAACAGTTTCAACTATGGTACATATCCATTCAAATGGATATATGGATCATGATCCATCTTTTAATAGATTTTTCTCATATCTTTCAGCATTCGTTTTTTCAATGATGATATTAGTTATGAGTGATAACTTTGCAGGATTATTTATAGGTTGGGAAGGTGTTGGACTTTGTTCTTGGCTTCTTATTGGTTTTTGGTATCATAAAGCTGATATTGAGAAATCTGATGATATTAAAAAATCGCCATTTTCAACACTATCACCATTTTCATCTATCTCTCCTAGTTATGCTGCAAATGAAGCATTTATTATGAATAGAGTTGCAGATTTAGGTATGTTAATTGGTATATTCTTAATATACTGGAATTTAGGTACAGTACAATATGATCAAGTTTTTGCCAATATTGGTGGATTAAGTCATGGAACTATAGTTCTTATAGCAATCTTCTTATTTATAGGTGCTATGGGGAAATCAGCACAATTTCCATTTAATACTTGGTTGGCAAATGCGATGGAAGGTCCAACACCAGTATCTGCACTTATCCATGCTGCAACTATGGTTACAGCTGGTGTTTATTTGGTAATTAGAGCAAATGAGATCTTTACAATCGTACCTGAAGTTGGTTATTTTATAGCTTGTCTTGGTGCTTTTGTAGCAATATTTGCTGCATCTCAAGCATTGGTTGCAACTAATATGAAAAAGATTATTGCATACTCTACATTATCACAACTTGGATATATGTTTGTTGCTGCTGGACTTGGTGCTTATTGGATAGCATTATTCCACCTTGCAACTCATGCTTTCTTTAAATCTGTATTATTCTTGGGTGCTGGTAATGTTATGCATGCTATGAATGATGAGATAAATATCAAAAATATGGGTGGATTGAAAAAACATATGCCATATACTGCATTGATTATGACTATTGCATCTGCTGCACTTGCTGGATTCCCATTCTTGGCAGGTTTTTACTCAAAAGAGTTGATTTTGGCTTCAGCATTTAGTGAGCATGCAACTATCCTTTGGGCAATATTATGGTTTACAGCAGGGTTAACAGCATTTTACTCATTTAGATTAGTTATGTATGTATTTTATGGTAAAGAAAATTATCACGATTTAGGATATCATCCACATGAATCTTATGGATATGTTATTGCTGCTATGACACCACTTGCAATATTAGCTATTGTTGCAGGTTGGTGGGAACATGAATTTGTAGAATTTGCTACAAAAGTTTTACCAGCATTTCATCCTCATTTAGAAGGTAATACAGGTTTAATTTTGATGGTAGTGACTATATCTATATCATTATTTGGTATTGGATTTGCATATTTTAAATATCAAAAAGATGGTAAATATTTTGGAGAAGCACTTCAAAATAGATTTTGTTATAAATTATTAGCAAATCAATATTATTTTCCACATATGATTGATAGATTTATTAATAGACCTTATCTAGCATTATCAAGATTCTCATGGAAAGAGATAGATGTTAAGATTATTGATACAATAGTTGATAGTATAGCAGGGGCTATCTATTCAGGTGGAGAAAGTGGTAGAACAATTCAAACAGGAAATCTATCAAAAGCATTAAAATTAATGACAGGTGGTGTAGTAGTATTACTTATCCTTGTGTTAATTTTTGGTTCAATTAAGTAGGGGAGAAAAGGATGGAACATATTTTATCTATTTTAATATTTTTTCCAGTATTTGCAGCTATCGTAGGGCTGTTAGTGCAGAAAGATGCTATTAGAGTATATGGTATAGTAGTAACAGCTATAGAGTTTTTTATATCGTGTGTTATGTGGTATAATTTTGATGTTACAAATGGTAGTATGCAATTTACTGAATTTGTGCCAATTATTACACAATATGGTATTTCATACAATCTAGGATTGGATGGTATATCATTGTTTTTAATTGTTATGACAACATTTATAACAATGATTGCTATTATTGGTTTAAGTGAGACAAGAGATTTAAAAAATCTTATTATTACTGTTTTATTTTTAGAGATGGCTATGGTAGGTGTATTTGTTGCACTTGATGCTATAGTATTTTATGTATTTTGGGAATTTTCTTTGGTACCTATGTTGTATATCATTGGTGCTTGGGGTGGAAATCTTAGAATTTATGCTTCTATTAAATTTTTCTTATATACATTTACAGGTTCGTTATTGATGCTTGTTGGTATGTTATTTTTAGCATATACTTATGCTCAAACTACAGGAACTTGGAGTTTTAATTTGATGGATTGGTATATGTTACCTTTATCATTGAGTACTCAGCTTTGGTTATTTGTAGCATTTTTCTTGGGATTTGCTATCAAAGTACCTATGGTACCATTTCATACTTGGCTTCCTTATGCTCACGGACAAGCTCCAACAATAGGTTCAGTTATACTTGCTGCAATCTTACTTAAAATGGGTACTTATGGATTTATTAGATTTTCATTACCATTATTTCCAGATGCAACAACTGTATTTATGATACCTATGGCAATTTTAGCAATTATAGCTATTGTGTATACTGCTATGGTAGCTTATGCACAAGAGGATATGAAGCAAGTTATCGCTTACTCTTCAGTATCTCATATGGGTGTAATTATCCTTGGTATATTTGCACTTAATGTTGAAGGTATTGGTGGAAGTTTATTTTTAATGATTTCACACGGAATTGTATCAGGAGCATTATTTATGCTTGTTGGTGTGATATATGATAGAAAACATACAAAAATTATGAGTGAATTTGGTGGATTAGCAAAAGTTATGCCAATGTATGCAACTATTTTTGGTATTATGCTTATGGCTTCAGTTGGGTTACCATTGACTATTGGTTTTGTTGGGGAATTTTTATCATTACTTGGATTTTTTGCAGTATCACCAACTTTAACAGCAATTGCTGGATTGACAATAATTTTAGGTGCAATTTATATGTTGGTACTTTACAAAAAAACATTCTTTGGTCCAATTGTTCATGAATCAAATCTAAAATTGAAAGATCTAAATGGAAAAGAGTATGCAGCATTGATACCTTTAGTTATGTTGGTTGTTTATTTAGGTGTTCATCCTAAACCAATATTAGAACCAGTTGATGCTAGTGTTAAACAATTAGTTCAAGTGATGGCAGAAAGATCTGTTACAACTAAAGCTCAAGAAACAATAGCAAGAGTAAATACAATAGGGGAGAAAAAATAATGATGACTCCAATTCAAATAGATGTTGCTAGTTTAAATCTAGCATCGATAGCACCAATGACAGTAGCAATAATTGGTGCATTGGTTATATTATGTATAGATATGTTTACAAAGCATACAGATAAACATCTTTATGTTGTTCTTACTATATTATTCTTACTTATGGATTTAGGTACAATAGTAAGTTATGATGGAGCTACTAGAGGGTTCTTTGATGTTATGTATGTAGATGGTATATCGTTACTAGCTCAAGCAATTATTGTAGTTGCTTCTGGATTGTTTATATTTTTAAGTTTATCTAAACAAAGATTTCATGATTATAGATATCCAGAGTATTTTGCTTTATTTTTATTTATGACAGCTGGTTTTCAATTTATGACAGCTAGTGATAATCTTATCCTTATTTTTGTAGGACTTGAAACAGCGTCTATGAGTTTATATACACTTATAGCTATGCATAATAGTAATAAATCATTTGAAGCAGCAATCAAGTATTTTACAATGGGTGCTTTAGCAGCTGGATTCTTTGCATTTGGTTCTATGATATTTTATTATTTAACAGGAAGTGTTGAATTAGCTGAGATATCTCAATCTTTTGCAAATAATAACTTTCAAAACCAAACTTTAATTCTTTTAGGTGTTGTATTTTTACTTGCAGCTATTGGATTTAAGTTATCTTTAGTTCCATTTCATGTATGGGCTCCAGATGTTTATGAAGGAAGTAGTGCTTCTATGGCTGGATATATTGCCATTGTTCCAAAAATTGCAACACTTGTAGTAGCTATTAGATTTTTTGAGATATTTATATCTGCAAATAATGTATGGGTACATGATATACTTTATGTACTTGCAGTTACAACAATGACATTGGCTAACTTAGTAGCATTGGTACAAACAGATGTAAAAAGAATGTTGGCTTATTCATCTATAGCACATGCTGGTTTTGTACTTGTAGCTATTATGTTAGGTACTACACAAGCTATTGAAGGGTTGTTTTTATACTGGATATTATTCTCTTTTGTAAATCTTGGAGCTTTCTCTATGTTATGGGTACATAGAACAAAAAGATCACCATCTTATTATGGACTTAAAAGTGATTATCAATTTGATAAATTTGCAGGATTGATAAAAACATCACCATTATCAGCAGTATTACTTGGTATATTGATGTTTGGACTTGCTGGAGTTCCTCCATTTTCAGTATTCTGGGGGAAAATGTATCTAGTAAGTGCAACAATTAATGCTGGTGAAGTTATGCTAGCTATCATTATGGTATTAAACTCAGCAATAGCTGCATTTTACTATATGAAACTAATTGTATATATGTTCTTTAAAACAAGAGAAGATGAAAAAGTTTTAGAGTATGCAGAGATGAGTGGTACTATACTTAAAGTTATAATTGCTATAGCAGTTACATTTGCTATTACAGCAGTATTCTGGGTAAGTCCAATTTTAGAGATTGTATCTCAAGCAGTACAAACAAGTGGATTTTAGTAGTTAATTCTGCTAAGATATAATCCATTTGGTGAAGCTAGTGTCCATGACACTAGCTTTTTTTATTTCTATTGTATAATTTTGATTTATAAAAGATTGTGATACAATACTGTATTACAAAATACAAAGGTATAAAATGGTAGCAACAGTAAGATTAGATAATACACTTGAAGATATACTATCAAATTTATCAAAAAGTTTACAAAAAAAGAAAAGCGACATTATAAGAGAAGCCATAAAATTATATGCTTTAAATGTGCAGAACAATAAAAAATCAAGAATATTAAATGCAGTAAATAAGACAAAAGATATAGATAAAGTAGAATTTAAAGAGTTAAGAGAGCTTGAAAATGCAACTTTATAGAGGTGATATTTATATAGCAAATTTAAACCCTGTAAAGAAAAATAATGAGATGGGTAAGATACGACCTGTTTTGATATATCAAAATGATGAACTAAATCAAAGTGATTATCCTACAACTATAATATTACCTTTAAGTACTCATCTTATAGATGATGCTCAGCCTTTAAGATATAGAATAACTAAAAGAGATAATTTAAAAGAAGATTCAGATATTGTTCTTACTCAAATACGAGCAATAGATAATGATAGACTAATAAAAAAGATATCATCTATATCTATTAGTGAACTTAAAGATATAAAACAACTTTTTGATGAGATTACAAGCTAAGAGATTGTATCTCAAGCAGTACAAACAAGTGGATTTTAGTAGTTAATTCTGCTAAGATATAATCCATTTGGTGAAGCTAGTGTCCATGACACTAGCTTTTTTTTATGGAGTTGATTTTTCAAATCTTCCAAAGTTAGTTTTTTATCAGATATTTTTAATAAAAAATCAACAATCATCCTAATTTGACTTCTTAGATATGAATTTGCATTGAAATTGATAATTATCATATCTTTATATCTATATATCTTGATACTATATATCTCCCGTATAGTACTAATAGGCTCACTACCTTTTTTACTAAAATATTCAAAATCATACACACCTGTAAGTATTTTTGATGCTTGTTTGATAAGTTCTATATTTATATGTGGTTTGTAGTACATATAGTTGTAATTGAATGGGGTTAGTGGTTTGGTTGATATAATATATCTGTATGATCTTTTTTTTGCACTAAATCTAGCATGAAAATCATCAGATACCATTTTGATAGATTTGATATATATAAACTTACAAATAAGATGATTGAGTTTATCTTTTAATTTTGTTAAATCTTTCCAATAAGATGGGATAGTACAAGATACAACTTGATATGTTGCATGGACATCTTTATCGGTTCTACCACTAAAGTCTGTTTTATTATGTATTCCTAAGATTTTAAGTGCTTTTTGGAGTTCACCTTGTACTGTTATAGTTTTTGGTTGTATTTGTGAGCCATTGAATTTTGTCCCATCATAACTTAAAATAATTTTTATATTCATATTAGTAGTATGGTTTAGTTTTTTTGATATAAAATAAAATAGATATAATTATCCATACAATAGGTACTAATACCAATAGATAATACTCTCTATGAGTAGCTATATTTTGAGTGATAACCATATAAAATATAACTAAACTAATAGCATAGATGGTATTTCTGTTTTTTTGGTATCTAGGATTAAAATAACCAAATGCAACATAAAATAATATAGATATAAGAGGTAACAATGCTATAAATGTATTTTGCAATATCATTCTTCTTTTTGTAGATTTTGGAGTATTATCTTTCCAATAATTTATAATATCATCTAAAGATGATATATTTTTTGATTGTTTGATATGGTTATTCATAATCATCTTTTCAAAATCTATTTGATTTATATCTTTTGTTATAGTATTTACACTACCATCAAATAGGTTTAAACTCAAAGAGCTATCTTGGTTCTGTATAAATGCTTGTTTGGCTAATATAAATCTATCTGAGTCCTCTTGGGGTTTAAATAATATAATATCTTTATATAACTTTTTAGTTTTCTTTTCAACATATATGTACCAAGGGCCAAATCTCTGTCCATATTCACTTGGTTTGATATTAAATTGTGCATCTTGTGATTTTTGGCTCATAAATTTATCTTCAAGATAATTAGCTTGAGGAATAAGTATAAAAGATATAATAAATAGTGTAAAAGAGAACAAAAAAGATATTGGTAAAAATATCTTTAAGAGTTTTAATGGTGATAATCCAAAGCTAGTAATTACAATCAATTCATATTCAGCAGATAATTTTGATAGATTTAAAATCATAGATATAAAAAATGTAATAGGTAAAGTATAAAGTAATATTTGAGGAACACTTAACATATATAGATATATAAGCTCTAAAAAGCTAATAGTGATAACAGAAGTATAAGAAGCAATCTTTACAAGTAATATAACAGATGTGATAGAATAAAGTGTAAAAAATAGAGGGAAAAAAGTATCAGAGATAGTTTTGAATAGATATTTTTTTAATCGTTTCACTATATTAGTCCATTTATTATATTTATAATCACATTATCATATATAAAACAACATAAAAATCCCAAACTAAGATAAGGGATAAATGGTGTTTGAATATCATTATTTTTTATTGTTGAATATATTGCTGGAAGTATAGCAAAAATTGCACTAAAAAAGATAGCTATTAGACCAAGTTTTACTCCAAGTATTCCACCAATAATTGTAACGATAGGAATATCACCTTCCCCTAATGCAGTTTGTGTTTTTAAATCTTCATTTTTTGTTAGTTTTGATTTTATATTTTGGATATAAAAAGTGATAAAAAAGTTTAAAAGTACAAATCCCCCTGCAAACTCTAAAGCAACTATAAAATCAAAATCTTTAATATAAAAAGCTATTATTAAAACTAACAACAAAAGATAATCTGGTACAGCTTTATATCTAAAATCTATAAATGAAAGTAAAATTAATATATAAAAAAGTAAAGTAAATATAAAGAAATCAAAACTCAATCCAAGTTTTATATACAATAATAAAGTGATGATACCACAGATAAATTCAACTATAGGATATACTATGGAGATAGGTTGTTTACAATTTGAGCATCGCCCTTTTAAAAAGATATATGATAGTAGTGGGATATTTTCATACCATTTGATAGTATGGTTACAATTTGGACAAATTGATCTTTTGGGTTCTATAAGAGATATACCCAAAGGTAATCTATAAATAAGCATATTTATAAAACTACCAAATACCATCCCAACAACAAATATCAATATCTCCATATTGTATTATATTCCACCAAATCTTCTATCTCTTTTGTGAAAATCACTTATTAAGTCATCTAATTCATTTGTAGAAAATTCAGGCCAAAAAGATTGTGTAAAAAATAGTTCAGCATAAGCTATTTGCCACAATAAAAAATTTGATATCCTAATCTCACCACTTGTGCGGATTAGCATATCTACATCAGGGATATTTGCAGTATCCAAGTGTTTTGTAATATTTTCTTGAGTTATCTCTAAATCTTTATCATTTAGTTGTTTTACAGCTCTAGTTATCTCATCACGACTACCATAATTTAAAGCCAATATTTGAGTAAGTCCAGTACAATGTGATGTTTTATCCTCGGTATCTTTGATAATTGTTTGTAGTTTGTTTGAGAATTTAGTTATATCACCTATAGCTTTAAATCTTACATTATTTTTTAGATATATTGGTAGTTCACTTTTAAAATATCGCTCAAGTAGTTTCATCAAAAATTCAACTTCAAGTTTTGGACGGTTCCAATTTTCAGTAGAAAAAGCATAAAGGGTAAGGTATTTTATACCAATATTACTACAGTGTATAGTTATATCTCTTACAGTTTTTGCTCCTGCTTCATGCCCTTTTGTACGGTTTAATCCTTGCTCTTTTGCCCATCTACCATTGCCATCCATGATAATAGCTATATGTATTGGAAGTGGTGGTGTTATATCTTGATTGTTATTGTTCAAAGTTACTCTTTAAATTGTTCTTTAAGCTCATCAAGTAGTTGTAAGGATAGTTCCAATTTATCCAACATATCAAACTTTACACCATTTGTTTGTTTTGTGATTAGTTCTATACTATTTGTATCATTTCCAAAATTATTATTTTCATCTAATATATTTAAACAAACTCCATCAAGATTTTTATTGTTTAACATATCTATAGCATTTTGATTTGCTATTGATTTATTGGTTTCAGCTTTAAATCCTATAGTGTAAATATCTGTTTTATCAATAGTTTTTAGTAGATCGATATTTTGTTTTAGTTTTAAATCCCATTTTTCACCAATATCTACTTTTTTTATCTTGCCAATTTGAGGAAAAGCTGGAACATAATCACTCACCGCTGCTACACCAAAAAAGTAAGGTTTTTTCTGTATCAATTTTATCTCACTATTATCCATAAGTGTAGCATCACTTAGCTTACCTTTTTTAGCTACTCTTATACTATCATTTACATACTCTAACATCTCATTTGTAGTTTGTACTTTTATAGTGTGTATTTGTGATGGTATTTTTATATCTTTTGTAGTTACCAAGCATACATCAGCCCCTTTGTAGTATAAAGCAGTA
>Ga0256843_1002458_pt1 | contig 13495 bp, 11 predicted proteins | sample AlvinellametaG_FD_191572 | JGI IMG/M metagenome (GOLD analysis project Ga0256843, IMG submission 191572) | Pompeii worm associated microbial communities from hydrothermal vent at the East Pacific Rise, Pacific Ocean - Alvinella | ecosystem: Host-associated > Annelida > Integument > Unclassified ... | reverse complement strand
ATATGATTTATCAGCAACGCTTAACATGAAATCAATTTCACCGTCAACCGCATACGGATAAAGAATAGGCTCATCATCAAGAATAATATCAACTTTAGTAGGACCTCCCCTAACCTGAGAAGTATACGTACCTACCTGAACTCCGTATTTTCCAGCTTTTACGTAAGCTCTTGCTAAAATCTCACCAGCAAGAAGGACACCCTGTCCTCCAACCCCTGTAAATCTTAATTGTTTTCTCATTAGTTGCCCCTTACTCTGTCGATTAGTTTGTAGTATTCTTCACAGTATTCCGGCTCTTCTACGTGATGTAAGATTCCTCTTGGTTTTACACCTTTTTGTTTAAGCTCGTATTGCTCTTCAGGGCTTAGTTTATCCCATTTGTTTTTAGGCATTAAGTTACCTTCAATCCAGTCCATATTTTGTTTAGCCTGAGCTAATTTATTTTTTCTACCGAAGTTTACGTGACAGTTTGAATGGACGTCAAAGAAACTGAATCCTTTATGCTGGAAACCTTTTACAAAAAGTCTTTCAAGTTTTTGAGCTTCGGCTACGCTTTCTCTACCGATAAATGTAGCACCAGCACCTTTGGCAAGTTCCGCCGGGTCAAAAGTCGGGTCGATGTTTCCGTACTGAGTAGTTACAGACCATGCACCTTTTGGAGTAGTCGGTGAAACCTGGCTGTTTGTAAGACCGTAGATAAAGTTATTGATTAATACGAAATTCAAATCAATATTTCTTCTACATCCGTGAATTGTATGGTTACCACCGATTGCAAGTCCGTCACCGTCACCCGCTACAACGATTACATGTTTATCAGGGTTTGCAAGTTTGATACCTGTTGCGTATGCCACAGTTCTTCCGTGTGTCGTATGAACAGTGTTTGCGTCGATGTAGCTTGAAAATCTTCCCGAACATCCGATACCAGATACAACACAGATATCGTTTTTATCCCATCCTAGTTTTGCAAAAGCTCTGATCATTGCTTTCATAATAATACCATCACCACATCCCCAACACCATAGTGTCGGCATTTTGTCTGTTCTTAAATAATAATCGTAATTAAATGCCATTATCTGCTCCTTATACCATTTCTTTTAATTTTGCTTTTATTTCTGCCGGAGATATAGGTCTACCGTTTGCTTTGAATAGAGTTTCGAAATCTCTTCTTCCGCTTACTCTTTCGATTTCTTTAATATACTGACCTTTGTTCATTTCAGTTACAAGTACTTTGTCGAATTTTTTGCAAACTTCCGCAATTTTTTCTTCCGGAGACGGCCATAATGTAATAGGTCTGAAAAGTCCTACCTTAACACCTTCTTTTCTTAGTTCTTTAATTGCTTCTTTTACAGAAAGTGACACACTTCCGTATGCGATTACTGCAATATCAGCATCGTCAAGCATAAATTCTTCATAACTTTCAATCTCATCTTTATGAGCTAAGATTTTATTAAACAGTCTGTCAATTAAATCCTGACACATTTTAGCGTCTTCTGTAGGGAATCCTGTAGGTCCGTGATGAAGTCCTGTAATATGGTATCTGTATCCTTTAAAAAACGGATTTAGAATTGCAGGTTCATCCTGAGGCACGTCATAAGGTCTGTAATTTTCAGGATCACCCTCATATACTCTTCTGTTTACTATATTTTTTTGAACTTCTTCCAGATCAGGAAGTTCGGCTTTACCAACCATATGACCCAATGTTTCGTCAAGTAACACGAATACCGGAGTCATAAATCTTTCTGCAAGATTAAATGCTCTTACAGTTTCAGTATAACACTCTTCCAAGCTTCCGGCACATAATGTAATTGATTGATAATCACCGTGTGTAGGAGCCTGTGCCTGAAGAATATCACCCTGCTGCGGTCTTGTCGGAAGACCAGTAGACGGACCACCTCTCATTACGTTTGTAATTACAAGAGGAACTTCAGCAATAAATGCTAAACCGATCTGCTCTGATTTTAATGAAATACCAGGACCAGATGTATTTGTCATAGACTTAACACCGCTCATACTAGCACCAAGTGCTACAGAAATACCTGCGATTTCATCTTCCATTTGGATAAACTGTCCACCGACTTTTGGCAGTAATTTACTCATTTCATGAGCAATCTCACTTGACGGCGTAATTGGATAACCGCCGAAAAATCTACATCCGACATCAATTGCTGCTTTGGCTGCCAGCTGGTTTCCTGTGCTTACTACTTCTCTTGGCATTACGCTTCTCCTTTTAACTTTTTAACTTCATTTAATTTTTTAAATTTATACTCATCTCTTTCTGCTACAAAAATACAAAAATCCGGACATTCAAGTTCGCACTCTCTACATCCGATACAATATTCAGGATGTGTAACTTTTACCATTTGTCCTAAAATATTATGCGGATCAGGTACCATTTCTAAAACTCCCGTAGGACAGAAATCAACACATAATTCACAACTTTTACATTTACTTTCATCAACCCATACCGGTGTATTTTCCGGAGCAGGTAATTTAAAATCTACATTTAATGCCATATAAACTCCTTTAGCGTTTCTTTACGTTATATATAATACCAAAATTAACACTAAAAAACTCTTAATAAAAATAACAACCTATATTATTGTGTAAAAATGTTACATATAAACAGCTTGATAATAAAACTAAAAAATAATTAGTAAAAAATATGTTGCTTTAATCTAATAAAAACAGCAAATATTACCATTCTTAACGTTTTAAAATTTATTGTGTATTTTAGAAGTTAATGTAAGATAGGTAAAAAAGATAAAAACCCAAAAAAAGGGTTCGAAGATTATTTTTTCTCCTGAAGAGCTTTTGCAACAGTTGTCCCGATATCCGCAGGAGATTCAACTACATATACACCGGCTTCTGCCAGTGCTGCCATTTTTTCTGCAGCAGTACCTTTGCTTCCGCTAATAATCGCACCAGCATGCCCCATTCTTTTACCTTTAGGAGCAGTTTGTCCTGCAATAAACGCTACTACAGGTTTGCTAATCTGTTCTTTAATAAGTTTAGCTGCCTGAATTTCAAGATCCCCACCGATTTCACCTATCATTACAATTGCTTCTGTTTCAGGATCCGCTTCAAACATCGGAAGAAGTTGTTTATAACTAAGACCGATTATAGGGTCACCACCGATACCAACAGCAGTAGTGATACCGAACCCTTCTTTTACCACTTGGTTACTTGCTTCGTAAGTTAACGTACCAGATTTAGAAATAAGACCAACATTACCTTTTTTGAAGATGTTACCAGGCATAATTCCGATTTTACACTCTTCAGCAGTAATAATACCAGGACAGTTCGGTCCGATTGTATTCATTCCTTTCTTCTGTGCGTAATGTTTTGCATACATCATATCTTTAACCGGAGCGCCTTCTGTAATAATTACAGCAAGTTCAATTCCCGCATCTGCAGCTTCCATTACAGCGTCTGCAACGAATGCAGGCGGAACGAAAATCATACTAACAGTAGCACCGGTAGCTTTTACAGCATCTTCAACAGTATTGAATACAGGTTTTCCAAGGTGTGTCATTCCGCCTTTGTTTGGTGTAACACCGCCTACGATTTGAGTCCCATATGCCATACATTGTTCAGCATGGAAAGTACCTTCTTTACCGGTAAACCCTTGCACTATTACTTTCGTATCTTTATTAACCAAAATACTCATTATAACTCTCCTTTCGCAGCTGCAACAGCTTTTTTAGCACCGTCTTTTAGATTCTCAGCAGGAATAATATTTTTAATATTCGCATTTCTTAGAATTTCTGCAGCTTCCTCTGCATTTGTTCCGTCAAGTCTTACGATTACAGGAACGTTTACTTCTACTTTTTCAGTAGCCTGTAAAATACCGTTAGCAATTCTGTCACATCTAACGATACCACCGAAGATATTTACAAAAATTGATTTAACGTTAGGATCGCTAAGAATAATTTCAAATCCTTTTGCAACAGTTTCAGGATTAGCTCCACCACCAACGTCTAAAAAGTTTGCCGGCTCTCCGCCTTCGTGTTTGATAATATCCATAGTAGCCATTGCAAGACCGGCACCATTAACCATACATCCAACGTTACCGTCAAGTTTAATATAGCTTAGTCCGTATTTTTTAGCTTCCACTTCTGTAGGTTCTTCTTCGTCTAAGTCTCTCATTTCAGCAATTTCAGGATGTTTATAAAGTGCGTTGTCGTCAAATCCCATTTTAGCGTCAAGTGCTAAAAATTTACCGTCGCCAGTTTTGATTAGAGGATTGATTTCTATCATTTCAGCGTCATTATCCATATATACGTTATATAACGCGCTTGCAAATTTAATAAATTCTCTTTGCTCGTCTTTTGGAAGACCAAGACCGAATGCAAGTTTTCTAGCATGGAAAGGCTGGAATCCTATTGCAGGATCAATTGCTACTTTAATGATTTTTTCAGGTGTTTTTGCCGCCACTTCTTCAATCTCCATACCACCTTCAGTCGAAGCCATCATTACAGGCATTTCAAGGGCTCTGTCTAGTACCATACCAAGATATAGTTCATCTTTAATATCAGCACCCTCTTCAATATATACTTTTTTTACAACTTTTCCTTCAGGACCTGTCTGATGAGTAACAAGTGTCATTCCAAGCATTTCTTCAGCAATTTTTTCTACTTCTTCAAGGCTTTTAGCAAGCTTAACACCTCCAGCTTTACCTCTACCGCCGGCATGGATCTGAGCTTTTACAACCCAAAGGTTTCCGCCAAGCTCTTCAGCTACTCTTCTGGCTTCCGGACCGCTGAACGCAACTCCGCCTCTTGGTGTCGGAACACCGTATTTTCTAAATATCTCTTTTGCTTGATATTCATGTATGTTCATTTAATCTCCTTTCAATAGTTTAAATATTATAAATGAATTATTTCTGTTCCCACTCTTTTCTGCCCTGTTCATATAAATCATTACCGTAACAGTCGTTAACAACAACAACAGGCAGATCTTCTACTTCAAGTCTTCTTATCGCTTCTGGACCTAATTCAGGATATGCGATAACTTCCGCTTTTTTTATTCTTTGTGCAAGAAGTGCTCCTGCACCTCCTGTAGCACCGAAATATACCGCTTTATATTTTTTACATGCTTCTTTTACGGCTTCGTTTCTTTTACCCTTACCAATCATTCCCTTTTGTCCGTGTTCGATAAGAATAGGAGAATAACTGTCCATTCTGTAACTGGTTGTAGGTCCTGCACTTCCGATAGGATCACCAGGTTTCGGAGGTGTAGGTCCCACGAAATAGATTACGCTGCCTTTCAAATCAAACGGAAGTTCTTCTCCTTTTTCTATTAAATCCACAAGTCTTTTATGAGCCGCATCTCTAGCAGTATAAATTACGCCGGTAAGATATACAATATCTCCGGCTTTTAATTTTTCTACGTCCTCGTCTGTAAGTGGAGTTTTTAATTTATATTCAGCCATTGTTTCTCCTTAAATAGTTATATGAGAATGTCTAGAACTATGACATTGGATATTTACAGCAACCGGCAGTGATGCGATATGACACATTCTGTTTTCATATGTTTCAATATGCACGGCAAGTACAGTCTGAGTACCTCCCATACCCATTGCACCGATTCCGAGTTTATTAAGCTCTTCTTTAAGCTCAGCTTCAAACTCAGCCATTTCCGGATCAGGGTTTTCAGTACCGATGCTTCTGAAAAGCGCATGTTTACTCATAACAGCCGCCATATCGAAACTTCCGCCTATACCTACACCTACTACTAACGGCGGACAAGGGTTCGGACCTGCGTCGCTTACAACTTTTTTGACAAATTCTTTAATTCCCGGTTTACCCTGAGCAGGAGCTAAAACAGTAGCACGTGATACGTTTTCGCTTCCTCCTCCTTTAGCGGCATATTCTATTTCGATTTTATCACCCGGAACTAAATCGAAGTAAATTACAGGAGGAAGGTTATATCCGGCTTTGTCTTTAAGGTTAGCTCTTGTAAAACAGTCACAAGTAGAAGCTCTTAAATACCCTTCTTCATAACCTTTTCTTGTTCCTTCGTAAATAGCATCTCTAAGAGTTCCGCCTTCAACTTTTACGTCTTCTCCGACTTTCACGAAATAAATTGCAAGACCGGTATCCTGACATAAAGGTTTCCAGTCTTTTTCCGCAATTTCAGCATTTTCTAAAAGCTGTTTAAGTACGGCACGAGACACTTCACTTTTTTCTTCTTCATATGCTTTTTTTAACGCTTCAAGCATATCCGGAGCCAAGTGAGTCGTTGAGTAGATTATCATATCTCTTATTGATTTTACGATATCGTCATATTTTACTACTCTCATTTTTCTTCCTTTAAAAAGTCTTTATTTAATATATCCACCATCTCTTTTACTGCACCGACGCTTTTTCTGAAAAGCTCTTTTTCACAAGGATCAAGAGTTACTTCTATAACTTTTTCGGCACCGTCTTTACCTATCATTACAGGCACGCCGTTTACGATGTCTTTATATCCATATTCACCGTCAAGATATGCTGCGCAAGGGAATATCTGTTTAGAATCTTTAAGAATCGCTTCCACCATTATAGCAGTTGATTTACCAGGCGCAAAATATGCACTTCCTGTTTTAAGATATCCTACAATCTCGGCACCTGCTTTTTTTGTTCTCTCAACAACTTCATCTATCTCTTTTTGGCTTAAAAGATCGCTTAACGGCACACCCGCTACAGTCGAATATTTCGGAAGAGGCACCATAAAATCACCGTGCCCTCCTATTACACTTGCTCTGATCTGTCCGGCACCGTAACCTAATTTTTCATAAATAAAATAAGCCATTCTCGCACTGTCAAGAATTCCAGCCATTCCGATTACTCTGTTTTTAGGAAAACCGGATACTTTTAGAGCTGTATATGTCATAGCGTCAAGAGGGTTTGATACCACAATCAAAATAGCATCGGGAGCCACTTCTTTTACCTGAGTTACAACATCTCTCATAATTTCCGCGTTTTTGAATAAAAGATCTTCTCTTGTCATTCCGGGTTTTCTTGGAAACCCTGCCGTAATTACAACAACTTTACTTCCTCTTACGTCTTCATAGCTTTCAGCAGCTCTTACAATGGAATGGCTTCTCACGGCACTTGCGGCATGGCTCATATCAAGCGCTTTACCTTTAGCTCTGTCCGTATCTCTGTCGACCAAAATAATTTCATGAGCAAGCCCTTGCATTGCAAGAGAATAAGCAACAATGCTTCCGACATTTCCTGCACCTACTATTGATACTTTATTTGACATTTTTAACCTTTAAAAGGAAAATAATCCCAAAAGGGATTATCTTAAAGCATCTATAATTTTATTAAATGTTTCACTTGGTCTCATATATTTTTCTACTTTTTCTTCGTTCGGATGATAGTATCCTTCTATATCAGCCGGTTTCCCTTCAGCTTCAGCTATTTCAGCTAGGATTTTTTCTTCGTTTGCGTTAAGCTCTTTCGCAATCGGTTTAAATTTAGCTTCAAGTTCGCTGTCACCACAGTTAGCAAGTTCTTCAGCCCAATATCTAGCTAAGTAATAATGACTTCCTCTATTATCAAGCTGACCAGCTTTTCTTTTTGGTGTTTTGTCATTTTCAAGATATTTACCTACTGCTCTATTTAAAGCATCTGCAATAATTTCAATTTTTTCATTAGCTCCCTGTTTTTTAGCAAGTTTCAGAGATTCTACTGTCGCTAAAAATTCACCTAGTGAATCCCATCTTAAATGCCCTTCTTTAATGAACTGCTCAACATGTTTAGGAGCAGATCCACCAGCACCTGTTTCATATAGTCCGCCGCCTGCAAGCAATGGAACGATTGATAGTGTTCTTGCACTTGTACCAACTTCGATAATAGGAAATAAATCAGTCAGGTAATCTCTTAATACATTTCCGGTTACAGAAATAGTTCCTAAACCTGCTCTAAATCTAGGTAAGGTAAATTTCATTGCCTGCTCAGGCGCCATAATATAATATTCAACTCCTTCAAGACCAAATTCTGGTGCATATTTAAGAATTTTTCTGATCATTTGAGCATCATGTGCTCTGTTGCTGTCAAGCCAGAACACAATTGGAAGACCGCTTTCTTTTGCTCTTTCAACGGCAAGTTTAATCCAGTCTTTTATTGCGATATCTTTTGCACTGTATGCTCTGAAAACGTCACCTTTTCCAACTTCGAAAGTGAAAAGTGTGTTTCCTTCACCGTCAAGTACAAGAAATTTACCGTCAGTCGGTGCAAAGAATGTTTTGTCATGACTTCCGTATTCTTCAGCTTTTTTAGCCATAAGACCCACATTTTGCACTGTCCCAACTTTAGTAGGATCAAACTGTCCATGTTTTACAATATCAGCTACAATTTCTTTATACATAGTAGCGTAAGTTCTATCAGGAATAGACATAACCAAATCTTCTACTTCCCCATCAGGGCCCCAGCCTTTAAGTCCGTTTTTGATTGTTGCAGGAATAGATGCATCAACAATTACGTCGTTCGGTCTGTGAAGATTTGTAATACCATTATCAGAGTCAACCATATATTGTCTTGGCTGTTCTTTATAGATTTCATCGATTGTATCAAGAATCTCTTTTTTCTTATCTTCCGGTAATTTATCAAGTTTGGAATACAAATCAGCTAAACCGTTTCTTGGGTTAAATCCTATTTCTTCAAGTTCTTTACCGAATTTATCGAAAAGTTTTTTGTAATATACTCTGATTGCATAATCAAAGAATGTAGGATCAGAAATTTTCATCATTGTTCCCTTAACATGTAAAGAGAACAGAATGTCTTTTTCTTTTGCTTCTTTAATCACTTTTTCAAAAAATTTGCTTAGCTCCTCAACATTTAGAGTAGCTGCAGAAAACACTTCACCTACTTCTACAGGTACTTCTTTAAGCTCTTTTTTATTACCAGCATTATCTTCGAACACGATTTTTACAGTCTGATCTTTATCACTTGTAAAACTTTGTTCTGTTTCATAGAAATCTTTTTTATCCATATGAGCAACATATGATTTACAATCAGGGCTAACGGACTTCATACTGTGCGGATGCATTTTTGCATAGTTTTTAACAGGTTCTGCAAGTCTCCTATCTGAATTACCCTGTCTTAAAACTGGATTAACATTTGAACCAACACATTTTAAATATTTAAGTTTAATTTTTTCTTCTTCAGCATTTTTAGGTTCTTCTGGGAAATCTGGCAGAGGATAACCTTGAGACTGAAGTTCTTTAATCGTTGCAACCAATTGAGGTACTGATGCTGAAATATTTGGAAGTTTAATAATATTTGCCTCAGGTTTTTCAACTAAATCTCCAAGATATGCCAGTTCATCGAATTTTCTTAAATTTTCAGGTAACATATCAGAAAATTCAGCAATTACTCTTCCTGCAAGCGATATATCTCTTAACTCCCAATTTATATTTGCATCTTTTGTAAATGCTTCCATAATCGGAAGTAAACTGAATGTTGCCAAGTATGGTGCTTCGTCAATCTTTGTCCATACAATTGTAGGATTTGCCATAAAATCTCCTTTTGTTTTTTTATTGTTTAAATTTTATCACCTTTTATACGAAAAGTAACAATTTTTTATTTTCATTGCTTAACAGTGTTACAAAAAGTAAACAATTAAGGATAAGGTTTACTATTTTTTACATCTTCTAATATTTCTCAGATGCTGCTTGTAAGTAGTGGCAAAAAGATGTCTTTTCCCGCACTTGTAAAAATAAAGATATTTAGTTTTGTCCGGAAAAATAGCGGCTATTATTGCTTCGGGACTCGGAATACATACAGGATCGGGAGGCAGACCGTAGAATTTATACGTATTGTATCTTGTATTGTCGTTTTTTATTCTTTGAGGCGTAATAGGCTGATGGGAATATTCTCCGTAATTTAAACTTCCGTCCATTTGCAATTTCATATGTTTTTTCAGTCTGTTGTAAATAACGGAACTTACTTTTTTCATTTCATCCGTATTTGCAGCTTCTTTTTGAATAATGCTGGCAATAATTAGATATTTTTTATATTTATCGTATTCAAATTTTCCAAAAATTTTTTTACTTATTTCTTTGTGATAATTCAGCGATTTCCTTTTTAAATATTCACAAACCCTTCTTTTTTTCATACCTATAGGAAGAAAATAAGTGTCAGGTTTTAAAAAGCCTTCGTCAAAACCGCAGTCTATGTTTTTCAGTTTTAGTTTTTTTTCTAAAAGTTTATAAATATAATAGGTTGTTTCTCCGGGAATTATCGTCACTTTAACCAAAGCCGCCTTAGAAGTCGTAAGCCTGTATAAAAAATCCAATTTCGTAAGATTTTCGCTTTTTAAATCTATCCATCCGGCCTGAGGCGAACCTAATAAATATAAAACGATTTTGTCAATAAACCCTACATTGTATCCTCTTTTTTCTAATGATTTTATTGTATAATTCACACTGCCGCTCGGTATATGCAAGACCCTGTCGGTTTTAACCGTCCGTGTTAAGTAAAAAAGGATAAAAACAGTGAAAACAAGCAGCACTTCAATAAAAGCTATAATTTTTACAATAATGTTATTTTTATTCATAATTTTCATTTCCCTTTTTAAAGGTATTTATTTATACAATATCAATATTAAAAATATTCATATAAAATCAGCTTTTTTCAAAATAGATAATAAAATTGTACTTAAAATAAATGATATTAAAATAAAAAACTCCAAAAATTATACAAAACAGGTTATTAACATACATAAAACGGCTTTTACAATTATTAAATTTTTAAACATATTTCAAACAATTACTATAAATTACCTTGAATACGGAAAAACTCACATAAATAAAATCAATTTAATTAAAAACAATATCTTATTTGATTCTCCATTTTTATATTTTAAAGCAGTAATAAGTCCTAACATCAAGAATTCTTATGTAAATTTTTCATATCTTAAAATACCTCAGTATGATTTAGCTTTTAAAAACACGGTTATTAATATTTTTTTTCATAAAAACAGCATTAATTTTAAAGGTGAAGGAAAATGCAATAACAACAAATTCAAATTAAACGCCCTATTGACTCAAAACAACATATTAAATATGGATTTTTCATCACCAAATATAACATACGAAAACATACTGTTTAATACTGATATATCAGATCTATATTTAAAAATATATGCCGATTTAAATAATTATCTGTTTAATATAAAAGGAAATTTGAAAAAAGCAAAAATCAATTTCAAAAACATCGCACTTAATGCTAAAAACAGCGAATTCACAATAAACAACAAAACAGTAAAATTACACACAAAAGAGCTCATAATACCGAAATTATACGGATTAGATAATGTCAGACTGGAAAATTCGGTGCTTTTCTATAATATACACAGCGGTTTTTTAATAGCAGACGCCCCCGCTTTAAATGCAAAATATAAAAATTACAAATTTAAACTTCTAAATTCCGAGCTGATTTTTAAAAATCCTAAAAATTTAAACCTGCAGACTAAAACCGTTATTGCGGAATATGATAAAAACAGACTGATTTTGACAAACAATCTATTAAACATTTTTGACAAATACACTTATTATTCAATAGACAACGGTCGCTTTGAAAACAGATATGTTTATCTGAAATCTTCAAAAATATTCGGTAACCTGATGAATGTATTTACTAATGAAATAAAGGGCAAAGTTTTTTCTTATAAAACCGATCTTCATAATATAAAAGCTGATATTAAACATAAATCGCTTCATATAAAAAATGCTGAAATCAACAATGTAAAAATAAACAAGATCTCTTTTGTCAATAAAAAACTCTCATTTCATTCAAAAGCGCTGTTTAATAAAAACATTAAAGAAATACTGCACAGATTTTTAAAAATAACTATTCCTGTTACTCAAATAGCAGGAGAAAATAATATAACTTCTACAATAGATTTTTCAAAAGAAATTTCATCATTTACTCATGTAAAAACAAAACTTTCATTATTAAAACTGTTTGATTTTGATCTGTTTGTGCCTATGGGAGATATAAATATAACAAATACCCGCTTGAATTTTTACACTCAAAACGCTCAGCTGTTTTTACAAAAAGACATGCCTTTAAAATTTACAGGCAGCGGTTTAATTGATTTTCTTAAAGAAAAACTTTTAATAAACGGAAAAGTGGATTTTGAAATTAACAAAATAATAAAACTGAAAGATTATAACGAAACCGCAATAATAGATTTTAATACAAATACATTAAGAGCAAAAAACTCTTCGGTTTATATCGATTTTGATAAAAAAATGTTAATAATTAATCAGCTTAACAAAGTATTAAAATACACTCCGTTTGAGCAGTTTGTAAAAAACGGCCTGCTTTTAATGACTTTTTCCGATACTACAGATATTACGACATATCTGCTTTTAAAACTCCCAATTTTATACAAACATACAAATAAACCGATTACCGATTTGTCTAAAAATATTGTTAATAAAATATTTTTAAATATAAGCATAAGTAAAAAGCAGATTGATATATTTAACAATAACATAGATATTAATGTCAAAAACAACAATATAAACGTTAAACTGATAAACCTTGATATTAATCTGTATCCTTTAGAAACACTTCTTCTAGACAGTAACGATTCAAACGAATACAATTATACAATCAAACTGTATGCGAATAACGCAAATTTAATGTATAAACAGCATAAATTTTTATCTCAGACAGCAACCGTTATGTATAAACACGGAAACATTAACTTCCATTCTATATATAAACATTCTTCCGTAAAAGGTTACACAAAACAGGGTTATTTGTTATTAGAAGGTAAAAATTTTTCAAATGAAGAGTTTAGAGCGTTTTTGCCTAAATTTGACTTTTTCAGCAAAATCAATCTTGATTTTATTATGGTCAAATCTCCTGATAATTTTTATACCGGCAAAATTTACATAAACAGCGCAATCGTCAGAGAACTTAAATCTTTGAACAATATAATCGCATTTATAAATACAATACCTTCTTTGCTTTCTTTTTCGTCACCAGGATTCTCATCTAAAGGATATAAAATAAGAAAAGGATATATTAACTACCTTCTTTATAAGAAAATACTTTATATAAAAGATGCTAAGATTTACGGAGATAATTTAGATTTTTTCGCCAAAGGGTATATTGATTTTAATAAAAACTATATGTTTTTAAAAATCACTGCCAATATGAAAATGAAACTTAAAAAAATCCCTATTATAGGTAAAGGTTTAAGCTATTTGTTATTCGGTAAAGACGGAAGTATAAATATAAAAATGATAGTAAAAGGAGATATAAACAATCCAAAAGTTAAAGAAGATATAGGTAAAGATATATTAATATCCCCTTTTACCTTGTTTAAAAGAGCTATAACTTTACCGTTTAATCTTTTTTAATCTTCTTTTGTAGGAATTAATATCAGCTGATAATTTTCTTTTTTGATTACAACACTTCTGTTTCTAGGAATCTGTCCCTCTTGTTTTTTAAGATTTTCTATTTCTTTTTGCAACTCTTCAATTTCTTCT
>Ga0256843_1002457_pt1 | contig 13503 bp, 11 predicted proteins | sample AlvinellametaG_FD_191572 | JGI IMG/M metagenome (GOLD analysis project Ga0256843, IMG submission 191572) | Pompeii worm associated microbial communities from hydrothermal vent at the East Pacific Rise, Pacific Ocean - Alvinella | ecosystem: Host-associated > Annelida > Integument > Unclassified ... | reverse complement strand
CAAATTCGTCAACGGGGTACTGGACGCCGTGAAGAAGAGCAGTGACGTCAAGGACGCCGCGCAATGAGCCGCATGAGCGCGGCCGAGGCGGTGGAGCTGATTCGCCACGGCGATCTCAAAGAGCTGGGGCGCATGGCCTACGAAAAAAAAAGAGCGCTTCACCCCAAGGGCATCACCACCTTTGTCGTCGATCGCAACATCAACTACACCAACCGATGTTGGGTGGATTGCAAGTTTTGCGCCTTCTACCGCCACGCCGACGACGAGGATGTTTACGTTCTTAGTTTCGAGGAGATCGATCAGAAGATCGAAGAGCTTTTAGAGATCGGCGGGACGCAGATCCTGTTTCAAGGGGGCGTGCACCCCAAGCTCAAGATCGAGTGGTACGAGGATCTGGTCGAACACATCCACCAAAAATATCCCCAAGTAACCATCCACGGCTTTTCGGCGGTGGAGATCGACTATATCGCCAAAGTCTCGCGCATCTCGGTGGAGGAGGTCTTAAAACGCCTCAAAGCCAAGGGCCTGAGCTCCATCCCGGGGGCCGGGGCGGAGATTTTGAGCGATCGGGTGCGCGACATCATCGCGCCCAAAAAGATCGACGTCAAAGATTGGCTAAACGTCCACCGCCTGGCGCACCAAAACGGCATCAAGTCGACGGCGACGATGATGTTTGGCACCATCGAGAGCGACGAGGAGATCGTGGAGCACTGGGAGCACGTGCGCAACCTGCAGGATGAAACGGGAGGCTTTCGGGCCTTTATCATGTGGAGTTTTCAGCCCTACAACACCGCTTTGCAAAAAGAGGGGATCGTCAAGCACAAAGCCAGCCCCAACCGCTATTTGCGCCTGCTGGCGGTCAGCCGCCTCTTTTTGGACAATATCAAAAACATCCAAAGCTCCTGGGTGACCCAGGGCAGTTACATCGGCCAGATGGCCCTGCTTTACGGCGCCAACGACCTGGGCAGTACGATGATGGAGGAAAACGTCGTGCGTGCCGCGGGGGCGGTGAACCGGATGAATCAGGAAGAGATGATCCGCCTCATTCGTGACATCGGCGAGACTCCCGCCAAGCGCAACACGGCCTACGAGATTTTGGAGATTTTTTGATGCCCGAAAACGGGGAGTTTGAAATCTGGCAAAAGTTAAGACTCTATGGCAAAGAGATCGACTTACATGCCAAGCGGCTTCGGCAGGCCCGCGAAAAGTGCCGGCCCTTTATGCCTTTGCAACAAGAGCGGTACGAAACATTGCGCGAAGAGCAAGTTGAACATCTTGATTGGATGCTGTATCGTTTTGCCAAGATGCAAGACAGTATGGCCCAAAAGCTCTTTCCCTGCGCTTTGGCGACGCTTGAAAACGATGAAAACTGGTTGAATCGCCCCTTTATCGACCTGCTTAACAGGATGGAGCGCATCGCTCTTTTGCCCGATGCCAGAAAATGGCGATCACTCAGGGGAGTACGAAACATGATCGCCCATGATTATGAAACGATGCCTGATAAAGCGGTAGCGACTCTTAATGATATTTACGAAGCGTCGGAGCGGCTCTTTGAAATCTGGGCCCATATCCGGCACTATCTGCAAGAACGGAAACTGTTGTGAGACTTGATGCGTGGGAAGTGGCGGCGATTGTTGAGTGTTTGCAAGAGAGTTTCGGCCACGGGGCGAAGGTCTATCTTTTTGGCAGTCGGGTAGATGACAGCAAGCGGGGCGGGGATATCGACCTGTTTGTCGAATGCTCACCTCTGCCCGAGGATTGGCGCGGGCGAAAATCGGACTTTTGGATCTGTTTGCAGGAGCGTCTGGGGGAGCAGAGGATCGATATTCTCGTTGCCCGCGATCCCGACGATCCCATCGAACGCATCGCCAGACGTGACGGGATTTTGTTGGAGGGATAGATGCGAAAAATTTTATGGATTTTGGCACTGTTGCAAGGAGTGTTGATGAGCGCGGTTTTGGATAAAGTGACGGTAAACGGGGTAGAGGTGCCTCTTATTTTCGAGCAGGATCGGCACCTGCCGATCGCTTCATTGCAAGTGGTCTTTCGCTATAGCGGGGCGCTGGCCGACGGTAAGCGTTCGGGGCTGGCCAAGTTTTCGGCCCGCATGATGAACGAAGGGACCAAAAGCCTGGGCGCTACCGGCTTTGCCAGGGCGTTGGAGGAGCGGGCCATTCACCTGAGTGCCGGGACGGGTACGGAGACCTTTGTCTTTGAGCTGAGCAGTCTCAAAGAGGTGTTTGATGAAGGGGTCGGCTTTTTGGCCGATCTGCTAAGAGAGCCAAATCTGAGTGAAGCGAGCTTTGAGAAGGTCAAAACCGTCACCTTGGGCGCTTTGATGCGCAAAGAGAGCGATTACGACTACCAGGCCAGCCTGCTGTTAAAAAAACAGCTCTTTGCCGACACCCCGCTGGCCAATCCCGCCGACGGCACCCCCGAGAGTATTCGGGCGCTGAAGCTGGAGGAGGTGCAAACCTTTTTGCGCGATCACCTGGTGCTTAAGCGCGCCATAGTGGTGATTGGCGGCGATATGAGCCTGGAGGAGGCCAAAGATTTTGCCAAAAAGGCGCTGGCACCCCTTGCGGTGGGTAAGGCTGAAACCCTGCCCTTTTTTAAAGCGAGCGACAAAGAGCAAAAAGCCGTGATTTACAAGCCGACCGAGCAGGCTTACATCTATTTCGGCGCGCCTTTTGATCTGAAGGTAAGCGACCCCGACGCCTACAAAGCCCGGGTAGCCGCTTTTGTGCTGGGTAGCAGCGGTTTTGGAAGCCGCCTGATGGAGGAGGTGCGCGTCAAGCGGGGGCTGGCCTACAGCGCCTACGGGCGGATTGTGCTTAATAAAAGCGCCAGCTACTTTAGCGGCTATCTGCAGACCAAGCTGGCCAGCCAGGAGGAGGCGCTTCGTGTGGTGCGCGAAGTGATTGAGGGGTTTGTCAAAAACGGCGTCACCCAAAAGGAGCTGGATGACGCGAAGATGTTTTTGCTGGGCTCCGAGCCGCTTCGCAACGAGACCCTCTCCCAGCGCCTGGGGCGTGCCTTTAACGAATACTACAAAGGGCTGGGGCTGGGATACGGCAAAAAACAGCTCGAAAAGATCGAGGCGTTGAGGCTAAAAGATCTTAACGCCTTCATCAAAGCCCATCCGGAGATTGCGAAACTCACGGTGGCTATCGTGACGGCCAAATAGGTTATAATAGCTCCAAGGAGGATGGGATGAAGGAGCGAATCACCATCGAAGCGGGCAAACGGGGCGGCAAACCCTGCATACGGGGCTTGCGCATAACGGTTTATGATATTTTGGAGATGTTGGCGTCGGGTATGCGTGTGGAAGAGATTTTGGAAGAGTATCCTGACCTGGAAGAGGAGGATATCTTTGCCGCGCTTCGCTATGCCGCCGATCGGGAGCATCGAATCGATGTGGCGCTTAGCGCCTGAGATCTATGCCAAAGCTTCTTTTTGATCAAAACCTCTCTCATCGTATTCTAACCGACCTTGGCCCTCACTTTGTCGGATCGACCCATCAGAGAGATCGACGGCCATTTTGGAGCTGAAATAGGCGATCATGCAGTGGCAAGAGAAGCTTAAAAAAGCCGGTTTCTCCTCACTGCTGGAGTTGGCCGTTTATGCGCCGGTAGGGTATGCCGACACCCGGCTCTCAACCACCCTGCGCCCGGGGCGGGTCCATACGCTCAATGTCACAATCCGCCATCTTGCCGACCGGGGCGGGCGGTTGGCGGCGCAGGCTTTTTTGGATGACTTTAACCAACCCCTTGAGATTACCCTCTTTCACCCCAAACCGTGGCATCGCTCCGTATTTCGCGGTGGCGCGAGACTTCTTTTGCACGGCAAGCTGGAACGTTTTGGCCATAAACTTCAGATGGTCAACCCCCAAAAGCTGGCCAAAAGCGACGGCATCGTGCCCCGCTACCGCTCTAAACTGCGCCAGGATCTACACCGCAAACTGGTCGCCTCACTGGTAACGGAGGCCAATCTGATAGGCGAGGGGTTGCGTGAGGAGGAGGCTCAGCTTTTACTGCGTATGCACCGGCCCGACGGCGAGTGGCTGGCGCTCTATGAGCGGCACGGCGGTTTCGGCCCCAAGACACTGCGCGCGCTTAAGCTGGCCGAGGCGCTGGATTGGTTTAAGCGCATGGCCAAAAAGCGCACGGTCCATGAAGCCACAGCCAGGCTAAGCGGCTCTATTGAGCCTTTTGTCAAGCGACTGCCCTTCTCTTTGACCGAAGGCCAGCGAAAGGTGATCGAAGAGATCGCCGAAGATCTTGCCGACTCCACGGCGGCCAGGCGGATGGTGGTGGGCGATGTGGGTAGCGGCAAGACGATGGTGATTTTGGCGTCGGCCATGATGGCCTATCCCCACCGGGCGGTTCTGATGGCGCCGACCTCCATACTGGCTCGGCAACTCTACGAGGAGGCGCGCAAATGGTTGACCGATGAGGTAAAGATCGCGCTCGTTAGCCAAAACGAGACCGAAGGGGAGATGAAAGAAGCCCATCTAATCGTGGGCACCCACGCCCTGCTCTACAAAGCTCTGCCGCCCGCTGAGTTGGTGATGGTGGATGAACAGCACCGCTTCGGGACCGAGCAGAGGGCAAAGCTTCAAGCGCTCCTTTCAAAGGGCAAAAAGCGCCCCCACTACCTTCAGTTTTCGGCCACCCCCATTCCCCGCACCCAGGCGATGATCGAGTCGGCATTGGTGGATGTGTCGCTCATTGAAGGAACGCCTTATAAAAAGGATATTACTACCCGGGTGGTGGGGCGGGGCGATTGGGAAGCGCTTGAACGTCATATTAAGCAAGAGATCGCGCAGGAGAGGCAGGTGCTGGTGGTCTATCCGTTGGTAGAGAGCAGTGAGGGGTACGGGTACAAATCGCTGGAGGAGAGCGAAGCGTTTTGGCGCAAGCGTTTTAAGGGAGTCTATGTCACCCACGGCAAGGATAGAGAAAAAGAGCGGGTATTGGCCGAGTTTGCGCAAAAGGGCAAGATTTTGCTTACAACCACGGTGATAGAGGTGGGCATTTCGCTTCCCAGGCTCTCGACCGTCATTATTGTAGGGGCCGAGCGGATGGGGTTGGCGACGCTTCATCAATTACGGGGCAGGGTGAGTAGAACGGGACTCAAAGGGTACTGTTTTTTGCTTACCAACCAACCCCAAAGCGAGCGCCTGGCCGCCTTTTGCCGTACGACCAACGGCTTTGAGATCGCAAGGCTCGATCTGAAGTTTCGCCAATCGGGGGATCTATTAGACGGCAAAGTCCAAAGCGGGCAGACATTCAAGTGGGTGGATTTGGCCGAAGATGAAGAGATCGTAGCTGAAGCAAAAAGGATGGCCGCGGGCCGAAGCCCGCGTGCGCACTCAAAAGGCCCTGACTGCCAGAACAAAGCAGATCAGAACCGGTAGCAGCATGAGTTTGCGCATCTGCCATCCTTTGGTTGGTCTCGGGCCGACAAAAAAAAAGACCCGACGGGCCAAACCCGCCAGGTCTTGTGTCGGCCCTCTGACCAACCAAAGTGGCTGCTACGCCGATATTATACCAAAAATCAATAGAGCCCGAACCGTCCGTCGTTGCGCTTGTAGAGCACGCGCATTTTGCCGTCCATGTCATTAAAGACCAAAAATTGCTTGTCGGAGTCTTTGAGCAGTTGCAAAGCCTCTTCAATCTCAATGGGTTTGTGCAGTTCCAGGTCGGCCGGGACGATCTCGTCGGTATCTTCCGCTAATGCCGCGGCAATCTCCGCTTCGTGGGCGGCGGCCAGCTCGTCGGGGCGGACCGACTTGTGCTCGGTCACCTTGTCGTGATGGCGGCGTAGTACCTTGTGGGCGCGGTCAATCGCCATATCCACGGCGGCGTAGACATCTTTGTCTTTTTGGCGGATCACCACCGTGTTTTTGTTACTCATGTTGATGACAAATTCGACGCTATACCCTTTTTTGCCGTTCTTTTCATCGGCGTCAATAACGACACGGGTGGCAATAATATCAAGGTTATACTTTTTCAGGCTATCCACCGCGTTTTCAATGTGCTGTTTAATGGCGTCGGTCAACTCAAAATGGCGACCTACAATGCTAATATTCATCTACGACTCCTTTATGACGTTGTTAACAATTATAGCTTACCGACCCTTAAAAGAGAGGTGAAAAGACCGCTCTTAGGGTTTTTGCAGGGTGCGTCGATGATAGCGGATGAGTTTGCCGTCGTCGGTATACGTTACCGTCACATCAATAATGGCGGTGCCGTTGGATTCGTCGGTGGCGATGGGATCGGCCAATACATGGGTGCATGAAGAGGGGAGGCCGGTACCGATATAGCTAACGGTTGTATTAATGTCAAACCCGTTATAGGTAAAGTTTTGACCGTTGTAGCAACCGCTTGTGACAAAGTCGGTTCCTCCAATCTGCAAAAGGGTATATTCTGTCGCGCTACGTGCCAAAATCTGTACCTGCTCTTTGGCGTAAAGGTCTGATGTTTGGCGTACCGTCGCCGACGAGATACTCAGCGTGTAAGCCAAAAGGGCGCCGATGAGCAGTATGACAATAATGGCCGTTAGCATTGAGAAAGCGCGTCGCATTAGAAAATGACCCTTTCTTTGCAGATTGAAGCGTTTTGCTCCGCGTATTTGTTAAAAGAGACATCCGCGGCGCAAAGCTTGACATGAATAGCGCCGCCGATTTGTTTGAAAGTAAATTGGGTGATGTGCTCGGTAATAAGCGCGCGGGTACCGTTTTGGTACTCATCGCCTTCCCAGGGACGAAAATCGTAATAAAAATAGAGGTTACAATCCTGTGTTGAGGGGTTGGTACAGTTGCTTCCGTCGGTTTGGAGGGGGACAATCGCGTAGGCGCTCCAAGCCAGATAATATTTTTCGTGAATGCTATCGGGCGTGTTGTTAAGGTTCATGGTGGTCTCACCCGTCAAAGTGACGGGAATGGTGTTGTTGAAGTCTCCGCCATTCCATCCGTAACGGTAAGGATTGTTCATGTTGGCGTTGAAAAAGACAATAGCCGGCTTTTCGGCACTGGTGTTAATGTCTTGTGAAAGGGCGTCGAGAATGGGTTTCGCGACGCTTTGGAGATAACTGCCCGGCGTAGTGATTTGTGATGTTGAGCTGGCGTTAAGATCGACAAAACCGTCCCATCCGGGCACTACCATGCCTGCCGTGCTATCGTAATTGCCGTCCAAACCGTCGTTATCATAGCCCAACCACTCCAAAATAGGGTAGGCGTGGCCGGCAACCGCGGAGAGCGGAATCATGCTGTTGTTAAACTCTTTGGCGATGACAGAGGGTTTGATACGATATTCCAGCCGCCTTGATATCACATCCAGTGCCTGTTCCGTTTTGATCTCTAAACGGTTGTAGGTACGACTAAGAAGATAACGGTTATACATATTGGCAATAATGTCGGAAGCAATCATCGCCACGATCCCCATGACTACGATGACAAAGATCAACTCTATCATCGTAAAAGCCGGCGCTAAAACCACTCGATCTTTTTTCATCTTTTAAAACCTACTTCCATATTTGACACTGCCGATATTGCTAAAAAAGGCGCTCATGTTCACATCATATGTCTGGCCGCCGACACTGGAACGGACGTTGACATTTAAACGTTTGATATGGGTTGAGGCGCTGGAAGAAGCCGTGGAAGGCGCCGTGTTCTGGACATAGTCAACCTGGTTGCTGACAGTATACGTGAGTTTGTAATCGGTGCTGTCGCTACCGGTGGCATTGATGGTCTGGCTGGTATTGTGCAGGTCGTCTACGTCATCGTAATCGGCTGTTGAGGTCTCTCCCGTGTCACTGCCCAAAGATGTGGAGGCTTGCACGGGCGTATTATGAAAAAGACGCCGTTCATCGTTAATGACGCTCATGGATGCCGTGCCAATGCGAACCCTGTTGCCGGGTGCGGTGGCGCTGGAGCGTCCAAAACCGTCTCGTCCGCTGTTGTCGCTTGCATCCATGATATACTCCCTGTCGGTTGTGCCGTCCGTGCTGTTTTCATCCCAGCGCAGGGTCGAAGCAATAGCAATTTGCGTTGCCGCCAGCATGACAGCTTCTTGCTGAACGGCCATCACGTCGGCCTCACTGGCTTGTTGCATAACGGCAGGGACGCTTAATAGCGCTATCGCCATCACCAAGATGGCGAAAATAAGCTCAATCATAGCCGCGGCCGGGCGCATCACCACATCAACCTTTCATACACGCCGCCTCCTTTGGTAGCGTTGGATTCGCTCAGATTTTTACCTACATTGCCTACACCGTGCCAACTGCCGTTTCCGACAAAAGTGACATCATAATAGAGCATTTTGGACGGATCGGTAATAAAGCGATGATATTTAAGCCATGCTGACGTGTCAATAAAGATCTTAACCGGGTGGGGCAAAGCCGTGCCGTTGTAGGTAATGGTGGGGTCATTTTTGACACCTGATGAAAAGTTACCGGAACCGGGCGCGGTGGAAACGGCGGTGTCCGCATTGCCGCTAAAGCCGATTTCGGCTCTTAGGTTGGTTATAGCGCCGTAGGTGTTGGTATGGTTGGGGTTGATCCACCAGTTAATATCATCTTGGCTCTCCTGCCATCCGCCCATGCCTACAGATGAACGCGCCGAGCTGGTGAGGTTGGCGTAAACTTCGGCGTAAATCGGTGTGGTCACACTGCTGTTATAACTGGTATAACTGGGCGCGTGCAGTCGACCGTAATAGAAGGTTGTGTTGCTGTCCGGTGACGAATCCGCGCCAGAGAGGTAGGCGGTATCGGTGATAACGACTTGCAACAGGTTATGTATAAAGGGGTTGACGGTGGTTGAACTGTTGCGATCAAAGTTGATAAAGACTGTCAGGTTGGCATCACCCTTACCCGTTTTGGTAAAGAGAGAGGCACTGACCTCATGAATGGCGCCGGTTTGAACGGTATTGTTGATATCGTCATACGATTGCATGGTTAAAGATGACGGCGCGCCGCTGAAGCTGAGTGAGACGTTAATATCTTTGGCGAAACAGCCGTATGTATAGTTTTCTGAAAGGTTGCCGTCTTTTTTAACCGCCTGGATGTGGATATCAATAGGAGCGACCATACTCTTATTGACATCAAGGTTGGACAGATAGGTGAAGCTACCGTTGTTGAAGTTGGTATAGTTGGCGTCTACCAGGAACTGGTAGGGTATGATATGAACCTGCGCCACGGCTTTTGTAATGGTGAGGTTATTATCAATATCCCAAATACCGCTGATGTTGGCATCGTCACAGTCAACGGCGGCAAAACGTGAAAGGCAGTCATCTTTCTCTTTGATCGTGACGTTATAATCACCGATTTCGTTAAATTTATAGCTTGCCGTCGCATTGCCGTCACGGAAAGAGACGACCGGTGAGAGAGTGGTTGTTGTGTGGTTACAGTTTAAGCTTGAATCGGAGAGATTGATATCTACTACAAATGTACCGTTTTGGGTCTCATTGTATCCAGTGGTATTGGTGTCAATATTGGCACCGGCAATAAAGGCGAGTGTATTGCTCTGCTCGGCAATGTAGCTGGTACCGCCCAGGTCGGTATTAAATTGTTTGGGGCGTACCGCGAACAGATCGCTACGATGGAACCAAAGTTTTGTCCCCGTAGAACTGTCGCCTTCCCAAGTCGCCGGTTGAGTCGGATCACACGAGTTGTAACAAAGCAGTGTCATACTGCCGTTGCTCTCTTTGGTGGCACAATATTGGATACGGATATAGGCTTTTTTCAGTGCCTGTGAGACGGTAAAGGTGTGGGTGGTACTGTTGGTATCTGCCGGGAAGACGTAACCGTTGCCGCCGTTATCGTCATATGAAACGTCATTATTGGATGCGTCAAGATAGTAGAGCATATAGCGAGCGTCGATACCCGGTTTTCCTTCCAGCGCGTTACCGGCGGCGTTAAGACTTCCGATCACCACGGTAAAGCTATTAGAAACCGTTTTGGTTGAGACGTTTTTGTCTTCAAGGAGGTTGTCACCGTTAATATCACCTCGGAAATCATCCCAGGCGTCAAACGGGCCGGTCTGATAGACAACGGAAGTGACATGGGTGTCATTGATGTCACAATAGTCGAGTTGAATACTGTAGTGGCGCCCCATATCATAAAAGTCGGCAAAGTATTCAAGCAGGTTGGGATCTCCCATAAAGTGACCGCCGGCCTCATAGGTTTCAAATGCGTAATAATCATCAAGCCCGCCGGGACCGTAATCTCCAAAATCGGAAGTGGTGTTAATGTCGGCGTTCATTTCACCAAACGGGGTGTCAATATTGATACTGGGATTCCAACGTGCTACTTCACTGTCATTACCGGTCCAGGTGATGGTAGCCGATACGGTCGGCCCTACCGTCGGCTCCATTGTGTAATGGGTTTGCGATTGAATAGGCAATCCGCCGACTTTATCACCGTTCTCATCAACAATCCTGTAATAACCGGGCGTGGTAACAGAGACAAATGAAGCGGATGTCTCCAACTGGGAAGCATTAACGTCATTGAGGGTTCTGTCGCTGGTATTGATGATAGCGGCCGTGGCCGGAAAACGAATAGTGGCGCCGGCAAAATTTTCTATACCAAAAAATCCTCCGTCATCGCGAAGCGCGTAACACATGGGACATTCACCCAGGCCAAACGCATCCGCCGATCCATCGTAAATGAAATTGAAATTGGATGTAGAATTGCCTCTTGTAATGTTTATGTCACCTTCCGCAGTAATCGCGCCCACCCAAGCGTTACTGTTACCGCTGGGTTCAATCAAGGTGTTTCCTTCTGTATAAAGGAAGACCGGTACATCCGTACTACCGCCACCGTTAGCGTCTAAATCGGCATCTCCGCGTACATAAACAAAGATCTTTCCACCGCACTCGGTATCGTTGAGATGGTTGCCGCTGTAGACAAAATCGTTTTCAACGAAGATTCGGATATTGCCTTTGGCGCATACGTTGATTTGATTGATATTGCCGTTGGTGTCTTTGTCGATTTTAAAAGACCTAAAATAGTAATCCCCTTCTTCAAAAACTGCTGTTTGACCGTTTCCGGCAAATCGTACATCCCCAAATATCATGAGATGTTTAGTATCGTCATTTGCGTAGGTATATGAAGGCGCGAAAGTGATTGTTTGAGAACTATTCCCGCTACCGCTTGTATCAAACAGATAGTTTCCGTAATAGAGCCCGCTGAAAGTAATGTCGGATGAGACGGTTTGGGTGTCATCTACCGTTGTTTCATAAACGTTATGCTCATATCTGTTTTTGGGTTCAGGAATGATTGTGCAGGTGCCGTTTTGGCTACAGTGGTCTCCCTCGCAGTGGCAAGGAGTGTTTCCTGCGTCTTCGTAACAGGTGACCTGAATACCGTTGGTATCCTCATCGAAGTTGTAATCTTTGACCGAGATGGTACAGGCGTTATAAACCTCATTTTGACCGGCGGTGATACTTTGATAAGAGATTAACGGCGAACCGAAAATATCACAGGAGTAAATCTCGTCATTGTCAGGAGGCGTACAAGAACCCCAACCTTGTGCGGTTAAGTCTCCATCGTAGGTAAATTCGGAGTCGTTACCGATAGTAATGTCATCATAAGAGGAGAGAGAACCTTTTAGATAGGTTGGAGAGCCCAGGTCGGTTTTGCCTTCAACATAGACAATAGCGTTAAAGGTAGTACCGCCGCCACCGGTGGTTAAGTCACCGTTGACAAAAAGACGGAAATTTGTAGCGGGATTTGAACCGAAGTTGCCGTTATTGCCCGCACTGTTGATTCCCGGGTTGTTTTGAAGGGTTAGGTCATTGTTGACGTAGAAGTTAATAACCTGATCCTCATCGGAAGCGATAATGGTGCGTTCACCCGTGCCGGTACCGGGTACGGTAAGGTTGTTGGTGTAATAATCTCCGCCATCCAAAATGATGTGCGCGGATGACGAGGTGGCGATACTGTTTGAATGGAATGTGACTTTACCGCCCGGTGTAAACGGTTGAATAAACAGATCGTTGTTTTGTGCCAGGGTAATGTCACCGATATCGACCTCATCGGCTTTTATGACAATCATATTATCGTTATTTGTACTTTGTAAAGAGTTGATAACCACTTTGGGCGCTTCCAGTGAAACATAACTGTTGGCGGAACTTGAAAGGATGAGATCATTGATCTCAATATTATCATGGGCGGTTATACTGGTTTGGAACCGGTTGCTTCCGCTATTTTCCAGGCGATTGATTTCCACAACATCGGGAGTGCCGTCGAAATTGAGAGTGGTATCGTCATAACTGTCTGTTGAAAAGGAGCCGATTTTGACGGTTTTGCTGTCGATATACTTAATCGTTACGTCACCAATGATACTATCAAAAGTGTTGATGTTCTTATCCGTACTGCCATAGGTGAATGTATGGGCGTTTAAAGAGAAGTCGTAGTGGTTGTAATCTTGCGAAATTTTGTCATACTCCTCGTCCGAGAGCGTCTCGTCGTTGTGATCAATGAGCTCATCATTTGCCGAGCCTGATGCGGGAGAAGCGTCGGCGTTGGCGGTATCGACACTAAAAGAATAATCGATTTGCAGGCTGTTGGCGTATCGGCCTGTTGCGCTGGCTTGCTCACCGTTGTCGCAAAAGAGACCGTGGTTGTACTCATCACCCCATACGTCACCGGTATTGAGACGACAAGAGGGGGTGTCGTGCAGTTCTCCACGTACGCCGTCTGTTATGCCCTTGATCTGAGAGGGGTTTTTGCGTGTTTGCAAAACATTGCTGAAGGTGTCGCATACAGGATCACCCAACGCGTCCGCGTAGAGAGAAGGTGTGACAAAAGCAACCGTCAATAGCAGGATTGCAACAAGATATTTGTATAGAGCCGAAAAGTTTTGATAATTGGCCCGAGTCTTCATGGTCCACTCCTTTGCTTGTGGATGACGTCAGTTTGTTCCGTATGTCAAAGGAGATAGCGAACCGGAGAGTTTCCAGCGCTGTGGCAGCCCGGCTGTCTGCGTGAGACCCGTGGCTTTCCGTCCCCGTCTCGCAACAGGTTTGGCTTTGACACACGCAATACCTTATGCATACGATAACACAAACAGGTTAAAGAAATATTAAAGATCAAGAATCTTTGCCGTCAAAGCAGGCGTGTGATATGTAAACCAATATCAACCTGTCGAAGTGTAAGTTTTTTGTTAGCGCAAAAGCTGATTTGATCGCTTCTAAAAAGGCGTAACGGTCGCGCTCTTTTACTCAATACGGCATCCCGGCGGGTATTTATTTTGCAGGGCGGGATGAGTGGTTTTTAAGTGCTTAAAGCCGCGGCTTTCCGTCTTCGCCTTATGATTGCAGTTAAGTTAATCTTGCCATAATTGTATTTAAACCCGCTCCCATTCAAACGCTTTGATATTGCGCTTGCTCGGATCAAAAGTGATGCCGATTAGATAGATCTCGTCGTAGTCGGCTCGGTATTTTTGGGCGTAGTTTTTCTCTTTGATCTGTCCCAGCGGATCACCCTCGCCTACCTTAA
>Ga0256843_1002456_pt1 | contig 13503 bp, 9 predicted proteins | sample AlvinellametaG_FD_191572 | JGI IMG/M metagenome (GOLD analysis project Ga0256843, IMG submission 191572) | Pompeii worm associated microbial communities from hydrothermal vent at the East Pacific Rise, Pacific Ocean - Alvinella | ecosystem: Host-associated > Annelida > Integument > Unclassified ... | reverse complement strand
CTTCCCAAAGCGACAAGGACCTTATCGATCTTAAACGGAAAACTCTCTTTTTTTCTCTTTTTCTTACTACTGCTCTTTTTCTTTACTGCTTCTTTCGTTTTCACTTTGGAGAGTTTTGCAAAATTCAACACTTTATTTTTATCGATTTCAGCATCAACATAAAAAGAGTTGATATTCACGCTGTTTACATAAAGTCGATTTGGAAAAAGTTCTAAAGTATAATCTTTGACATCCAAAGAGTTTAAAGAGAAAAGAAGACTTTTCTCTTTTGTATCATTGATAAATACAGAACTGAGATTCAGTGAACCATGTAGATTTAAATCAGGTTTCTTTTTACTTTTTTCATAACTTGTCTCACCTGTTGCAGAAAAGAATCCATCTTCCATTGCCACATAACTACTCTCTTGTAAATACGGAGTAATCTCTTTCAATGATATATCTTTGATATTGAAACTTCCAACTTGTTTTAAAGGAGTCTGTCTTAACTTTCCTTTTGTTGTAACACTCCCTTTATGGTCAATTTTAAAACTCGTTGTGTAGTGTATCCATGAACCTTTTTTCAAGTTAATATCATGGAGGTTGATGTTGATATCATTTATACTGTTGATTGGTTCACTGTTTAAGGCTTCATCTTTAAAAGTAATATTAGATGAGGCAAGTGATATTTTTGCAATATTAAGTGCCAATTCATTTCTTTTACTTTCATTGTCCTCTTTTACACTCTCTTGTAGATTCTCTTTTTTCTTATTTATCTTTACATAAGAGAGCCAGTCAACCTTACCATTTTTCAAGCGTTTCACTTTTACATCAAGATTATTAATGGCTATTTTTGAAATATTTATATCATTTTTCAATGGCTGCGCAGTTATATTACCGATAGTAAGATTTTGCAAGGTCAGTACATCAGGAAAATCTCCCTTTGGTTTTAAACGTAAATTACGAACAACCACACGTGTATCATCGATCTTTGTTGCGTTTATATCAGCAATATCGAAATCAAACGCAGTGAAGAGATGTATCGTACCATCTGCAACCTCTATATTTAACATCTCTTTTACATATCGCCACTCTGTATAGAGCTTATTTGCCTTAAAATCTAAATCTCCATGCAGAGCAAAGGGTTCATAATGTTTTATTTGTGAATGAAAATCAATAAATCCATCATCCTCCAAACTCGCATAAAAGCGTATCTTCCCTTTCGGATGAGCATTGTGTGCCGTATCAATATCCTCTATACGAAGTCCCATATTTTGTATATCAAATTTAAATACATCCGCTACTGTGTAATCGCTAAACGCAATACTTCCCTCTTCTATACCTATGCGGTCAACAATGATTCTAGGTAGTGTCATTGAACTATTGTTCTCTTTTTCTTCAAGGTGAGGTTTATCTTGTTTTAAAATATTAATAAGATTTATAGTTTTATCACTGTTGCGTACCAAATTTATTTCTGGTTTTTCAAGCTCTATCAGATGTACATGCACAGCACCATATAACAGTGAAGAGGGATCTACATCTATAAATATTGACTCTAAAGAGAGTAATGGTTTCTCTTCTAGATTTTTTATCTTTAAACCGGAAAGTCGCAGTTTAAATAAAAATGGATTGAAATAGAGACTAGAAAGAGTTACTTTCGTCTTGGTCTGCGTTTGTAAAATTTTTATCAGTTGGGGTTTTAAAACTAAAGGAAGAACAATAAATCCTAATATCGCATAAGCAATAATAAGATATAAAAAAACTTTTTGAATCTTTTTTAACACAATAAACTCCACAAAATAGTATTTGTAGAGTTTATCTTAGATAGTGTTAAAAAATAATTATTTTGCTGCGTTTAAGACACTCTCTTTTGGGAATACAAAAGTTGTATGTCTGATTACAGATATATATTTACTTGGTTTACCGTCTTTATCCAGTGCATATGCATGAATTGTAATAGGGAAGATAGTATCTTTTCTATTATCATCTACAAGTTCATCATTTGTCACAAGAGTAACAATTTTTTTCTTTTTGACACCTGGAACAACTCTAAACGGTCTGCTTGGTTTAGCAATTCTAATTGTACCTTTCATACCTTTTGGAGGAATAACTTCAAAATAGAACTTCATCGGTTTATTCTCAGTATTTTGTAGTAGGAATATATATGAGTTCTCTACCATAAATTTATTTGGTGCAACGTGTTTTACAGCATAAAGTCTTGTCTCTTTATTGATATTTAAAAGCATATGCTCTTTTGTTGTACTCATATATCCAAGTGCAAACATCAAGCCTACTAAAAGTACCATATATGCAATAACTTTTGGACGGAAATATTTCGTTTTCCCTTTTCTCTCTACGATTTCATAGTCACTTGACCATGTTACAAGAGAAGGTTTTCCAAGTTTACCCATAACCGTTGTACAAGCATCCACACACTCTAGACAGTTAATACACTCTAACTGCAGACCTTTACGGATATCAATGTGTGTAGGACACACAGTCACACATTTTTCACATGTTGTACACTCTGCATTTGGATCAATTTCCAACAGGTCTTTTTGTTTATTGACAATTTTGTGGTGTACATTTTGTTCATTATCATAGATTTTACCACCACGATGCTCATCATAAAGTGCCATTACCGTATGTTCATCATAAAGTACTGACTGTACACGTGAATAAGGACAAACATAGATACAGAAGTTCTCTTTTAAGAACACGATATCATAAATTAAAAACGCAGCGATACCTAGAACAAAACCGATCATAGTCATATGGTCAGCAGGGTGTGCAAGATATTGAAAAAATGTCTCAGGCGGAATAAAGTACCACATAAAGTCAGCACCTGCAATAATCGCTAAAACAGTCCAAATAGTAATTGCAATCGCTTTTTTAACCTTATTTTCTGCCAATGACATATCAGGATCTTTTTGTTTGTTCCCGATTCTTTTACGTAGGTGTAGCAGTTTTGTCTCGATCAGATCACGATAGATAACACGGAAGACTGTCTGAGGACATACCCATCCACAAAATACACGTCCACCCATAACGGTCATTCCAAAAATAGTTATGAACATCAACATTAATAAAAACGGCATCAAATAAAGTTCTTGCATATCAAACTGTACAAAAGCAAGGTCAAGCTTCATTTTATCAAAGCTCAACATAAAAAATTGGTGCCCATTTATATGGATCCATGGCAAGCCTAAAGCAACGATTGTTGCGAATGCATAGACATAGTATCTTTTAATTCTCCACGGTGTAGGGATTTTTATCCCTTTTTTCTCTTCACTCATTCTCTTCTCCTCTTTATTATTGTGGACAGACGATAGTATTTATTACTTTCTCTTCTGCATCATCTGTAACTTCCGATACTAATGAACCGGATGCAATCTGTTTTAACTCTCGTGATTCAATGTAATCCTTTAGTGAACTTCTACTTACATTTAAAAGACGTGCCATTTCACTGACACTTTTACCTTCTTTTATGTATTGAAGCAGATCACTGATGTAAACATCAAATTTTGAGCTTGACTTACTCCCTTTTGGACGACCAATTACTCTTTTGGCATTCTCTTGCAACTTTTGACGCAACTGATCCATCAATCCCAGTATCAACATTGCACTGCTTTGCTGAGACATTACGACAGAGTGTTTAATAAAATGAACTTTATAGTTATTTTTCATTAAACAGCTTGCCATTTGCACTAAATCTTCCATATTTGTACTTAAAACCCAAACATCATATACTAAAAGTATTCCATCAGCATGTGATTGAAAATATTTCGTTACTTCACTTCTTTCGTCAAGACGCTTATTTTGTGAAGTATGATCTAAGAATTCCTTGTCTATAGTTAGATTATTTGCAATTGCATAAGAATTCACGTGCTGTAACTGCTCATGAACCGCAAGAAAGTTTTTATCTGGACGGATATATGCTACAACCATGGCGATAAAACCTCTCTCTTTTTTAAATTTCATCGTCATTATAGCAACTTATGACGAACAAAGTCAATTAATCCTAACTTTAATTCGTCATTTGTAGATTTTTTTTACCAACCCAGACCAAGTCCTACAACATATCTTCTATCTTCAAGCTGTCCAAGAGTTGAACCTAACTGCTCTTGATATGTAGCGAACTGTAGTTTTAAAAGAGTAAGCTGGAAGTCTAAGCCGGCAGTATAAGCACCTTTATAGAGGCCTGCGTTTAGCGTCGTCATAAAATATGAATTATCCACTAATCCAAGACTGGCTCCCAAGCGGACATGGTTCATTACATCATATCCGATATCTGCATTATCATACTGGTCTTGAGAACGATAAGGACTATAGTTACGAATTCTTGCCTGTTGTGAATTTAAAAGGTCAGTATAGTCAACTGAGAACTTCAAACTGTTCGACCATGATATTTCAGGGGAGATAGAAGCACCCAGATTTACAGAGAGCGGCTGGGCACCATATGCATCAAAGTCTAAATTTCCTATATTCATTACACTTAGACCGATTGCAGGGTTCCATGCCTTATTGTCAAACTCATACAAAGCACCAAGGTCAAAAGCAAAACCGGAGTTGTCAACTTCATATGTATCTTGCAAATATTGTACAATATCATCTTTATGGTCAGTTACTTCCCCGATATCCAAACCTGCTTCATAAGATTTTTGCATAATATACTTTATCCCGACACCAATGGTAATATCACCATCAAGCATTCCATCTAAAAAATCACTGGAAATACCATGATATTTTTTAGCACTTGCCAAAAAGAGCCCACCATACGCTCTACTGTGTGATTCTAAAACACCATTTGCACCACTGTTCGCATGAGGAATAAAGTTCACATCTCCTGCTGCAAGCAGACCAAAAGAGTAGGCAACATCATTTTGAGCATGATATGAAAATGAGGTATAGTTTGAGACAGTCGCATTAAAAGCGTCACCTGAGTATTTATTAATAGTATCAATAACCTCGGTATCACTGGAATTACTCAAATCATCTGCAAATTGTTGAAATCTTTCAGACGCAGAGACCGAAAGACCAAGAATTTCAGCTTCAATCCCATGACTTTTTTTAATTTTTATCAACCCCGCAGGATTACTGAAAATAGATGTAGAGTATCCGCCAACAGCAGTATTGGCACCACCCATACCCATAATACGAGGATCTTTATATAAGAACTCTTGTGTAGACATATCAGCATATACCAAGCTGCTAAACGCAATAAGTGATAACGGCAGTAATTTTTTCATATTGGGTCCCTCTTATTTTTGTAAATAATCTATAATATTTTGGATTGTGACATCTCCGTCACGACTACCTGTTATCTCTTCTTTAAAGTCTGCAATACTATTTGTTATATCTGGATCATCAGAAACAGCATTGATCGTATCTGTACCGCCATTCAAAGTATCAACAAGTAATTCTGCAACACTCAAAGAGGTGTTATCCACCACAACAGGACATGCATAACAAGAAGATGAAGCTGCGTTTGCAAGGTCTATTGTCCCATCATCGTTTGCTATCCCTTCACAAGCACTTCTATTGCCGTCTGCATCACAATAACCATCGGTGATCACAGTAGTGTTATTTGCATCCCTTGTTGTACTTTTTGCAAGTCTATAGAATGTACCTACTCCAGAGTACGCAACTTCAACCTGAGCAAAAGGGTATCCACTGATATTTACATCACTTGCACTAATACTCGTGTCAAACGCAGGTGTATATGTGCCATCCATTGCCCATGCTAAAGCATCTAAACTTGCTCTCATATCATATGGTGTTGTGTTTGAGTCACTGTTAATAGAATCAACAAGTTGATTAATATCACCGGTTAGATAGGTAATGGTACTTGCAGCTTTGATCGTTGCATTGAACCCTATATAAAGACAGGCATTCGTCACTCTTGAGTCATTTAACAAATCAAGATTAGCAGCAGTACATATTACACTTGCTTTTGTTACACCATCACGTGCAATCGCATTTGTAAAATATTCATTCGCTTTATTTAACAAAGGAAGAGAGTCTGGTTGTCTTTTTGTATCTACACTGGAGAGAAAAGAGGAAAATGCATCTCCACTGTCATCACTGTTTATAAGCATATCAGCGATATCACTGACACTATATCCTGATTTTCCCATATATGCCGATGCAAGGTTCATATTTAGATCACTACTGTTAAACGCAGTAGAACATTTTCCATTCAGATCTGCTATTGCAGCATCATAATTTCCCTTATCTATGGCTGTTTGTACGTCAATTCTACATGTAGTATCATCATTACCACACCCGCAAAACATCACTGTACCTAGAACTAATGAAGCAGAAATAATTTTTTTATACATAAGTCTTCTCCCCTTTTTATCTTATTATGAGTTATTATATCAAATAATTTTTTAATTTGAAGTTTCTCATTCAGTAAAAGTTACAAAGCCTTCTTTATGCTCTTCTTTGCTAAAATAGCAATAACTATTTTTCTATAAAAGATTTGATAAATGACAACAAAACAGTATATTTTAGAAACTATCAAAAAACGTCCTTTAATCATTGACGGCGCGATGGGAACACAACTACAACAGCGTGATGATGATATTCCAGAAGAAGCATGGGAAGGGAACGAAGGGTGTAATGAGCTCTTAAATGTTACAGCACCTGATGTGATGAATGAGATTTTTCATGCCTATCTCACAGCCGGAGCTGATTTTATCACGACAAATACCTTTGGCTCTTTTTCATGGGTACTTGATGAGTATGATATCGGTCATCGTGCTTATGAGCTTACAAAGGCCGGAGCAGAACTGGTCAAAAAACAGTGTGAAGCATTTTCGACCCCTGAACATCCCCGTTTTTGTCTGGGTTCCATAGGACCGGGTACCAAGCTCCCTTCACTTGGACATATCACCTATGATGAAATGTATGAGGGTTACACTGAATTTTGTCTTGCTCTTATTGATGGGGGTGTTGATGTTTTTCTTATCGAGACCGCACAGGATCCTCTTCAAATAAAAGCAGCACTGCACGCCATAGCCGAAGCAAACAGACAAAAAGAAGTTGAGATCCCTATCATGGTATCTGTAACCATTGAGCTCAGTGGAACGATGCTTATCGGAACAGATGCGCAAACTATTGCAACCATTTTAGAGCCTTTTGACATCTTAAGTCTTGGATTCAACTGTGGAACTGGACCAGAGCAGGTACTCAAACATGTCAAAACACTCAGTGAAGTATGGCACACACCTATCAGTGTTCATGCAAACGCAGGACTTCCCCAAAATCGCGGCGGATACACATACTACCCAATGGGGCCTGATGAATTTGTAGAGCAGCAAAAGAAATTTTTAGACTTTGACGGTGTCAGTTTTTTAGGCGGATGTTGTGGAACTACGCCGCAGCATATCCGTGCTTTGGTAAACGCAGTCAGCTCTATCACACCAAAAGCACCGACAGGTTCACACCCAACCTCTATCGCTTCACTTTTTAACACTGTAGAGCTGATGCAGCAACCTGCACCGCTGCTTATCGGAGAGCGTTCAAACGCAACAGGTTCCAAGGCCTTTCGTGAACTGCTTCTTGCAGAAGATTATGAAGGAACACTCTCAGTAGCACAGCAGCAGGTACGTGCAGGAGCACATCTTTTAGATGTCAATGTCGGCTTTGCAGGGCGTGATGAGACAAAAGACATGAACGCAGTAATGGCACTCTATGCACAAAAGATCGCTATTCCACTTATGCCCGACTCGACACAGACAAGCGGTCTTGAAACTGCCTTAAAACACATTGGCGGCAAAGCGATCCTCAACTCTGTCAACCTTGAAGACGGAGAACCAAAATTTGATGCGGTTTGTGCATTGGCGAAGAAATTCGGTGCCTCTTTGGTCTGCCTTACCATTGATGAAAAAGGAATGGCAAAAACAGTTGAAAAAAAACTTGCAGTTGCTGATAGAATCATTGAGCTTGCGACTAAACGTCATGGTATTAAAAAAGAGGACTTGGTCTTTGATGTTCTGACATTTACACTCGGAAGCGGTGATGAAGAGTACTGGGAAGCTGGTATTAACACTATCGAAGCCATACGTGCTCTACGTAAAAAACATCCTGAGGTCGGTGCAACACTCGGACTCTCGAACATATCTTTTGGACTTGATAAAGATGCCCGTCCATACCTCAATTCAATGTTCTTACACCACTGTGTTGAAGCGGGACTCACATCAGTTATCATCAACGTAAAACATATCATTCCTCTGAATAAAATCCCTAAAGAGGATCAAGAGATTTGTAACGATCTCATCTTTAACCGTAAACCAAACGGTGAAGCTCTCTTTACTTTCATTGAACACTTCAGCAAAAAAGAGGCTGTCGATAATGATGCTGTCGATGAAGCATATCTTGCCATGAGCGATGAAGAAAAAATCGCCAAACTATTGATGGATGGAGATAAAGACAGAATGATCCCTCTTGTCGAAGAGGCTCGTCATAAGATCAAACCTGAAGTGATAGTCAATGAGATCCTAATCGATGCGATGAAGGTTGTAGGGGAGCTTTTTGGTTCAGGTCAGATGCAGCTTCCGTTTGTTCTGCAGTCAGCCGAAACCATGAAAAAGACAGTTGACCACCTCAACCCATATCTGCCAAAAATAGAAAAGCAGGTAGATACCACTCTTGTTTTAGGAACTGTAAAAGGAGATGTACATGATGTAGGGAAGAATCTTGTTGACATCATTCTCTCCAACAATGGATACAAAGTCAAAAACCTTGGCATCAAAGTAGAACTTGACCAATTTTTACAAACACTTGATGAGGGGCATGTCTCTGCTCTTGGAATGAGTGGTCTTTTGGTAAAATCAACACAGGTGATGCTAGAGAACCTAAAAACACTCCAAGAAAAAGGGATCACGATCCCTGTACTTTTAGGCGGGGCAGCTCTTACTCGTGCTTTTATAGATGATTTTTGCCGTCCTTCTTATGACGGTCCTATCTTTTACTGTAAAGATGCCTTTGACGGTGTAACAGCCATGAGCAGAATTGAGGCTGGTAATTTAGATACAAATCTCCATCCTGATGCTCCGGAGATCGAGAAAAAAGAGGAAAAAGAGTATATCATCCCTCCATTTGAAGAGATCAAAATGCCTTCTCGTGACGTACCTGTACCAACACCACCATTTTGGGGAAGACGTGAGATCAAACTCACACAACAGCAGGTAGAACTTGCATTTAAGTGGATAAACCATAAACTTCTTTTTAAATCACGCTGGGGATACTCTTCAAAAGGAATGAGCAAAGAGGCTTACCAAAAACAGCTTGATGAAGTTGTCTGGCCGGCATACGAAAAACTCAAAAAACGCTTTTTGGATGAACAGCTGTTTGAGCCTACCATCCTCTATGGATACTGGCCGTGTAGAAGTGATGATAACTCTCTGCTTATTTTTGATGAGAGTGAAGGATGGTTCAAAGATGAAGATGCCAACCGTGAACCACTGGAGCATATCATAGGCCGTGCCGAAGAGGTATTTACATTTCCACGCCAGAGGAAGAAACCACACCGTGCACTCAGTGACTTCTTTCATGCAGATCGTCATGATGTCATCGCTCTTACGTGTGTCAGTGCAGGTGAAAGGCTCTCTGAAGTTGAGAGAGAAATATATGCAGAAGGTAACTACACTGAATACTATCAATTTCATGGATTGGGTGTTGAGCTTGCAGAGGCACTTGCAGAGATAGCACATAAGCAGATCCGCCTTGACCTTAACATTGCAAAAGATGAAGGAAATACTCTAGCTGATGTACGAATGAACAGATATCAGGGAAGCCGCTACTCATTTGGGTATGCGGCCTGTCCTGATTTGGAGCTGAATCGTCCGCTATTTAATCTGCTTAAACCTGAAGAGTTTGGAATCGAGTTGAGTGAAACCTTCCAGATCCATCCGGAGCAGTCAACATCTGCACTTGTTGTCTATCATCCTGAAGCGACGTACTATAATGTATAACAAGAGAAGAAGTAATTCTTCTCTCTACGCTAAGACCGCTTGGGTCACTAAAGCTAAATTTATTATATAAATTAGAATCTATACAGCACAAAGAAGTAATTCTTCTCTTTAATCCTCTTTATCATACTTTGTAAAGTTATTATGGCGGATTACATTATTTATCTCATCGATGTACGCCTGTCCAATTTCTGAGTACTTATCAAGTCCCTGCGTAATGATATAAGGATCATCACTCTCTAAACGCAGCTTACGAAATTTTGCATAGGCTTTACCTTTTGCCATTAATTCATAATAGGCTCTGATAGAGTCATAAATAGTATCGAATTTTCTCAACCAAATCGTAACCTTGCCATTACGTTGTTCACCTGCAGCTATACGTTTTTGTTTTGGATTACTGCTCCAGATACCAAAGGCATTATTTGCTTCATTGAAAAAACGTGAAGTTGCCCATGAACTCTCCATAGCCGCTTGGGCAAGAGCGATGCTCACAGGATGCGGTTTCAATCGAGCGAGCAGATCCTCATCACTTGTTGCGTTATACTCTTTTTTCAATGCCTCTATTTCACTACTCTTTTTAGCATTTTTGATATCTTTAGCTACTCTCTTGTATCGCTGCATTAACTCTTTGTAAACATTTTGGGTAGGTGGAACCATAAGGTATAAAAAACGTGCTTTTTTCTCTTTTGTAGAGAGATTCTTGGGAATTGTATGTGTAGTGTACTTTGGTTCCAAAAGCTGTGTTTGGGAGAGTTCTTTGTTAAAAACCAATAATAATTCCAACAAATAATCCATACAATCCCCTAATAATTTTACAAAAATTATATCTTAGCAAGCTTAAGTAATATAAAAATAATTATTGCAGCTTAAGCTTTAAAAGAGTAGAATTTTAAAAATGACCGTCAGTCAGTCATAATGCTTATGGAGGTTCTATGGCAATTATCGTAGATAAGGTACAAAAGAAAAAAGATATCGCACTTGCATGTAAAGATTTATTTGTAAATAACTCACTGAAGGACTTAACAGTCTCTAAAATAGCGAAGAATGCCGGTATCAGTAAAGGAAGTATCTATGACTACTTCCAAAACAAAGAAGAGATAGTCTTTGAACTTCTACACCACTTAATGATGGAACACGATGAACGTAAAAAAAAGCAGCTCTTAGATGCTAAAAGCACAAAAGAGCGTGTAAAAATATTTGCAGAATTTTTCTACAGTGATGATACAAAAGAGCTTCGAGAGATATATAAAGATTTTATCTCCATCATACTCTCCACACCAAATGAAGATATGACAAACTTTCAAACAGAATGTGTCAAGCGATATTTCAACTGGATGTGTGAAATCATACAAGAGGGAATAGACAAAGGTGAGCTTCTTCCCGAATCTATCAATATAGCCAAAGGGCTTTTTGCCGTAGGTGAAGGTATGTTTATCTCAAGTAATATAACCCATACTATCGATGACCTGGAAAAAGAGCTCAATCAAAATATTGATGCGATATTTTCTCTAATAGAGGTAAAAAAATGAATAAAAAACTCCTAATACTCCTTTTTCCTGCTCTTTTAGCAGCGCAAAACCTTCGTGAACTCATAGAACTTGCACAGCAAAAGAATGATGTTGTTCTTGCCAAAAAATACACACAAGACGCGCAGGCAAAAGCACTTGAATCAAAAAAGAGTGAATACTTTCCAACTGTAGATTTAGGTGGCTTCTACAAAAGAGATGACGAAGCATCCCCTTTTCAAGCAGGAGATACCTACAGTGCCTATGCAAAGGTCGCACTCGATATTTATGACGGTGGACGACGTTCTGCACAGGTAGACGAAAAAAAATACACATTTAAATCTTCTACTTTTGATACTGCTGCGTTTAAAAAGTCTTTAGCATTAAGCATCACAAAAACATTTTTTAATATCCAAAGTCTGCAAGCTTCTCTAAACGCAAGAGAAGAAGCGCAAAAGAGCCTCAAAGCACAGCTTAACAGAATCAAGCGCTTCTATGACGCAAAGATGGCAACTTTAGATGATGTCCAGCGTGTCCAGTCTGATTTTGATACCAATTTGTACAATATTCAAACCATAGAGTTTCAAATTCTTTCACTCAAATCTCTTTTAGAGTTAAAAGTAGGGAAGAAGATCCAGCATTATGAAAAATCCCAGTTTATAAAAGAACCTGTAGAGAGTTATGTTTTACTCGATACTATTAAAGCGGCCACAGCAAAGAAAAATTCTATCATCTACAGTGCAAACGCAGTCGATAGTTACTATTATCCAAATCTTCGAGTCGAAGACAAATACAGTCTCTACTCTTATGATAGATTAGACCCTCTGGCGCAAGAGTATGCAAGTCCACTTGATAATCAAAATGTACTCCTACTCACTGCAAATATACGTCTGTTTGACTTTGGTACACTTGCTAAAACAAAAGAGGCTATAGAATTCAATGCTCAAGCACTGCAATCTCAAATAGCTTACCAGACAAAAGAACAAAAGATGCAATATGAACTCGCACTTGCACGGATCGCTACCACAAAGCTCAAAATAAAAAGTTCCAAGAGTGCACTAAACGCAGCCAAAAGTGCCTTTACAACAATAGAGAAAAAATATAATGCAGGCATTGTAGATTATATAGTCTATCTTGATGCCCTGACAAAAAGAACAAGCTCCAAAGCACTCTATGAGAGCAGTCTCAATGATTTGGAAGTTGCATATGCGATCTACTACTACTACAGCGGAAAAAATATACTAGAGGAGTTACAATAATGAAGAAGGTACTTATAACACTACTAATGTTTGTTAGTTTTGCAAACGCAGCTGAGATTTATGCTACATTTTTAGTACATCCCATAAAGGATGCAAGCCTTGCATTTATTGCAAGCGGTATTGTTGATAAAATCGATGTCAGCGTCGGAAGCAATGTAAAAAAAGGTGAAGTTCTTGCCCAACTTGAGAACAGTGACATACGGGCAATGCTTGCACTTGCTAAAACAACATATAAATATGCAAAAAAAGATTATGAACGACAACTCAAAATTAAAAGTCTCATCGATGAAGCAAAATTTGATGCAGTAGCAAGTAAGTATGAGAGTGCAAAAAATCAGCTTGCATACCAAGAAGCACTGTATAACAAAACCTTTCTCAAAGCACCTTTTAGTGGTATTATCTACGCAAAGAAAATCGAAGTCGGTGATGCGGTCAGTGGAATGATGCTCAAAACTGCCTTTCAAATTCAAAGTAAATCAAAAAGAAAACTGCTTCTACAATTTGATCAAAAGAACAGAAAACTTGTAAAGGTCGGAGATACTTTTAAGTATAAAGTTGACGGAGATAACAAAGAGTATTTTGGAACGATCTCAAAGATCTACCCCAGAGCAAACTTCAATGACAGAAAAATTACGGCTGAAGTACTGAGCAAAGATTTTATTCCCGGTCTTTTTGGTGATGGCTATATCATTACAAAAGAACAAAAGTAGCAACATATGTATAAGATAGCAATAAACAGACCGATAACAACATTAATGTATGTTATTACGCTCGTTATATTTGGAT
>Ga0256843_1002453_pt1 | contig 13514 bp, 13 predicted proteins | sample AlvinellametaG_FD_191572 | JGI IMG/M metagenome (GOLD analysis project Ga0256843, IMG submission 191572) | Pompeii worm associated microbial communities from hydrothermal vent at the East Pacific Rise, Pacific Ocean - Alvinella | ecosystem: Host-associated > Annelida > Integument > Unclassified ... | reverse complement strand
TGTGATGATGTTTTAAGGGGATATGAATGAGTTTAGAAGCATTTAATAATAGAAATGTAGCAGAGGGAGATTACTTCCTTTGTGATATAGAAGATTATCCTACTGATGGTTGGGGTAAGTTTAAGCGTGTAGTGAAGAGGACTTTCAAAGGAGAGCTCTTTGTAGGTCTTTGGGTAGTAATGCGTGAGATGATCCGTTTTGATATCCATACTATTCAATATCCTCAAGAGAAGATGCCAATAGGTCCAAGATATCGTGCAGTGCATGAGATGAAAAGACTTTGGGAATCAGATACTGAAAGATGTATTGGTTGTGGTCTTTGTGAAAAGATTTGTATCTCTGATTGTATTAGAATTGATACTAAAATTGATGAAAACTCTCGTAAAGAGGTTTCAGAATATACAATTAATCTTGGCCGTTGTATCTTCTGTGGATATTGTGCAGAGGTTTGTCCTGAGCTTGCAATTACACATGGTGGTGAGTATGAAAATGCTAGTGATCAAAGAGAACACTTTATAATGTATGAAGATATGTTAACACCTATTGATACAATGAAAGCTGGTAAACAGCTGGAATTTGAAGGTTTTGGTTCTATCACACCACATGAAGATGAGCGTGTTAAAAAAACACCTCTAGCATATTAAGGAGTTTGGATTATGTTTGAAGCGGTAGCGTTTTACTTGTTTGCATTTTTAACAATTGCTATGTTTTACATCACAGTAACAACTAAGCAAGCGTTGTATGCATTAACTGCATTAGCAGCGGGAATGATTTTTATATCGGCATTTTTCTTTATTCTTGGTGCTGATTTTTTAGGTGTGGTTCAAATTATTGTCTACACAGGTGCTGTAATGGCTCTTTATGCGTTTGGTATGATGTTCTTTGATACTACACGTGAAGTTAAAGAGAAGAAAGGCAATAAATTTATTATTGTTGGACTCTCTACTTTAGCGGCTATTTTAATTGTTGTGATTGTTTCAGTTCCAATGGTAAGTGACAATATTATTGCACAATATCCAGTTATTGATGGTGTTGGTAATATTCAATCAGTAGGTTTAGTTCTTTTTACAAAATATCTTATTCCATTTGAGGTTGCAGCAATTATGCTCCTTGTAGCGATGATAGCAGGTATTGTTCTTGCAGGTAAAAAAATGGATCTTTCACTTACGCTTATGGATGCTGATGAGATTCAAGCTAATGAAGAAAAAAATAAAAAGGTGCTTTCATGATGGAAATAGGTTTAAATCATTATCTTGTTCTATCTACGATTCTATTTGCAATAGGTTTAGTAGGTGTAATGAAGAGAAAGAACTTACTTTTATTGTTTTTCGCAACTGAGATTTTACTTAATTCGGTAAATATAGCTTTTGCTGCGATTTCACACTATTATGGTGATTTGACTGGTCAGATGTTTGCATTTTTTGTAATTGCAATCGCTGCTTCAGAAGTTGCTGTTGGACTTGGTCTTTTGATTGTATGGTATAAACGTACAGGTACAATAGACTTAGAGACTATGACAAGTATGAAAGGATAACAGAATGGAAAAATATCTATACATTGCACTTTTTGCACCACTTGTTAGTTCTCTTTTTTCAGCATTGTTTACTGCGACACCAAAGAAGATTTATACAGGTATTATTGCTTCACTATTGATTATTACATCATTGGTATCTAGTTCGATTTTATTAGCGTATATATTAAAAGGTGGAGAACCTATTCACGTTGAAATGATGACATGGATGGCAACAGGAAATCTTTATATCCCTTTTGGATTTCTTGTAGATCAAGTATCTGTAACTATGATGATGGTTGTTACACTGGTATCATCAGTAGTACATATTTACTCTATAGGTTATATGGATCATGATAAGGGTTTCAATAGATTTTTTGCTTGGCTATCAGCATTTGTATTTTCTATGATGATTCTTGTTATGAGTGATAACTATGCAGGTCTTTTCATTGGTTGGGAAGGTGTTGGTCTTTGTTCTTGGGGTCTAATTGGATTCTGGTTCCACAAAGAGAGCGCATCTTGGGCAGCTAATGAAGCATTTATTATGAACCGTATTGCTGACCTTGGAATGTTGATCGGTATCTTCTTAGTATATTGGAATACTGGAACATTACAATATCATGAAGCATTTGCAGCATTTGCTACATTAGATCCAACTACACTTACTTGGATTGGTATTTTCTTATTTATTGGTGCGATGGGTAAATCAGCACAATTTCCACTCCATACTTGGCTTGCTGATGCAATGGAAGGTCCTACACCAGTTTCTGCACTTATTCACGCAGCGACAATGGTAACAGCAGGGGTTTATTTAGTTATTCGTTCAAATGAACTTTATAGCTTAATTCCAGATGTTGGTCTTTTTATCGCTTCACTTGGTACGTTTGTTGCACTTTTTGCAGCATCAATGGCTCTTGTTAATCGTGATATGAAACGTATCATTGCTTACTCTACACTTTCTCAGTTAGGGTATATGTTTGCTGCTGCTGGTCTTGGTGCATATTGGGTTGCACTTTTCCACCTTATGGCTCACGCATTCTTTAAAGCTCTTTTATTCTTAGGTGCTGGTAATGTTATGCATGCTATGCATGATGAACTTGATCCATTTAAAATGGGTGGATTGAAAAAGGTTATGAAGTGGACATGGATCATGATGACTATCGCATCTTTAGCACTTGCTGGTATCTTTCCATTTGCAGGTTTCTTCTCAAAAGATACGATCTTAGAAGCTGCTTTTGCTGATCATCATTTCATTATTTATGGTGTACTTCTTTTCACTGCAGGTTTAACAGCGTTCTATTCATTTAGACTTGTTGCTCTTATCTTCCATGGTGAAGAGAGATATAAACTGTTTGGTATTCATCCACATGAAGCATATAAATTTATGTTAGTTGGTATGAGTCCATTACTTCTTTTCGCAATCATTGCTGGAGCTTTCCAACAACCATTCTTCAATATGGTTGAAGAGTTGTTACGTGCACATGAGTACCATATTCATTCACATACAACAGTATGGATTATGTTGTTTGGTACACAGATTTTTGTTGGTCTTTCAATTTTATATGCATATAAAAAATATGCACGTTCAGGTATTAAAGTGCCTGATGGAACAAGTGCGGTTGAGAATTCATTTATGTATAAACTATTGATAAATCAGTACTATATTCCATATTTCTATGAAGAGTATTTAGTAAGACCATATAGAGAGCTATCGACTGTTTTCTGGCAAAAACTTGATGTTAAGGTTGTTGATGCAACAGTTGATGGAATCGCAGGTATTATCTACAGTACTGGTGAGAAAACAAGAGCAATGCAGAGTGGTAATCTCTCTACAATGTTAAAATGGATGGTAGTTGGTTTAGTTGTACTACTATCATTAGCTGTAGTTTTTGGACTTGCAGCAAGATATTCTGATGAGATTTTACCAATCTTGTCAGGTTTAGGAGTTATGTAAATGTTAGATCATATTTTATCGATTTTAATCTTCTTTCCAGCGATTGCAGCAGTATTTGGTTTTGCAATTCAAAAGGATAGTATGCGTGCTTATGGAGTAGCTGTTGGAGTTATTGAATTTGGACTCTCATTATGGCTATGGTATGCCTTTGACAATAGTGTTTCAGGTATGCAGTTTATGGAACATTTACCATTAGTACCGTCATTTGGTATTAACTATACTTTAGGTGTAGATGGTATATCTCTTTTTATTATTATATTATCAGCATTTTTTACACTCCTTGGTATTGGTTCATTAACTGATACTCCAAATGTAAAATATATGATTATTACACTTCTCTTTTTACAGATGACAATGGTTGGAGTATTTGCTGCTCTTGATGCTATTGTATTTTATGTATTTTGGGAACTTTCATTAGTACCAATGCTTTATATCATTGGTGCTTGGGGTGGTCCATTACGTATCTATGCATCAATCAAGTTCTTCCTCTATACATTTACAGGTTCACTTGTAATGCTTGTTGGTATGCTTTTTATGGCATATTTTTATTATCAAGCAACTGGTACATGGAGTTTTGCTCTTCTTGATTGGTATAGACTTATTTTACCAGAGACATTTCAACTTTGGTTGTTTGCTGCTTTCTTCCTTGGTTTTGCGATCAAAGTGCCAATGTTCCCATTTCATACATGGTTACCATACGCGCATGGTCAAGCACCAACTATTGGTTCTGTAATTCTTGCAGCGATTTTATTGAAAATGGGTACATATGCGTTTGTTAGATTCTCATTACCACTTTTTCCAGATGCGTCAGCATATTTTATGGTACCAATAGCAATTCTAGCTATTATTATGGTTATCTATACTGCAATGGTTGCATATGCTCAAAAAGATATTAAGCAAGTCGTTGCATACTCATCTATTTCACATATGGGTATTATTATCATTGGTACATTTGCATTAAATGTAGAAGGTATCTCTGGTTCTATTTTCTTAATGTTAGGTCACGGTGTTGTTGCTGGTGCACTCTTCTTGTTAGTTGGTGTAATCTATGATAGACGTCATACAAAACTTATGAGTGAGTTTGGTGGTCTAGCACATGTTATGCCACGATATGCAACTATTTTTGGAATTATGATGATGGCATCAGTTGGTATGCCACTTACAATTAACTTTGTTGGTGAGTTCCTTTCACTCCTTGGTTTCTATCAACAGTCACATATCTTAACACTTCTTGCAGGTGTAGGTATTATCGTTGGTGCTATTTATATGCTTGCAGCATACAAAAAAGCATTTTTCGGTGATGTTACAAATGAGAAAAATAAAAATTTACCTGATGTAAATAAAAAAGAGCTTTTTGGTCTTATTCCATTGGTAATCGTTGCTATTTGGTTAGGTGTATATCCTAAACCAGTACTTGGACCAATTAATAAATCAGTAGAGTCTATTGTACAATTAATGCATAACAAATCTCAAACTGAATTAGCAAAAGAGAGAATTCCTGATCTTACTAAAAAGAGAGTTATTGTTATCAAAAAAACTGAAGTTGAAGAGGAGGTGCACTAATGTTGTCGCCAATCAATATTTCAATGGAGTCACTAAATTTAATGACTCTTGCACCAATGCTAATTCCAGTTGTTGGAGCACTGTTAATTCTAGTAATAGATGTAGTAAAAGGTGGTCTTCATAAGTCACTCTACGTAGTTCTTAGTCTACTGTTCTTGATAATGGACTTTGGAGCAATTATAAATTCAAGTGGAATTTTTACTGCAAATGGGACAACATTAGGTGCTTTTAATGTTATGCTTATTGATGGACTTGCAATTCTTGCACAGTTTATTATTGTTGGCGCTTCAATGCTTTTTATCCCATTGGCTATGACACATAAGCGTTTCCATGAATTTTCATATCCTGAGTTCTTTGCACTCTTTTTGTTCATGATTGCAGGTTTTCAGTTTATGGTAGCAACTGATAATCTTATTTTAGTATTTGTTGGACTTGAAACTTCTTCATTAGCTCTTTATACGCTTATTGCTATGCATAACCGTGAAAAATCTTTTGAAGCAGCAGTTAAGTACTTTACAATGGGTGCATTAGCAGCTGGTTTCTTTAGTTTTGGTGCGATGGTATTTTATGCTTTAACTGGATCAGTTGAGATTAATAAAATAGCACTTGTCCTTGCAGCTAATGGTTATGCAGATATAGGCTTTGTTCTAATCGGTATAGCATTTTTCTTAGCAGCATTTGGTTTTAAACTTTCATTGATTCCATTTCATACTTGGGCACCAGATGTTTATGAAGGTGCATCAGCAGCAATGGCTGGATATATGTCAATTGTTCCAAAAATTGCAGCATTTGTTGTAGCAATGAGATTTTTTGAGTTCTTAGTACATAGTGGTATCGTTTGGTTAGAGATAGTTCTTTATGCTGTAGTTATTATAACTATGACTGCATCAAATATGTGGGCTTTAGTACAGACTGATGTAAAACGTATGCTTGCATACTCATCAATCTCTCACGCAGGTTTTGTAATGGCTGCTATCTTAATTGGTACAACACAAGCAAACTCAGCACTTTTCCTCTATTGGATTTTGTTTAGTTTTACAAATCTTGGATCATTTTCAATGCTATGGATGTCAAGACAGAAACATCTTGCAGAACATCAAAGTTCAGATCATTCATATGATAAGTTTGCAGGTATGATTAAGACTGCACCGGTTGCGGCACTTATTATGGGTCTATTTATGTTAAGTCTTGCAGGTGTACCACCATTCGCACTCTTTTGGGGTAAACTTTATATAATTAGTTCAGCAGTAACAAGTGGTTATACAATCTTAGCATTGATTATGGCGTTAAACTCTGCTATTGCAGGGTACTACTACTTAAAACTCATTGTTTATATGTTTATGAAAGAGCCTGTTATTGAAGGTGGAGCAGAAGTATATGTTACAAATGCAACACTTGCTCTAAAAACTATTATTGGTATTGCAGCAGTAGGAACTATATTTGCTTTTATTGCAATAAACCCACTTTTAGAATTTATTACAGCTTTTGTATATAATAGTGGATATTAGATAGAACTAATCTACTTTTAAAGGAGAAGAGCATTTGTACAGATACATACTCTTAGCCTTTTTTTCATTTAATGCTTTTGCACTAGAAATTTCTATTGATAGTGCAAAAGATAACTTCGTAAAATATGCAACACTTCAAATATCAGATAAAGAGTCATTTGTTTGTCAGGAAATCAAAGATAATTTTGATGTTACAAAAGAGATTGTGTGTGCATTTTCTAAAACACCTTCTAAAAATATAGATCATTTACAAAATGACTTTTTTAATATAAACAGTTTTGAGAAAAGCGGTACTTTTTTTGTCTCAATTAAACCATTTTATAAGATAAAATTATTTGCTGATATATTTGATTTAACTAAGGACAATAGCGTTTTTAATGCAGATATATCAATGGCTAAAAGATGGACAATTGTAGGTTATAAAAAGAAGTTACCACTTATAAATCATCAAGGAAAATCTGAATTAGCTCTAGATTTTCCTTTCTATTTAGATAAAGATAAATTACCATTTGTTGGAAGTCTTGATTTAAAGGGAAATCCTGTTCATATTAAAAAAGTTGAAGATGTTAAAGAATATTTGAAAGTTAAAAAATATTTTAAAAGTAAAAATTATGATACTGCTTTAGATACCATTGATGATATAATAAATAACTATCCACATACGCTCTTTAAGTCAGAGTTACTCTACTATAGAATAAAAATATATGATAAGATGAAAGATTATGAGAATGTTATTGCTAATGCTAAACAGTTCTTACATGAGTACTCTTCAGATGAAAATATTCCTGAAGTTCTCTCACTTATAGCAAAAGCCTATGGTCAAATTGGTCAAAATACAGATGCCGATTACTTCTTTGATAGATTATTTAGTGAGCATAAAGGCAATGTTTTTGCTCAATGGGGATACATATACAAAGGTTCAATGCTGGAGTCTTCAGGCGCTAATAGTGAGGCTATAAAATATTATAAACAGGCACTATATGATACAAAAAGTTTAGAAGTTGCAGCAGCAGCAGCGTACCATTTAACTGAGATACTACTCAATAACGCTCCTAAAAAAGCAGCAGCATATGCGATGAAAATCATTGATGCAAAACCAAGTTATTTTATGGAAGATTTGAAAAAATCTATTGATATTATGAATGCATTGGCAGCAGAAGGAGAGTATAAAACAGCTGCTGCTATAGCAGGTGCAATGTTACACTCTATGGGACCTACCTATGATGAATATGAAGAGCTATTAAAAAATAGAGCATTATGGCTTACAAAAACAGATGATAAAGAGGCAGCACTTAAAGCTTTAAATGCTTATATAAAACAGTTTCCAGATGGTGACTATATTGATATTATTCAGACACTGAAAGATGGTCTCTTTTTTGATAATAAAGAGGCAAATGCAAGCAGTAAATTAGCTCAATATAATAATCTAATAGAGGAGTATGCTGGAGATGATATTGCAAAACGTGCTCTTTATGAAAAAGCAAAATTACTTCTAAAAGAGAAAAAATATGCAGATCTTTTGAAATTGAGAAAAGAGTTACTGGATATAGAAGATAATTTCAAAGATATAAATAATATTATAAAAGAGGCAGCTGTCGGCTTGATGGAAAACTCTTTAAAAAAGAAAAATTGTAAGAATGTACTTGTTGTAGCAAATGATTACAACATTACTCTCTCAAATAGTTGGGATGATGGTGTTTACAGTTGTGCTATGAAAGGTGGAGATTTTAAGTTGTCAAAGTCTATCGCTTCTAAAAATTTAGACTCTAAAAATATTAGTCAAAGAAAAAAATGGCTCTATAGATATATGAAAATTGATTTTGAAACAGGTAATTATAGTGAGCTTATTGATGTTGCAAAAGATTTAATCGTTTTGATTGATAATATAAAAAAATCACCATATAAAGATCTCTATAGATACCTTTTTGATGCATACGAACGACTAGAACAGAAAGATAATATGATAAAAACTATGGCAAAAATAGAGGATATATATGGTCTTAGTTATAAGGATATAGATAGATATGTCGCTATGGTAACACTTGGAAGTGAACTTAAAGATGATAATATGATTATAAAGTACGCAACTAAAGTGATGAAAATTCAAGAGAAATCTGACTCTTATGCTCAAAGCCCTTACATAGAGTTTACACTTTATGGTGCTTACATGGATAAAGAGGAGTATAATAAAGCTTTAAAGGTGATAGAATCATTGAATAAGGTTACATTAACAAAGAGTGACAGAGCAAGAGCAAAATATCTATTAGGAAGAGTGCTTAATAAATTATGGAGAGATGAAGAGGCAAGAGAAGCTTATAAAGCTGCTATGAAAGCTGATCCTAACTCAGCCTGGGCTAAGTTAGCAAAATCAGCTCTTACTCTGTAGGGTTGTTGTTTAGAGTTCTAAACAGTCACTAATGCCGTAAAGACCAGGCTCTTTATCTGCAAGCCATTTTCCAGCACGTAATGCACCTTTTGAGAAGGTATTACGTGAGGTTGCTGTATGGTTGAGTTCAATGAACTCTCCATCATTGTAAAAACCTACAGTGTGACGACCTACAATGTCTCCACCTCGAAGTGCCATAACTGCAATTTCATCTTTACTACGCTCTCCAATATTTCCATCACGACCACTCACACGTACGTTTTCAATATCAAGTCCACGTCCACGTGCTGCAGATTCACTGAGTGTAAGTGCCGTACCACTTGGTGCATCTTTTTTATGTCTGTGGTGCATCTCAACTATCTCTATGTCAAAACCCTCTAATGCTGCTGATGCCTGATAGACGAGTTTGTTTAGTAGTGCTACTCCCAAAGACATATTGGTAGCATAGAGAACTGGCATAATTTCACTTGCCTGTTTTAAAAGGTTGAGTTGATGAGTATTGAGTCCTGTTGTTCCAATAACCAATGGTTTTGGAGTTTTAATAGCCTCTTCTAAAAGAGTTTCACATGCTTCTGGCAGTGAGAAATCAATGATAATGTCACTAGCATTTAAAAATGAGTGCATATCTGATGTTACAAGAACAGAGGGATCAATAGTAAAATCAAGAGAGTTACGTACAAAGACTGCACTTAAACTCATGTTCTCTATAGCTTTTAAATCTTCGATAAGTAATTTTCCAACACGACCGCTTGCTCCAAATACGCCAACTTTTATCATAATAATGCCCTTAATAATTTTTTCTTTATTATAGCAAAAATAAGTGTATTGAGATTATATTTGTATTTGATTGATATTGCTTCCCAAGTTGTAACTTGGGAAGTAAGGGGAAATTAGTTGAGCAGTTCGTCGACGTAGGCAATAGCAGCAATACCAGCAACAGCACCATCACCTGCAGCACTGATAACCTGCTTTGGTGCTTCAATGCGCATATCACCTGCTGCAAAAAGACCTGCAACGGATGTTTTCATGCTTAAATCAACAACAACCTGTCCCTGATTGTTGACATCACATAAAAAGTTTCCATCTTCTTGCATAAGTGTTTGATTGTTGACATCATTACCAACAAATACAAAAACACCAGGAATCTTTATGTCACGCAAATTCCCCTCTTTATCCTTGATTCTCAGACCTGTAACGCCCATAGCATCACCATAAACTTCATCAGGAACAGAGTTAAGAATAAGCTCTATCTTCTCATTTTCCTCAACACGTTTTACAGTATTTGGTGCTGCTCTAAAAGTGTCACGTCTATGAATAAGGTAGACTTTTGAACAGATCTTTGCCAAGTAGAGGGCCTCCTCTAAAGCAGTATCTCCACCACCTACAACAGCTACCTCTTTGCCTTTATAGAAAAAACCGTCACAAGTTGCACAGGTACTTACTCCTTTGCCAAAAAATTCAGCTTCACCTTTAAATCCTGCGTGACGAGGAGATGAACCGGTACAGACTATGACAGAGTAGGCATGAATGAGTGAGTCATCACTCTTGATAATTGAAAAAATATCACCATCTTTTCTTATCTGTTTAACTTCACTCATATCATGTTGAAGACCAAATTTTTGACACTGCTCAGGCCATGGCATCATTAGATCCATTCCCGTAATATCTCCAGTTACACCAGGATAGTTCTCTATCTCAGAACTTTGAGTAATTTGACCACCTGGCATTCCTTTTTCAAACATTGTAACTTTTTCAAGTCCACCACGTGTTGTATAGAGCCCTGCCGTAAGACCTGCAGGTCCACCACCGACAATTGCACAATCTAAAATATTGTTACTCATAATGCTTTCACCTCTTTACTTAATTTGTCTAAATTATCAAGTTTACGTATCATACTATCTTGTTTATAAAGAGACTCTTTGACTCTCTTTATAAAGAAAATAGATGGGACTTCGTAAATATTGAATCGTTGAATAAATTTTAACGATGTATCTGTTCCTGAGCGTATAAAGGTTGTTGTTTTGGAGTTTTTATGTATCTGATTATAGTAGTCAATAGCGATAATTGGATTGTTAAGATTGAGTTTTGCAAGTTTCTCCATGCTCCCTTTGTTGCGTGAGGAGTAGAAAACTACAATATATTTGTCAGCTTTAGGCAGAAAAATATCACTTTTCTCATAAAAAGCCCAATCTTTAAAATCGATAAATTTATATTCGGAAAATTTGTAGTTGAAGTATGCAAAAGCACCGGCGACCATAACGGCGCCAAAGAAAGAGGCTAAAAGTGTGGAGAGAGAGAAGAGGCTTTTACCTCCCTTTCTTGCCACCTTTATATGCCTAAAATTACGCTAAAAGAGCGTTCAGTTTTTCAGCGAATGCATCTTTAGATGCAGCACCAACCATTTGGTCAACAAGCTCACCATCTTTGAAGAACATTACTGTTGGAATAGAACGAATACCAAATTTTACAGCAATCTCTTGCTCTTCATCAGTATTAACTTTACAAATATTAGCTTTTCCATCATAATCTTCAGCTAACTCTTCTATTACAGGAGCAATCATACGACATGGCCCACACCATGGAGCCCAAAAGTCTACAAGTGATACACCCTCTGCAAGTGTTGCTTCAAAATTATCAGCCTTTAATTCTATATATTTACCCATTCGGATTTCCTTTTTTACATTTATTGTTCGAGGTATTATACAAGTGATATTATTAATTATAACTTTAGCTTTTTTTAGCTTTTGAAATATCAGCAAATATAGGAGTTGTTTTTAGTTCTTGTAGAGTCTGTTTTTTAAAAACTAAGAAATTTTTTTTCTCTGTTTATAAAGTAAGTACACTCTTTATATCCTATATTTTTTGCCATTTTGACTACTTCGTCACTGTAGAGCCCTACTTGCTCTGGCTTATGGGCATCAGAGGAAAAGGTGATGGGAATATTGAGTGCATAAGCTTGCGTGAGAAGATCAAAAGATGGATAGGCTTCTGCTACAGCTTTTCTGTATCCTGCTACATTTATTTCCAGTACCATACCACTCTCTTTGATTGCATTGAGTGCATTTTTTGCCATTTTTGCTATATCATCAGTGGGCATAAATTTAAAAACTTTAATGAGATCAAGATGTCCAACAATATCAAAAAGTTTTGTTTGTGCCATCGCTTCAATAGTATCAAAATATTTTTGCCATACATCATTAATGTTTTGTTCTTGCCATTTGTCAATAAATTCAGGATTGTCAAATCCCCACCCTTCAAGAAAGTGTACAGAGCCGATTAAGTAGTCTACATCGGCATTCAAAACACGTTTATCCATATGACCAGGGAGATAATCGACTTCATATCCAAGTAGTATTGTAATTTTATCTTTATAGAGCTCTTTGGCACGTTTTACTGCTACTTCATAGTGTTGCATATCTTCAAATTTCATACGATAAGCTGGATCAAAATTCATTGGAGCATGATCCGAGAAACCAAAAATTTTTGTTCCTTTTTGGAGTGCAATTTCAATATACTCTTCTATCTCTCCTTCAGCGTGGTTACAAAGTGGTGTATGGTTGTGTAAGTCTACTATCATATTTTTCTCGAATTTATTTAATTTATGCTATTATAGTGCTATTTAATAAACTAGACAATTTAGAGTGGAGAGCTTTTATGACGCAAGAAGAATTAGATGCATTGATGAATGGCGATATGGATATGGATGAATCCACTGAAAATGAAGTAAAAGATGAAATGTCTTCTGAAGATGAAGAGTCTTCAGAATATGATGAGTCAGAGAATATTCTTGAAGAGAATATAAAATCTTCCAAACTTCCTTTGCCTGCAACTGAAGAGAACAAAATGGTTCATCAACTTGATGATGTGACAAAAGAGTCTGAAGAGAAAGCAAGTGAAATTTTTGACATCATTGAAACGATAAGTAATGAATTGATGGAAAAAGAGGAGAGTTTGGGTAGTGTACTTGATACGCTAAACTCAAATGTTGAGCTTTTTGAAAAACTTATAGATAAATTTCCTGATGTTGAGACCTTTCAAACACAATTAGAGTTAAATCAAAAGGCTGTAGAAGAGACAAATGAGACAGTAGAAATCTTGCAAAATAGTGGTGATTCTATTATGAATGTAATGGATATTATGCAGTATCAAGATATTCATAGACAAAAAATTGAGCGTGTTATTAATGTAATGCGTGCACTTTCCAAATATATGAACACTCTTTTTGAGGGTAAAGTAGATGATGAAAAACGTGTTGCTTCTGCAACACATATTCATGGAGATACTCATAATGATGTTGCCTCTACTGAAGATATTGAAGCACTTCTTGCACAGTTTGGTAGTTAATGAAAAGAGTTGAACTATTATCTCCTGCGGGAACATTGGAAAAATTAAAAATAGCATTTGACTATGGTGCGGATGCTGTTTATGGTGGTGTGAGTCACTTTTCGTTAAGAATTAGAAGTGGTAAAGAGTTCACTTTTGAAGATTTTGAAGAGGGCATCAAGTATGCTCACGCAAGAGGTAAAAAGGTCTATGCTACCATTAACGGATTCCCTTTTAATTCACAGCTCAATCTTTTGAAAAAACATATTT
>Ga0256843_1002452_pt1 | contig 13520 bp, 9 predicted proteins | sample AlvinellametaG_FD_191572 | JGI IMG/M metagenome (GOLD analysis project Ga0256843, IMG submission 191572) | Pompeii worm associated microbial communities from hydrothermal vent at the East Pacific Rise, Pacific Ocean - Alvinella | ecosystem: Host-associated > Annelida > Integument > Unclassified ... | reverse complement strand
GCATTTGTACGCTCAGCATTCATACGAGGATAACCTGCTTGACCTTCTAAGATAAAGTCTTTTGCAAATCTACCATCTTGGATCTCTTTTAAGATCTCTTTCATAGCAGCTTTAGACTCGTCGTTGATAACACGTTTACCAGAAACATAGTCACCATACTCAGCAGTGTTAGAGATAGAGTATCTCATATCAGCGATACCACCCTCAAACATTAAGTCAACGATGAGTTTTAGTTCGTGAAGACACTCAAAGTATGCCATCTCTGGAGCGTAACCAGCTTCAGTAAGTGTTTCAAAACCAGCTTGAACAAGTGCAGTTACACCACCACAAAGAACAGCTTGCTCACCAAAAAGGTCAGTCTCAGTCTCATCTTTGAAAGTTGTCTCGATAATTGCAGTACGTCCACCACCAATAGCAGAAGCGTATGAAAGTGCAAGCTCTTTTGTTTGACCACTTGGATCTTGACCAACAGCGATAAGGTCAGGGATACCACCACCACGAACAAATTCGCTACGCACAGTGTGACCTGGTGCTTTTGGAGCGATCATAGTAACATTGATGTCAGCTCTTGGAATGATACGACCATAGTGAATGTTAAAACCGTGTCCAAATGCAATAGTTGCACCCTCTTTTAGGTTTGGCTCGATCTCTTCTTTGTAGATCTCAGCTTGATTCTCATCTGGAAGAAGAATCATTACTACATCAGCTTTTGCAGTTGCTTCACCAACAGTTAAAACTTCAAAACCTTTTGCTGCAGCTTTAGCCCAGCTAGAACCACCTTCTCTTAAACCAACAACAACTTCTACACCGCTGTCTCTTAGGTTTTCTGCGTGAGCGTGTCCTTGTGAACCAAAACCGATCATCGCAACTACTTTGCTTTTAATCAGTTCAATATTACAATCTTTATCATAGTAAACATTTAATGCCATTATATTTCCTTGGGCTTTAGAGTTTTTTTTCTCTAAAAAATTTGTCGCATTATACTGAAACTTTTGTAAAACTTTTATTAGAGTAAACTTATAACAAAAAGAAAAATCGTAGACTTAATCTCTCACGCTGTATAATATGAAAAAAATATCGGGGAATTTAGATGAAAAAATTTAACCTTTTTAATGAAATCATTGTTACAAACAGACAAGATCTGCTCAATGCCATCAACTCGCAAAAAGAGTTTGGTATTACAATAGATGGGGATGTGGTCTATGCACCATTTGATGAGAGTGCCATCTTAATCTATCAAGGCAAACACACTCCAAAAGCACAAAATGCACTTATGCCTTCAAAACCACAGACTCTCGGTGAGATCTTAGGAGAGAAGTATCAGGTGGTAGAGGATGATGATAGAGTACTCATCAAAGCATTTGGGAACTGGCAGGAGCTCATTAGAGTAAACACACCTCGTGCCTCTTACGATGATACAACAGGTGATGGCGTGAGTGAGTTTGCCAACAGTGATCTTGAAGATATTGGCTGGAATGCTACAGAGTTTAACATCAGCTACCGTGAGCTTGTAGAGGTTCTTGAAGAGAAGTGTGATGGAACACTCCTTTGTATAGAGCAAGAGGAGCCATCATACCAGTTTAGCGGGCTTGGCTTCTTAGCAGATAACAAGCAAGCAAAAGAGGTTCTCTTTAAGCACTGTCAAGAGAAGATAAAAAAGATGATGCAAGAGGACCCACTCTATGCAGAAGATAAACTCAGTGATGATGAGCAAGAAGCTGCAGAATTTTTCAAATGTCTCTAAACAGACAAAAAGTCACTATTGAGTACAAATATCGGGGAACACTCTGCCTACCCGATACCAAAGATGCAAAAGATATATTCTTTCGTACAAAACAGGCCTATGCAAACCATGAGAAGATGGGTCTGCACCTCATCTTCTCAAAAAGTAAACTATCCCGTTTAAAGAAATACCAAAAAGGCTCTGCACAAGAGGAGCTAGATAACCTCAAGCTCTATATCGAGCTAGGAGAAATTCTTGGATTTGCAACAAAAGATGCCCAAACACTGCAAAAAAAGATAGAGCTTATAAACGATACAGCTCACGCAGGCTTTAACATCACCAAAAGACTCCAACTCATTAACAAAAAAAAGCCCTCCCCTGCTAAAGAGAGTTACCTCTTTTGGGATATTGAGAACTTCTCCTCTGTTGCTTCTATTTTTCACGATGTTATAGAGCCTTACAATATTGCAGATACAAACATCACCCTTGCAGCAAATCCTGACTCACTCTATCTCAAACGAGCCGAGTGGGAGGCCAACCTTTATGACTATGGAAAAACTCTCAACTCCTTTAACTTTATAAAGTGTGAGCATGGAAAAGATGTCGCCGATGATGTACTGCTTGAAGAGATGAAAAAGATTAAGACAAAAGCGGCCAATATCTTCATATTGACCTTTGATAGAGATCTAAAAGAGCGTTTTGCCCAAGCGGTAAAAAAAGAGCATAATCTCTTTATTCTTGGACGATAGTCGCACTTGGCTCGGCTAAGTAAAAGCCCTGTGCATAATCAACACCCATCTCTTTGACCATATCATAAACCTCTTTTGAGTGAACAAACTCAGCTATGGTCTTTTTGCCTAGCTTTTTGGCAAAAGAGATAATCGTCTCAACAACAAGCCTGTCATTTTCATTACTTACAATATCTCTAACCAGTGAACCATCAATCTTCATATAGTCTGACTCAATGGTTGTCATATACTTAAAGTTTGCAAAACCACTTCCAAAATCATCTATGGCAATCTTTGCTCCATAAGCATAGACATCATTGATAAACCGTGAAATGGTATCGTTCTTTTCAAACTCCTGTGTCTCCAAGATCTCTATTGTTAGTTGAGGAGCTATACCATACTCAACAATTTTACTAAAGAGAAACTCATTTGTCTTCTCATTTAAAATGTCACTAAATGCTAGATTGATACTGAAGTTTAAGCCATTCTCTTTAAAAAAGCTAAAAGTCTTTTCTATCATAATCTCTGTAATTGTAGGGTAGAGTTTTATCTTCTCACTTACATTTAAGAAAAAGAAAGGAGAGAGAACTGAACCATCCTCTTTTATAAGACGGACCAAGGCTTCATACTTCTCTATCTCTCCTGTTTCAACAGAGAAGATGGGTTGATAGTAAGGGATAATCTTGTCATTTTTAATAGCGCGCTTAATAACAGCAGCCATTTTAATGTTCTCTTCATACTGTTTGGTAAGTTGAAGATCTTCATTAAAAATCATATAGGGCTTGCCAGATTTTTTTGCCATTTTGAGTGTCATATCGGCATTTGCCAAACCTGTCTTTTTCTCATTTAGGTATGCTGCTGCCATAGTGACACTTACATGCACAACATTTCCATCAACTTCAAACTCCTCTTTAGAGACTGTAGAGATAAGCTGCTTCATAAGCGACTCTATCTCTTGTGTGTGATGAGCTGTATGTAAAATTATGGCAAACTCATCAGAAGGGAGTCTGTAGACCTCACCATCTAAAGGCTTTACAAAGTTGACCAAAATCTCTGCCAGTTTTAAAATAACTCTGTCCCCAACCTCATATCCATAAAAGTCATTAATGGTAGTGAAGTCATCTATATTGACTAAAAAGACAGTCTCACCAAAGGCATTCTCTAGCCTGCTGATAAGATTTAATCTGTTTGGCAATCCTGTTAGTTTATCGTAGTAGGCCTGCTTTAAGATAAACTCCGCATTCTCCTGTACACGCTTCTCTAGGTTCTTATTTAACTCTTCAAGCTCATTGGAGACTGTATTTGCCAAGCGTGCAATGACATGGTTTGCCCGTATTTTATGCTCTAAAGCATCTCTGTCAATCGCATCAAAGGAGAAGTCAAGAGGCTCTTTTTCTTCACTGAGCAACAAAATGGTCATTGTCTCGTTAAGCAGCTTATTTCGACTCTTAAGATGAAAAAACTCACCATAGGTAAAAAAACCACTCATTGGTCCCAGTGAACTTAAGGATTTTAGCTCCTCTTCTGCATGCTCTTGTAAAAAGCGTCGTCGAGCCATACAGGAGTAGACAAAGATAGCTTCTGGCTTGTACTTGGTCTTGCTCAGAAGTTTTTGGAGCTGATAGTTACTGTTGTTTATGATCTCATCGATTGAGCCTACACCAAAGCGAACATACTCCCCTTCTGGAATATTTCCTGCAAAACCTAAAGAGCCATCATCATACTTTGCAGTTACAGCGCGACCTACCACAACACCGTCTCTCTCTACTATAAGAGGAAACTCTATACCAATTTGAGGAAGACGCTCTGCTATCTCTTGACCCATATATTTGGCATATATATCAACAGCACTCATCCCCTCTATCTCATAGACTCTGTTTTTTACAGCCTTAGTCACCTGTAGCTTTTTACCTATAGGCTCCCAGTCAAATGTATAGCTAGTTGCAACATTTAACTCATCAGAGTCTAGTGCGACACAGACAACACCGTTGTCACACACCTCCTCTTTATCAAAGACATAGGTCTGTTTTAGTTGTCCATTATCAGCAGCCATACCACCTGCTAAGATTACATCGTGAGAAACACTCTCTACACCCTCTACAAAATCTTCTCCATTTGTATGTAGACCATCTGTAAAGGTGATGAGCAGCTTGGTGCGTTTGCTGACAAGCTTTTGTGCTATCTCTTTACCAAGTTCATAGCTACTGTTAAAGCTCTCTTCTGCTTTAATCAAAAAAGATTTTAGATCTGTCTTTGTAAATGTAGTAAAAGAGATGACATGCTCTTTCTCTTCGAAAAGAACACTCCCCTGATCTATAATTCCATCTGTTGTCGTACCGATAATAACAGCTTCACAAAAGCGTTTACGAAGATAGGATTGAATTTTAGTTATGAGTTCTCTATCGGCCTCAGCCATAAAGAGTTGAATCAAGGTTTGTGGTGAGTTTGCAATCTCTGCTTCAAAGAGTTTTGTGGAGAGTTCCACAACATCCCTAAAGCGTATAGTAGTATTCTTCATATAGTCATTTTAATGCAGAGAAACTTTAATTATCTTTAGAATCTCTCAAATAGAGACTTTTTCTAAAGTCCCTCTTTTATCTCTCTTTTTTTTGTGATAAAAAACGCTCTAAAATAATCATCGCAGCAAGTGAATCAACTCGTCCGTCTCTAATTTGTCTCATCTTACCCTTCATCAGCTCTTCGGCCTCCTTTGAACTTCCTGCTTCATCTTGGTAAAAGACATCTCCATCAAAGTCAACAAGATTCATAAAGTGTGTTACACGACGGCGCATCTCCTCTTCAGAGCTGCCACCAAGAGGAATGCCGACAACAACAGCCTCAGCTTCCCACTCACGCAAAACATTTTGCACCTCAGAAGCTGCCTGATTTCTGTTTTTACGAATAATGGCAGGTAGAGGGGTTACAATATCTTTATGGACACTGTATGCTAAGCCTATACGCTTTAAACCAAGGTCAATGGCAACTATTTTCATCTATTTTCCCAGACAAAAAGAGCCAAACATCTTGTCTAGCATCTCATCATTTTCAAAAGGACGGGTAATACTTGCCATCGCTTTTATAGCCTCATTGAGATGAAACGAAAAGATCTCAAGCTCTTGAGACTCTAATGGTTCAAAAGCCTCTTCTATATTTTTCATCGTCTCTTCAACTGCTTGAATCTGACGCTGAGAGATAAGCATAATCTCATCACTGAGATTTTTTGCATCCATTATCTCTTTTAGCTTCTCTATAAGTGCTGAGACATCATCTTTTGAGTTGAGTTCAAGATCAAACTCCAAACCATCAAGATCAAACTTTTGCTCAAGATCTATCTTGTTTTTGATGATGATCTTCTCTTTGTTTGCTGCGTGAGACTCTAAGAGCTTTACTATCTCTCTATCTTCATCATCAGCCTCACGCGAAGCATCAAAAAGCGCAACTACGATGTCGCTTTGCTCTATTGCCTCTAAGCTTCGCTCTATTCCTATACGCTCTATCTCATCATCTGCCTCACGGATACCGGCTGTATCTACAATGCGAATAAGATGTGAACCGATTTTTACCTGCTCTTCAATAGTATCACGCGTCGTTCCGGCAATATCACTCACAATGGCACGATTATAGTTGAGTAGTGCATTTAAGAGTGAGCTTTTACCGACATTTGGTTTGCCGACTATAGCTACGCGAAAGCCCTGCATCAGACCCTCACGAGATTTTGATGCCATAAGAGTCTTTTGCAGCAGTTTATAGAGCTCTTGGAGTTTTGACTCTATCTGATCTATAAGATCTTGTGGAAGATCCTCTTCAGCATAATCAATTGTCACCTCCGAGTAGGCCAAAATATGGATCATCTCATCTCGTACCTGCTCTATAAACTCTTTGAGAGAACCCTTCATCTGAGCAGCTAGAATCTTTGCTGCATCTTCGCTTTTTGCCTCTATAAGTTGCGCTATCGCCTCTGCTTCACTCAGATCAATACGCCCATTAAAAAAGGCACGCTTGGAAAACTCTCCAGGCTCTGCCAGACGCGCACCCGCTGCAAGTGCTGCTTTTAAGATAGACTGCGCAACGATATACCCACCATGACACTGTATCTCTACTATATCTTCAGCGGTAAAAGAGTGTGGCCCTTGAAAATAGATAACAATAGACTCATCAATGAGTTCATCTTCGCTGTTGTAGACATTTGTTAAAGTAGCATATCGATTTTTAAAAGAGTTTTTGTGGGTAAGTTTTTTTGCAATCTTTAGCGCATCATCACCACTGAGGCGAATGATGGCTATAGAGCCGACACCATTGGCTGTGGCAATGGCGGCTATTGTATCGTGTTCGTTCATAGTTTAGTAGTTGTTATAATCGTTGACAATAACATACTTCAAGCCATCCCGTGTTGTACGGATGGCAACATATTTGTCCGGATAACGCTCACGCAACTCACGAAGAGCAATCTGCACTAAAACACCATCTAAGATCTTTGTCTGTGCCTTGCCATCTCTCTCAATGCTCTCATAAACACCTAAAAGATAGCGATTTACCGACTCTTCCTGATTTTTCAAGAACTCTGCAATCTCAAGACGCAGTTGAACATTGTACTTTGCATTGATCCAGTTAAAGATCATATACGAGAGTGCTTTGTATCTGTAGCCCTCTTTACCAATGAGTAGTGCAGCATCTTCTCCAGTAAACTCAATAAGCAGTGTATCTGAACCATAGGCAGTGACCTCTATTGGTTCTATATCAAAGCAGATATGCTCAAAAAGTCTGTTGATCTGCTCTTTTACCTCTGCTGCTATCTCATCAATGGCAATATCTAACTCTTCTTCTGTCTCATCGATATTTTCATCATAGGCATCATCATAGTCTGCCGTATAGTCCAAGCCACTAGAGAGATCCTCTTCGAGCTCTTCATCCTGATCGCTGACAAATGATGTAGGCATAATTGTGTCATTTAAAAACTGCTGCTTAGGTTCCTCTTCTTGAACTAAAGGCTCAGCTGCTTGTGGATGCTCTTTTGCCTCTTTTTGGAGAGACTCTTCTTGTGGCATCTCTTTTTGTTTTAGTGTTGCAACAATAATGGCATTTTTACGAAAAAGTCCTAAAAAGCCACGACTAGGAGCTTGTACTACTTCTACTACAAGCTCTGTAACCGAACACTCCAAAGCAGTAGCTGCATTAGCATACGCCTCTTCAAGTGTTGCAGCCTCTATTTTTTTAATCATAACTACTTCTCGCTTTTTTTCTCTAGCGCCGCTTTTGCATCTTTTGCATTTTTAAACTGCTGGTTTACAATAAATTGCTGTGCAATAGAGAAAAGGTTATTTACAAACCAGTATAGCACAAGCCCTGACGGGAATGTTACAAAGAAGAAAGTAAATACAATTGGTAAATATTTAAATACCTTCTCTTGCATAGGATCTGTAAAGTTGTTTGGCGTCATACGCTGTTGTAAGTACATTGATGCACCCATTAGAATTGGTAGTACATAGTATGGGTCCATACGAGAGAGATCATCAATCCATAAAATCCACGGAGCACCTTGAAGCTCAACCGCATTTAAAAGTGTACGATAGAGTGCAAAGAAAATAGGGATCTGTAGTAACATCGGCAGACAACCACCAAGTGGGTTTGCACCATGCTTTTTATACATCTCCATAGTCATTGCATTGAGTTTTTGTGGATCTTTTCCATACTTCTCTTTAAGCTCTTTAAGCTTAGGTGCAAGCTCTTTCATCTTCTGCATAGAAACCATACCCTTGTATGTTAACGGGTAGAGTACAATACGAATAATTGCAGTTAGTGCAATGATAGCCCAACCCCAGTTTCCAAAGATATCATGTAACCATGAAAGAAGTGCAAAGAGTGGTTTTGCAGCAAATGTAAACCAACCATACTCAATAGCATTTGTAAGAACAGGATCGATTGATTTGAGTCTCTTATACTCTTTTGGCCCGATATATCCATGAATATTTTCATTTTGCATAGCATCAAAATATACTACAGGATTATCATCACGACCGCGTTCTACGATCACATTTGCCTCTTTTTTGAAACCATAGAGAATGATAGCTGTATACTGATCAAATGTTGATGCAAGTTTTACATCTGAAAATACCTGACGCCCCTCTGCATCACCATCTTCAATAATGTGCATAACATCATCACCAGTATAGATAAGTGCACCTGCAACTGCCATCAGTTTCTTAGATACATGTGGACGATCCCCAAGGTATACAAAGTGTCTTACATCTTGTGATGTTGTAATCTTTGCATCATAGTGTCCATCAGCATAGAAAGTAAGTACTTTTGTCACTGTAAGTGATGGAAGATTTTGTGTCAGTGTTACTGTAACTGGTTTACCCTCTTCTAATGTAGCCTCACGAAGTGATGCTGTATAAGGTGTCGTAATAGCTGCCTTGTTTAAAGCATCATCAGCAAAACGGATGAAGAGTGGTTTTGTACCATCTTGTGGAATAACCTGCGCATGCAGATCTTCATCATTTCTAAACTTCTCTTCTAAAAGCTCTTTAGAAGCGATACGACCAAGTGTATCTATCTTTAAGATAAACTTCTCATTTTTAATAGTTACGATATTTGTTAAATCTGAAGATATCTTCTCACTTGGAGCAATGGTGTGTCCAGCGACCTCTTCAACTTTTTGTGCAACATCTTGTTGTGTTGTTGGCATATCTTTGCTCATCTGTTGAGCATCTTTTGCAACTACAGGCTCAGCCGGTGGAAAAATCGCTGTATAGCCTACGAAAAATATGATTGAAAGTAGTACAGCAACTAACAATCTTTGGTTTGGTGACATTTTGTCTAACACAAATTACCCTTTATATGAAAAATTTTTTATAATGTAATAGCGGTTTTTTTTACTTGGTACCAACCAATATTTTATAGAATCAACATCGAGTTTTGCTGGCTTGTGACAGAGCTTTTCTAGCTCTGGATAATCAATGCCGCCATCAAAAAGTTGATTGCAACGTAGTATTCTAGTAAAAGAGTGGTAAAAAGCACTTGAAATGGAGTTGTTTTCAAAGTTAAGTCGTGCATATTCACTACAAGATGGGTAATATCGACACGACCCAAAACCTATGAGTGTGAAAAATTTCTGGTATATCCAGAGAAGTTTAAGCAGTAATTGCTTTAGCACGCGAGAGAATTTTTTTAAAATCATTGTGAAGTTTTTCATGAGAAGTCTCAAACAGTCCTACTTTTGCAACAAAAATATAAGTACCATCTTTGAGATTGTGTGAAAATTCGCAAAACATCGCACGCATTCTTCGCTTTGCACGATTTCGTTTGACGGCATTACCTACTTTTTTGGTAGCGGTAAATCCGACTTTGCGAATTCCATCTTGAGGAATAAAGAAGAGAACAACACTGCTGGAGTGCTGGTTTTTTCCTTTTTTGTAAACATAGCTAAACTCTTTATGAGTTTTAACTACGTTAAACCCGCCTATACTGACAATTTTTTACGACCTTTAGCACGACGACGATTTAAGATTTTACGACCATTTGCAGTAGCCATTCTAGCTCTGAAACCGTGTGTTCTTTTTCTAGGTGTATTGTGTGGTTGGTATGTTCTTTTCATAGTGACATATCCTTATCTGATTTAAGTGCGGAAGTTTAGCCAACTTTTACTTAAAGTGCTATTAAGGTTTATAGAAAGCTTGTATAAGTTCAATTTGGATAAAATACACCCTTATAATAAAGTTTCAACTACAAAAGGTTTAACCATAATGAATGAGAACAAAAATTTTTTACAAGCGATAGTAGAAAAAGACCTCAAAGAGGGTAAATACAAAGAGGTAGTTACAAGATTTCCTCCTGAACCAAACGGTTTTCCACATATAGGTCATGCAAAGTCCATCTTTATCAACTTTGGTATTGCCAAAGATTACAACGGACACTGTAACCTAAGAATGGATGACACGAACCCGACAACAGAAGATACAAAGTATGTTGAAGCACTCAAAGATGCTGTAGAGTGGCTTGGGTATAAGTGGCATGGGAATGTACGCTTTACATCAGACTACTTTCCAGCACTCTATGAGTATGCAAAAACTCTCATCAAAATGGGCAAAGCCTATGTTGACTCTCTTAGTGAAGAGGAGATTCGTGAGTACCGTGGAACTGTTACACAGCCAGGAAAACGCAGTAAGTATGCAGAGCGCTCTGTAGAAGAGAACCTGGATCTTTTTGAGCGCATGAAAAATGGAGAGTTCGCAGAAGGAGAACATGTACTTCGGGCCAAGATCGATATGGCTGCACCAAATATGAAGCTGCGTGACCCTCTTTTATACCGCATTCGTCATGCACACCACTTCCGTACAGGTGATGAGTGGAAGATCTACCCTATGTATGACTTTGCTCACTGTCTCTCTGACTACTTAGAGGGTGTTACACACTCTATCTGTACTTTGGAGTTTGAGAACAACCGTGACATCTACGACTGGGTTCTTGACACGCTTGTAGAGCCTCCTCGTCCTTACCAGCATGAGTTTGCACGCCTAAACATCAACTATACTGTAATGAGTAAAAGAAAACTTTTAGAGCTTGTAGAGGGTGGCTATGTCAATGGTTGGGATGATCCTCGTCTTCCTACAATTGCCGGATACCGCAGAAAAGGTTACACACCAGAGGCTATTCGAACATTTTGTGACCAGGTCGGTGTAGCAAAAGCAAACTCTGTTGTTGATGTCTCACAGCTAGAGTTCTGTATACGCGATGATTTAAACACAAAAGCACCTCGAGTACTCTGTGTGCTTGATCCTTTAAAAGTGACTATTGAGAACTATGAGGGGCGTGAAGAGATAGATGCGCCATACTATCCGCATGATGTACCAAAAGAGGGAAGCAGAAAACTGCCATTCTCTCGTGAGATATACATCAACCGTGCTGACTTTGAAGAGAACCCTCCAAAGGGTTACTACCGTCTAACACCTGAGCAGCCGGTACGCTTAAGACACGGCTACATCATCTCTTGTAAAGAGATCATCAAAGATGAAAACGGCAACATTACAGAGATAAAAGCCAAGTACTACCCTGACTCAAAAAGCGGAAGCGATACAAGTGGCATCAAAGTAAAAAGTGCTATTCAGTGGGTAAGTGCCGCAGATGCAAAAGAGGTAGAGCTGCGTCTTTATGAGCGACTCTTTGCGACTGAGTTTCCAGAGGGCATAGAGGATCTCAACCCTGACTCTTTAAAGATCATCAAAAATGCACTTATTGAACCAGCTGTTATCGAAGCAGATGAAGAGCGTTTTCAGTTTGAGCGTGAGGGTTACTTCTACAAAGACCCAATTGACTATACAAAAGAGAAGCCTGTCTTTAACAAGATAGTAGGTCTCAAAGACTCATGGGGCAAAAAGAAGAAAAAAGAGACTCCACAACAAAAACAAAAAGCTCCTGAGAAAAAAGTGCAGATAGATGGTGAGGTAACACCAATGACTCCAGAAGAAGAGGCACGCTTTAAGAAGTATACACAGGAGCTAAAACTCAACTCTGAAGTAGCAAATACACTCGCTCGTGATGCTGTTCTTGCCTCTTTTTACGAAGAAGCACTTACTACTCTTAACTCACCTGTGAGTCTTGCAAACATCATTGCCAATGAAGTGGCAAGAGAGATAAAAGAGCATGGTGTTGAGAGCTTGAAATTTGATGCAAAAAAACTGACAGAACTTGTTTCTATGCTTGATGATGAGAAGATCTCAAGTAAAATCGCAAAACAGGTTTTTGAAGAGATGGCTGCATCGGGTAAAAGTCCTGCTGCAATTGTTGAAGAGAAAGGGCTTGTTCAGATAAGTGATCCAGCTGCAATTGAGCCAATCATAGATGAAGTGATTGCGAAAAATCCAGATAATGTTGAAAAGTTTAAAGCGGGAAATAAAAAACTGCTTGGTTTCTTTGTTGGTCAGGTTTTAAAAGCGACAGGTGGAAAAGCAAATCCAAAAATTGTCAATGAGTTAGTTGCCAAAAAATTAGGCTAAAAAAAAAGGGGTGACATTTGTCACCCCTTTGAAGTAATATCTCCTGTTATTAAGAGATATTAACTTTTACTTCACCATTTTCTACAGTGAACTCTACGCGAGAACCCTCTTTTACTTTACCTTCTAAGATAAGGTCAGCAAGTCTGTCCTCAACGATCTCATAAAGAGCACGTTTAAGTGGACGAGCTCCATATACCGGATCAAATCCAGCTTCTGCGATATACTCTTTTGCCTCTTCAGAGAGAACAAGCTCAATATCACGCTCTTTAACTTTTGCTTTGATATCGTTAAAGAAGATCTCAACAATTCCTTTGATCTCATCACGACCTAAAGCGTTAAAGATAACAACATCATCAAGTCTGTTTAAGAACTCTGGCTTAAATGCTTGTTTTAGCTCAGCCATAACAAGATTCTCAAGCTCTTCACCACCCTCTGGGTGAGCCATAATCTTGTCACTTGCGATGTTAGACGTTAAGATAATAATAGTGTTTGTAAAGTCTACTGTAACACCTTTGTTATCTGTTAAGCGTCCATCATCAAGCACTTGCAGTAGGATGTTAAATACATCTGGGTGTGCTTTTTCTACCTCATCAAAGAGGATAACAGAGTAAGGTTTGCGTCTTACTGCTTCTGTTAGTTGTCCACCCTCTTCATATCCTACATATCCAGGAGCAGCACCCACTAGACGAGATACTGCATGTTTCTCCATGTACTCACTCATATCGATACGAATCATCGCATCTTCAGAGTCAAACAAGAACTTCGCTAATGTTTTAGCTGTTTGTGTTTTACCAACACCTGTTGGCCCTAGGAACAAGAAGCTACCAATTGGTCTGTTTTTATCACTAAGACCTGCTTTGTTACGCTTAATAGCACGAGCAACTGCATGTGTAGCTCTCTCTTGTCCTACAACAGTTTTATTTAACTCATCTTCAACGTGTAAGATCTTATCTTTTTCACTTTGAAGCATTTTGTTTACTGGAATACCAGTCCATCTACTTACGATAGATGCAATTGACTCTTCATCAACTGAGTTTTTAAGGAGTGTTCCAGCCTCTTGCATTTTCGCCCATTTTT
>Ga0256843_1002451_pt1 | contig 13522 bp, 15 predicted proteins | sample AlvinellametaG_FD_191572 | JGI IMG/M metagenome (GOLD analysis project Ga0256843, IMG submission 191572) | Pompeii worm associated microbial communities from hydrothermal vent at the East Pacific Rise, Pacific Ocean - Alvinella | ecosystem: Host-associated > Annelida > Integument > Unclassified ... | reverse complement strand
TAATTTGGCAAAAAAAGGCTAAATTTGAGAATAGATAAATTTTTAAATGCGGTGAATATCGTAAAAAGACGCTCAATAGCCGATGAGATGTGTAAAGAAGGCGTGGTTTTTATAAACGGCAAAAAAGTAAAACCGGCAAAAGACGTAAAAGTGGGAGATGTTATAGAGATACATTATCTTAGCGGAATAAAAAAATACGAAGTTTTAAAGTTGCCGGAGACAAAAACCATTCCTAAAAGCAAAAAAAGCGAATACGTAAAGGAGATTTGATGGTTGTTGAAATTAAAGATAAAGAGCTTGAAAGTTTTTTGAGCTCTTTAAAAAGAGAAGAGTTAGTTGATTTTGTAGAAAAAGCGTTAAAAGAGAGAATATTGCTTTTTGATGCAAAAAAAGCGGTTAGTGAGATAAAAAACGGAAAATTATTAAGTGAAGAAGAGTTTTTTTCTAAGCTGAAAAATGAAAATTAGTTTTACACCTACATTTGAAAAATATTTTAAAAAGTATCTGAAAAAAGATAAAAAATTATTAGAAGAATTTCAAAAATTACTTGATGAAATTAAAGCTAACGAAAAAAGCGGTAAAAGTTTGGGGAAAAATTTATATAAAATAAGATTAAAATCTTTTTCAAAAGGAAAAAGCGGAGGTTATAGAATCGTTTATTATTTAAAAAAAGATGATGAAATTATAATGGTGATTATTTATGCTAAAAACGAATATTCGAATATTACTATTGAAAAATTAGAAAAGATTTTAAAGGAGATTTGATGAGATGGAGTAGATTTTTTGCATATACATTAAAAGAAGCGCCAAAAGACGCTGTCGTAGCAAGTCACAAGTATTTGGTAAGGGGCGGATATATTAAGCAAGTGGCGGCAGGTATTTATGATTTTGCGCCTCTTGGGAAAATGGTGCTTGATAATATTAGAAACATTATAAAAGAAGAGATGGATAAAGCTGGAGCTCAGGAAGTGATGCTAAGTTTCGTTACTCCTTATGAATTATGGGAAGAGACCGGAAGAGCTAAAAAATACGGAGACGAGCTACTTAGAATTGAAGATAGAAAAGGGCAAAAGTTCGTACTTTCTCCTACAAATGAAGAGAGTGTGGTGGATTTGGTAAGAGGTACTATCAAAAGCTATAAACAACTGCCGGTAAATTTATATCAGATAAACCTTAAATTTAGAGATGAAGCAAGACCGAGATTCGGACTTCTTAGAGGTCGCGAATTTATTATGAAAGACGCTTATTCTTTCCATGCTACAAGAGAGGATTTGGATAGAGAATTTAATCTTATGCAAGAAACTTATGAAAAGATTTTTGAGAGAATGGGGCTTGATTTTAGAGTGGTTGAGGCCGATAGCGGCGCTATAGGAGGGAGTGGTAGTCGCGAATTTATGGTGCTTGCGGATACGGGAGAAGACGATATCGTAGTTTGCAGCGAGTGTAACTACGCGGCGAATATCGAGGTTGCCACAAGAAAACACGAAAAAAGAGAAAATCCTGTAAAAACCGAAGTAATAGAAGAAGTATATACTCCAGATAAAAAATCTATTGAAGAGGTGTGTGAATTTTTGGGTATCGACCCGTATTTCAGTATAAAAGCGGTGGCTAAAAAGGCAATATATGATGACGGAAAAGAAGAAGTTGTCGTATTTTTCGTAAGAGGCACTGACAGCTTGGAAGAGACAAAAGCCAAAAACGCAATAGGAGCGCTTGAGCTTGTGGATGCGAGTGAAGAAGAGCTTGAAAAAGCCGGGCTTGTACCGGGATTTATAGGACCGTTCGGGCTTCCTTTTGATGTGAAGTATGTGATTGATGATGATTTGAGAATGGCGGAAGAACTTGTTTGCGGTGCGAATAAGAAAGATTATCATATTAAAGGTGCGGGACTACTTGATGCTAATCTGCTTGGGAATCTAACTATTTATAGAGACATAGCAGCCGTAAAAGAAGGAGATAAATGTCCTAAATGCGGTGCGCCTCTTAGAATTACAAAAGGTATAGAAGTAGGACATATCTTTAAACTCGGGACGGTTTATAGCGAGCCGATGAACGCTACGTTTCTTGATGAAAACGGAAAAGCCAAGCCGTTTATTATGGGGTGTTACGGGATAGGTGTTAGCCGTCTGATAGCTGCCGCAATCGAGCAAAATCACGACGATAAGGGAATTATCTGGCCAAAAGAGATAGCTCCGTTTGTAGTGGATATAATCGTAGGAGACGTTAAAAAAACCGAGCAGTTTGAATTTGCCGAAAAACTTTATGAAGACCTTCAAAAAGCAGGTGTAAAAGTAATGCTTGATGATAGAGGCGAAAGATTCGGGCCTAAAATTGCCGATTTCGAGCTTGTGGGATTTCCTGTGGGAGTGATTGTAGGTAAGAAACTTAAAGACGGAAAAGTTGAAGTTAGAGATAGGAAAACTGGTGAGAAATTTGAAGTAGAGGCCGGTGAAGCGTTTGAGAAGGTTATGGAATTAATTAATCGCTAAAAAATCTGAGGATTTTTTAGCGGAGAGTGATAATGGAAATAGTTTATAATGTAGATGAATATATCGATGATTTGATGGCTCTTTACAAAAACGAATGGTGGACGAATAAAAGAAGCAAAGAGGAAGTAATAAAAATGCTTCAAAACTCCACTTTTGTTTTTGGAATAGTGGAAAATAACGAGCTTATAGCTTTTAGTAGAGTTTTGAGCGATAAAATTTATAAAGCTTTTATATTTGACGTAATAGTTAGGAGCGATTTTAGAAACAAAGGTTTGGCTAAAATTTTAATGGAAAATATTTTAAACCACGAAGAATTAAAAAACGTAAAAACGTTTGAACTTTATTGCAAAGAAGAGATGATAGGTTTTTATGAAAAATTCGGGTTTAAAAAAGTTGAGGATTTAGTTCTTCTAAAAAGGTAAAAATTATGGGACTTTTATATTTTTTGGCGTATCTTTTTTTTGAAATTCTTTTTTCTTATGAATTTGCGAAAATTTTTACTCCTATAGGGCTTTTTATCGAAGTTATAGTAACAGCTATAGTTGGGGTGTATATTTTAAGAACGCTTCATTTTTCTCTTGCCGTTGAAATGCAAAAAGTAATGCGAATGGAAATGACTCAAGAAGAGTTTATGACTGCCGGACTTTTTAGACTTATAGGTGCTTTTTTGCTGATAATTCCTGGAGTATTTAGCGATATATTGGGAATTTTGTTTTTAATGGAGCCGATAGCAAGATGGTTTGCTAAGAAGTTTTTAAAGCCAAAAACCACTCATTATCAAAATTATCACACTTCAAGCGATGATGATATTATCGATGTCGAAATCGTAGAAATTATAGAAAAGAAAGACTAAAGCCCCGCTTCTTTTAGGGCTTCGGCTTGATAGTGAGCTATTAACGGGTCGATAATTTCGTCAAATAATCCCTCACTCATAATTTGTTCGAGTCTGTAAAGAGTAAGGCCTATTCTGTGGTCGGTAATTCTGTTTTGAGGGTAGTTGTACGTTCTGATTCTCTCACTTCTGTCACCGCTTCCCACTTGGCTTTTTCTTGCTTCTCCGATTTTTGCGAGTCTTTCGCTTTCGAGTTTTTCATAAACTCTTGCTTTTAGAATTTGAAGGGCTTTTTCTTTGTTTCTTTGTTGGCTTCTTTCATCTTGCATCGATACCGTTATGCCTGTTGGGATGTGTGTCATTCTGACGGCACTTTCGGTTTTATTTACGTGCTGACCTCCAGCACCTCCGGCTCTCATAACTTCGATTTTAATGTCTTTCGGGTCGAGTTCTATATCTACGTCGTCGACTTCTGGCATAACCGCTACCGTAACTGCTGAAGTGTGGATTCTTCCTTGGGATTCGGTAGCCGGGATTCTTTGGACTCTGTGAGTTCCGCCTTCGTATTTCAGTCTGCTGTATGCGCCTTCCCCTTTTATCAAAAGAATAATCTCTTTAAATCCGCCGATATCGTTTTTGCTTTCGCTCACTATCTCTATTTTCCAACCTTTTTTTTCAGCGTATCTTACATATGCTTTCATCAAGTCACCCACAAACAATGCCGCTTCATCTCCTCCGGTTCCGGCTCTTATTTCAAGATAGATGTTTTTATCGTCATTCGGGTCTTTAGGTAAAAGGAGTAGTTTTATCTCTTCTTCTAACTTAGGAAGTTTTTCTTCAGCTTCTTTTAATTCCTCTTTTGCAAGTTCCGCCATTTCCGGGTCGTCAAGCATTGATTTCGCTTCTTCGATAGTATTTAACAGCTCTTCGTATTCTTTGGCTTTATTTACTATTTCTTCAAGTTGTCTGGCTTCTCTGGATAGTTTCGTCATCTGTTTTATATCTTGGGTAATTTCGGGAGATGAGAGTTTTTGGTTGATTTCATTATATTTTTCGACAAAAGGTTGTAACTTTTCAAGAAGCATAAATATCCTTTTTTGGTGGAATTATAACATTAAAAAGCAAGGAGGGGAATCTGGGAATTCGACGAGTTTTTTAGCTTGCCGGTTCGATTGATTTTACAAGTTTGTGAAGTCTGCTGATTTTTCTTCTTGCAGTATTTTTCTTTAAGATACCTTTGTTGATGTAGCTTTGGAATTTTTTGTTTGCTACTTTCCAATATTCAAGAGCTTTTGCATAATCACCAGCTTCTACAGCTTTTTCTACGTTTTTAGTGATAGTTTTGATTCTTGTTCTGTAGTATCTGTTTCTTTCTGTTCTTTTTTTAGTTTGTCTGATTCTTTTTTGAGCTGATTTTGTGTTTGCCATATAGTTCCTTTTTTTGAAGCGTATTTTATAAAAATTTGGTAAAATTTGCAAATCGTTATTTCATTTTGGAAAGGAAAAGGATGAAATTATTCGGAACTGACGGAGTGAGGGGGAAAGCGGGAGAATTTATAACTCCGAGTCTTGCTATGAACCTCGCAATGGCATTTGGTGAAGTTATTCCTAAAAAAACGGGAAAAATATTGGTAGGAAAAGATACGAGAAGAAGCGGTTATATGATAGAAAACGCCATAGTTAGCGGACTTACCGCAATAGGATATGACGTAATTCAAATAGGTCCTATGCCAACTCCTGCGATTGCGTTTTTGACTGAAGATATGAGATGTGACGGCGGAATAATGATAAGTGCAAGTCATAATCCGTATTATGATAACGGAATTAAATTTTTTAATAACGAAGGTAATAAATTATCTCAAAATATTGAAGAAGCTATAGAAAGAAGATATTTTGAAAACAATTTTAACTTAAAAACGGGAAAAGATATAGGAAAAAGTAAAAGAATCGACGACGTTATCGGTAGATATATCGTGCATATCAAATCTTCTTTTCCTAAACATTTGAATTTAAACGGAGTTAGGATTGTCATAGATACGGCAAACGGAGCGGCTTATAAGGTCGCACCTACTATTTTTAGCGAACTTGGGGCCGATGTGATTACGATAAACGATAATCCGAACGGATTTAATATCAACCAAAACGCCGGAGCTATGCATCCTGAATTTTTGGCGCAAAAAGTGAAAGAATATAGAGCCGATATCGGTTTTGCGCTTGACGGGGATGCCGATAGGCTCGTTGTTGTGGATGAAAACGGAGATTTGGTTGACGGAGATAAACTTTTAGGCGCTCTTGCATATTATTTACATCAAAAAGGAAAACTCAAAAACAACGGTATAGCCGTAACCGTTATGAGCAACGGAGCTCTTGAAGATTTTCTAAAAAAATACGGAATAAAAGTCTATAGAAGCAAAGTAGGGGATAAATACGTACTTGAAGTTATGAAAGAAAAAGATTTGAATTTCGGCGGAGAGCAATCGGGACATATTATATTTAGCGATTACGCAAAGACGGGTGACGGACTTGTTAGTGCTCTTCAGGCTATCGCGTATGTGCTTGAGAGCGGCAAAAAAGCAAGTGAAGCGTTTAATCTTTTTGAACTTTATCCTCAAGTCCAGACAAATATAAACGTCTCCGAAAAAATTCCTCTTGAAAAAATCGAAGGCGCCGATGAAATGTTAAAATCGGTAGAAAAAGAAGGGTATAGACATCTTGTGAGATATTCGGGTACCGAAAACAAACTTAGACTGTTGGTGGAAGGTAAAGAGCACAAAAAGGCAAAAGAGCTGCTTGAGAAATTGACTAACTTCTTCAAAAGTAAGCTTTCATGAAAAAATTTTTCCTCTCTTTTTTCGCCGTCTTTTTTATAGACCAGCTTTTAAAACAGCTGTTTTTGCACGGATTCGAGTGGCATAGCAAATGCATCTCTTTAGTGCTCGCCATAAATAAAGGAATAGCGTTTTCACTTTTGAGTTTTCTTGGTAGCAACCTAAAATTCATACAACTCGGGATAATAATACTTCTTGCAATATTCCTTTATAAAGAAAAAATAATAAAAAAACATCCGATAATTACGGGGATATTATTGGCGGCGGCATTATCAAATCTACTTGATAGGTTTTTAATAGGCGGAGTGGTGGATTATGTCTATTGGCATTGCGGATTTAAGTTTGCTATATTTAATTTTGCGGATGTTATGATAGATTTTTCCATTTTGGTATTTGTTTATTATTATATTTTTGGTAAAATTCCGAAGTCGGTCGCATAGCTCAGTTGGTAGAGCACTACCCCGACACGGTAGGGGTCGCTGGTTCGAGTCCAGCTGCGACCACCACTTCAAAAAAATCTTTCTCAAATAGTACAATCCATAAATTGATTTTTTTATGTTTCTTTAACGATTGACATTAAAATAAATTTAAGATAAAATTCATAAAAATTAAACACAAGGAGATTGCAATAAACAAGGAGACACTTGAATAAGATTTTTTCTACACAAAACGCTACTGCAATCAATCTACAACTTCTAATATTTCAAAAGGATTTTAATGAGTGATGTTATTGGATACAAAATAGGCGATAATATTGTCGATTTACAGACAATCGAAGCCAAAAATATCGATACGAGCAACGCAACACCTATATATTTCGACGATAGTGAAGACGCACTTGAAATTATTCGCCACTCTGCTGCGCATTTAATGGCTCAAGCGATAAAAGAGCTATATCCGGATGCTAAATTTTATGTAGGGCCTACTATTGAAAACGGCTTTTACTACGACTTAAAAACAAGCGAGCCAATCAGTGATAAAGACTTAAAAAATATCGAAAAGAAAATGAAAGCGATCGCAAAGAAAAAATTCGATATCACAAGATACGAAATCACAAAAGATGAGGCTATCGAAAAATTCAAAGACGACGAGCTAAAACAAGAAGTATTAAAAATGATACCTGGAGATACGGTATCGATTTATAAACAAGGTGATTTCGAAGATTTATGTAGAGGGCCACACGTACCGAATACAAAATATCTTCAAAACGTAAAATTACAAAAAGTTGCGGGTGCTTATCTTGGAGGTGATAGTTCAAAAGAGATGCTGACTCGTATCTACGGAACTGCATTCGCTACTAAAGACGCACTTCAAAAATACTTAAAAATGCTTGAAGAAGCTCAAAAAAGAGACCATAGAAAACTCGGAACCGAACTTGAACTTTGGATGTTTGACGAAGAAATCGGAGCGGGTATGCCTATTTGGCTTCCCAAAGGCGCGCTTCTTAGAGGGAATCTGGAAAAACTTTTATATTCGGCGCATATCAGACGCGAATACGACCCCGTAAGAGGACCTGAACTTCTTAGAAGTCATATGTGGAAAATTTCGGGACATTATTACAACTACAAAGAAAATATGTACTTTACCGAAATAGAGCACGACGACCCGAACAAACCTGCAGAAGAGTACGGTATCAAACCTATGAACTGCCTTGCTCACGTAAAAATTTTCGGGCACAAAACGAGAAGTTATAAAGAGCTTCCTCTTAGATTTTTCGAATTCGGAACAGTCCATAGACATGAAAAAAGCGGTGTACTTCACGGACTTCTTAGAGTTAGAGAGTTTACGCAAGACGACGCTCATATTTTCTGTAGACCGGATCAAATAGAAGAAGAGGTGATTAAAGTACTTGATTTTGTCGATTCTATAATGCAAAGATTCGGATTCGAATACGAAATGGAAATCTCAACTCGTCCTGAAAAATCTATAGGTAGCGACGAAATTTGGGAAAAAGCGACAAACGCTCTTAAAGCTGCTTTAAATAAACTTGGAAGAGAATACGGAATCGATGAAGGCGGTGGAGCGTTTTACGGGCCTAAAATCGATATCAAAATCACAGATGCGATCGGTAGAAAATGGCAATGCGGTACTATACAAGTAGACTTTAACCTGCCTGAGAGATTCGATATCAGCTATATCGACGAAAACAATGAAAGAAAACGTCCTGTAATGATTCATAGGGCTATTATCGGAAGTTTCGAGAGATTCATTGCGATTCTGACAGAACATTACGCAGGTGAATTTCCGACGTTTATAGCGCCTATTAAAGCGATATTCGTACCTATCGGAGAAAAACATATAGATTATGCAAAAGAGATTCAAAAAGAACTGCTTGAGAACGATTTAAAAACTGAAATTTACGCAAGCAACGATTCGCTTAATAAAAGAATCAGAAACGCCGAAAAACAAAGAGTCGGCTATGTTGTAATTATCGGTGATGAAGAGGTGGAAAACGGCACTGTTGCTATCCGCGATAGACGCAAAAGAGAACAATACAAAATGACAAAAGGAGAATTTGTGGAAATGATTAAAAAACTTAGCGAGGTAAAACTATGAGTAAGAAACAAGATAAAACGTTAATTAATGAAGATATTATCGATTTTACTGACAGAGTGAGACTCGTAGACGGAGAAGGCGAGCCTAAAATAGTAGATTCGCAAAAAGCACTTGAAATTGCATACAATAAAGGGCTTGATTTGGTGCTTGTAGCGCCTCAGGCCAATCCGCCGGTTGCAAAAGTAATGGATTACGGAAAATACAAATACGAACAAGAGAGAAAGAAAAAAGAAGCTAAGAAAAAGCAAGTTAAAATCGAAGTAAAAGAGATTAAATTCACTTCGAAAATTCAAGATAACGATATTAATTACAAAGTAAAACACGCAAGAGAATTCCTTGAAAAAGGAAAACACGTAAAACTTAGAGTTTTCCTAAGAGGTAGAGAACTTGCAACGCCTGAGAAAGGTTTTGAAGTTATAAATAGAGTTTGGGATATGCTAAAAGATGTTGCCGAAAAACAAAACGAACCTAAACTTGAAGGTAACTATATCAACCTATTGGTAACGCCTCCGAAGAAAAAGAAAAAATAACCTAAGCTACGGTTATTCTGTTTCTCCCGTTTCTTTTTGATTCGTAAAGAGCTCTGTCTAATTCTTGAAGGATATTGTCATTAATTACATTAGTTTCGCATATTCCGAAACTTGAGGTTATTTTTAATCCTTGAAAATCATGGTTTTCGATATCTTCTTTTAATTTTTCAACTACTTTCATACCGCCTTCAAGGTCGGTGTTTTTAAGAAGAACGATGAATTCTTCTCCTCCCCATCTGAAAATATAATCGTTTTTTCTTATGTTATGACGAATTATATCTGCAACTTCTTTTAATACGAAATCACCTTTTTCATGGCCGTAATTGTCGTTTATCTGTTTAAAGTGGTCGATATCGAGCATTATTAACGTATGTTTTTTATCATTAGGTAGCATTGAAGCTATTTCATAAAATTTTCTTCTGTTATATGTATTTGTTAGATAGTCTTTAAAGGATGCTTCTTCCAAATGATTTTTATGTCGTTTGTTTTCGTAAAGGATAATTAATAGTACTGTTAATACGATTATTGATAAATCCACCATCATAAATGTTTGGTTGATTATATTTTTGAATTTTTTTAAGTTTTCAAGAGAATTTAAAATATTTAGGTATTGTTTTCCAGCTATATTTTTAATGATTTCATATAATTCTTTTGAATCTTTTACGGGATTGTCTTCGTTTTTAGAAATTTTAATTTTTTCTCGTTGTAGGAATTTTTTTATTTCAGAGTTGTTTTTGATAAGGTTTGTAAAATATTCAGCGGTATCGATATATTGAAGTTTTAAAGCTTTATTTTGCGTTAACATAGCTTTATTAAACATATATTGAACGTTAAATAAAAAGTGTATAGGTGTTTTTAGAGAAACGATTTGATTGTCAATTTCTTTTATTTTTTGATTTTTCGTATATTCCAAAAAGCTTATAGAAACAACGGTAAGAGAAATTAATATGATATATTTTATTTTTTGTTTCATTTACATACCGCCTTTTGAATCAGAAAAATCGACTTTTTATATATTGTCGTTTGAGGGTAGTTTTTTTTCGTATAGACGATTCTCGGTGGGATTTGACGATTGTCGCTTTGAAATGCGAGGATTATAGATTCGTCGTTTATTTCTTTTATTGTAAAGGTTGTTTCATAATCGTCGTATGCGACGAATTTGATTATGTTTTTTTTCTTACATACGTTTTGTACGAAATTTTTCAAAGTCGTACCGCAAAAATAGTGAACTTTATTATCAAAAGGGTCTTTCGTATTCGAACACTTTAAAATATATATGTTTTTTTCGGAAAATTTATCTTTTTTTCCGTTTATAATTTCAATTTCTTGAGCTATTGCAAATAGCGCAAGAAATATTGAAAATAAAAATTTCATTTTAACCCTTAAATTTTTAAAGACTATCTTACATTAATATATTGACTTGTGGATGATATTATAATAATAAAAAGTAAAATCGGTGTCAGATTAAGAATTATTTAAGAAAAAAAGAAGAGAAAGGAGAATTATTTATTGATATGTTCGATCGCTTTTTCTTTAAACTCTTTAAGTTTTTTAATGAGCTCTTCGAATAATCCTCCGGTTTTATGGTTGGCTTTTATCTCTTTTTCAAGATTGTTAATCGCGTCTTTTAACATTTTGTATGTAGTTGAACTTTTGCTTGTATAGCCTAATGTTTCTGCAAGTTTTAGTTGATATTTCGCTTCTTCAAGATATTTTAAAGCTTCTTTTTTGTCTTTTTTAACGATTTTGCTTGCTTCTTTTACAAGAGCTTCGGCTTTTACGATAGGAATAGGAATAATAGTATCAACTTCTACAAGAGTCGAAAGTGCCATAGCAAGTACGTCTTTTGCTTCTTTTACTTTTCCTTCGTTGATGTATTTAATAGCCAAATTCAATGCCGCAGGATATGTTGCAAGCGGTAAATTGATTGTTTTGATTACGATTTCGTCTCTTAAAGCGTTAAGAATTGTTCTTGCTTGAGGTAATTTGTTTTTAGCTACTAAAATTTTCGCTTCGTCGACCATTTTTGCTACGTCGCTGAGTTTTCCGTTGAATTGATAAGCTTCCATTTGAATATCTACAGGTAATAAATACGGTGCGTTCGGTGCGTTTAGTACTATTGCAAGTTCGCCTACCGCTTTTTTTAGAGATTCGATAGCTTTATCTTTTTTGTTTGCGTTTAGGTAGATTAAAGCGTCTTGAGTGTATTGGATGGCTCTGATAGCTTCTTTTACCAATTTTGTTGCGCTTTGAGCGTTTTGTTCGGCTTTTACCACCGCGTTTTTACTAACTTGATTTGTTTTTGCGTCAGCTGCGAATGATGATGTCACAAGTAAGCTTGCAGCTATCATTGATGTAAGTAATTTTTTCATATGACCCTCCTTAAAATGTTTTAGTAAGATTATTATATAAATTTTAGCCATTATATGTCAAGATTTTTCATTAAAAAGACTCAAAATTTAATTTTTGCTTAATAAAGATTATCTAAATTTTAAAAACATATTTAGATATAATTACATCAAAAAAGGCGGTTGATGCAAGATAAAATCAGAAACTTTTCAATTATCGCTCATATAGACCACGGCAAAAGTACGCTTGCCGACAGACTTATAGAATTTTGCGGCGGTATTACCGAAAGAGAAAAAGAAGACCAACTTCTTGATACTATGGATATCGAAAGAGAAAGAGGTATTACGATTAAAGCCCAAAGCGTTAGACTTGAATATAAAGGGCACATTCTAAATTTAATCGATACGCCGGGACACGTTGATTTTTCTCATGAAGTTAGCAAATCTTTAAAAAGTAGTGAGGGTGCGCTATTGGTAGTGGATGCAAGCCAAGGCGTAGAGGCTCAAACACTTGCGAATGTTTATATGGCTATAGAAAACGACCTTGAGATTATTCCGGTTATAAACAAAATCGACTTGCCAAGCGCAGAGCCTGAAAGGGTTGCCGAGGAGATAGAGACGACTATAGGAATCGACGCGAGTGAAGCTATTATGGTAAGCGCTAAAACGGGACAAGGAATAGAAGAGCTCCTTGATGCGATTATCGAAAGAATTCCTGCACCTCAAGGAGACCCGAACGCTCCTACCAAAGCTTTGATTTACGACAGCTGGTTTGATAATTACCTCGGAGCGGTATGTCTTGTAAGGGTGTTTGACGGAAGTATAAAAAAAGGCGAAGAGGCGCTCGTAATGGGTACGGGTAAAAAACATAAAGTACTCGACCTTTATTATCCTCACCCTTTAAGAAAACTAAAAACGGACGAAATCAAAACGGGTGAAATCGGCGTTGTGGTTATGGGGCTAAAAAACGTGGCGGATATTAGAGTCGGTGATACTATTACAATGGCGAAAAATCCTGCTTCGGAGCCCGTTGAAGAGATGAGCGAAGCGAAAAGTTTCGTATTTGCGGGGATTTATCCTATCGATACCGATAAATACGACGACTTAAGAGACGCACTTGAAAAGTTAAAACTAAACGACGATTCGATTACTTTCGAGCCGGAAACTTCCCAGGCTTTGGGATTCGGATTTAGGGTAGGATTTTTAGGAATGCTTCATATGGAAGTTATCAAAGAAAGGCTTGAGAGGGAGTTCGGAATCGAACTTATCGCAACCGCTCCGAGCGTTACGTATAAAGTAAAACTGACGGACGGCAGTGAAATAGAAGTTAGCAACCCGAGCGAACTTCCTCCTCCGAATAAAATCGACAAAATTTACGAGCCGTACGTTAAGGCTACGATTTTAACTCCTGCCGAATTTGTAGGGAATTTGATTCAGTTTTTGAATGAAAAACGCGGAATTCAGCTGAAAATGGATTATTTATCGCCAGAGAGGGTGCTGCTTGAATACGAGATTCCTCTAAATGAAATCGTTACCGATTTTTACGACAAACTAAAAACCTTAACAAAAGGTTATGCGAGCTTTGATTATGAACCTATCGGCTATAAAGAGGGCGACCTTGTAAAAATGGATATCAGAGTTGCTGGCGAGCCGGTGGATGCTCTAAGTATTATAGTACCAAGGGACAAAGCCGAGAAAAAAGGAAGAGAGCTTATTAAGGTTATGAAAGAGCTTATTCCTCGTCAGCTTTTCGAGGTGGCGATTCAAGCGAGTATCGGAAATAAAATTATCGCTCGCGAGACCGTAAAAGCTCTAAGAAAAGACGTAACTGCCAAATGTTACGGAGGGGATATCAGTAGAAAAAGAAAACTTCTTGAGAAACAGAAAAAAGGTAAAAAAAGAATGAAAGCCATAGGAAAAGTAAATATTCCTCAAGAAG
>Ga0256843_1002450_pt1 | contig 13525 bp, 10 predicted proteins | sample AlvinellametaG_FD_191572 | JGI IMG/M metagenome (GOLD analysis project Ga0256843, IMG submission 191572) | Pompeii worm associated microbial communities from hydrothermal vent at the East Pacific Rise, Pacific Ocean - Alvinella | ecosystem: Host-associated > Annelida > Integument > Unclassified ... | reverse complement strand
ACTTTTTGTGTTAATTCACTATTTTTAACACTATCTATATGAAAAATTGGTGTAGTAAAAACTTCTAGTTCCTCTTGCATTAATTGGTATGGGATACAAAAGTTTTTGTATGTTTTATTTTTTAATTGTAATAATTCTTTTAAGTTTTCTTGATTTTTATTTATAAGCTTTTCTAATTGTTTTGATGAATTTTCAAAATCATTTAGTATAAATTTTTGTGACATATAAGTATCTCCAAATAGTTTTTGGATATTATAACAAATTAATCTATTATCTTCTTCTATTTTTTGAAAATTCAATAATATATTGTGGAATTTTATCTAACGGACAAATATCTCTAACAGCACCTATTTCAATAGCAACTTTTGGCATACCAAATACTACACATGATGCTTCATCTTGAGCAACTGTATATGCACCATTATCATATAGCTCTTTCATACAGATACTTCCATCATCACCCATACCTGTCATCATAATTGCCATTGCAGAACTTCCTACTGTGTTATTTACACTTCTAAACATAATATTAACACTTGGTTTATGACGACTTACTTTTACAGTATCTAAAAGTTTAATAGCAATATCTTTCCCAACTTTTTCTAGTGTAAGATGCATATTGCCAGGAGCTAAATATGCGCACCCTTTTGTAAGTATCATTCCATCTTTTGCTTCATATACTTCAACTTTAGAATTATCATTTAATCGTTGCGCAAAAGAAGCTGAAAATCCATAAGGGATATGTTGAGATATTATTATAGGGCATAAGTTTGCTTCTAGTTTTGTAAATACTTTTAACAGTGAATCTACTCCACCAGTTGATGATCCTATTGTTACTAATTTCATACCTGGAATTAGTGATGGATTTGAAGGTAAAATTTCATCAGGATGAACTTTTCTTTCAACCCCATCTTTAACAATTGAATTAGCTTGTGTTTCTTTATGCTTTATAGGCTTTTTAGGATTAGGTTTTTTTAAGGTATACCGTTTTAATAAAAAAGTAAGATTCATAAGTGTTTCTTTTATTCTTAAAGCAAAATCCTGCATAGATTCACCTGTAACTGGTTTAGAAACAAATCCAACAGCACCATCATCAAATATATCATTCTTTTTTGCTGATTGGCTTGATATTATTACTGCAGGCATTGGGTGTAATTTCATAAGATTTCGTAAAAATACAGCACCGTCCATTTTTGGCATATTAAGATCAATTGTAACTAAATCTGGTTCATACTCTTTTATTTTTTCTCTTGCTTCGTATGCATCTTTTGCTGTACATATTACTTCAAAATCTTCAAGTTTATTGATGAAATCACTTATAATTCGCCTCATTGATAAAGAATCATCTACAACTAAAACTGTATACATATTATCTCCATTTTAACTAACTCTATAGAAATAATTCTACAGAAGAATCTTGATTAAATTTATGTGTTGATATCTCTTTTTGAAGTTGAACTTCTTCTTTTACCACATCTTTAATTTTACTATTAGTACTGTCAAGTGTTTTAATATATGTTTCAAAATTATTAGTTAACAATACTACCCTACTTTTTGAACCTAAAGTATGATTTGAAATAACTTTAAATCCTTCAGCAGCACAAAAGTCCATAGCAAATTCCACATTTCTTTGCCCAATACTATATGAACTAATATCAAGTCCTACAATATTTGCTCCTCCTGAAATTTTAGCTGTAATATTTTGTTTTTTACACCCTAATTTATACATCTCATTTAGCATCTTTTCAACAGAATAAAGACCATATTTCATATCAAATATTGCACTTGTAGTTTTTGGTAATAAAAAGTGATTCATAGCTTTTAATTTTAAAACACTATCATAAAACATAATAGCAACACAAGATCCAAGTAAAGTCTTAAAAGCTATATTTTCACTATCTTTAACAATAGCAAACTCCCCACCAATTATAGTATGAGTTGGAAATCCTTTTATTATTTGACTACCCACTAGAACATCTTGTTTTACAATCTGTCCATTTCTATTTCCTATTATCATAACTACTATCTTATATATTTGTTGTTTTTACAAATATATTTTGACCTAATTTTTGAGTATATTTTAATAAATCTTGTGGTGATTCAGAATGTCCTATATACATTGTTCCACCAACTTTTAGATGTCTGAAAAGTTTTTTAAGTATTTTATTTTGATCTTCTAATGAAAAATATATTAATACATTTCTACAAAATATAACATCAAATTGTTCATCTTCAAATGGATACTGTTCATCATTTAAGTTCATTTGTGCAAATGTAATCATCTCTTTTAAATCATCATTTACTTTAATTAAAATTTCATTTTCAAAACCATTATCTTTTACTCTTCTTTTAAAATATTTTTGTGGTTTTATCCATGATGGGAACTCTTTTGAGGATTTTTGATATCTATATATACCATTTGCTGCATACTGTAATACATCTGTATCAATATCAGTTGCAATAATATGGGCATTTATACTTCTTGAGACCTCTTTTACTGTCATTGCTATTGAATATGGTTCTTCACCAGTCGAAGCAGCACAACAATAAATATTAATATCTTTTTTATCTTTTAATACTCTATTTTTTAAATCATTAAAATGAAATTCTTCTCTAAAAAAGTGTGTTTTATTTGTAGTAAATGTATTTATAAACTCTGTTACAAATTCATTGTTTTTTTCGATTTTATCTAGTAGTAAATTAATGTCACCATCAAAGTTAGTATTTCGTACTAACTTTTCTAGTCTATTAACTATCATTATATCTTTATTTTGAGCTAATGTTATACCAGTTAACTTATAAAGTAGGTTTTTAACTCTTTTGTGTAGGTGGTTTTGATCTAACATTATTACGATACTTGTTTAGATGTATTTGTAAAATCAGTTCCTCCAAATTCAAACTTCTTTTGAACATCTATAATTCCAATGATATCTAAAATAAGTCCTATTGATCCATCACCTCTTACAGTTGCTGCACCAATTCCCTCTACAGTTTTAAAGTTTTTATCAAGTGGTTTTACAACAACTTGATGTTGATGTAAAAATTCATCAATAAATATTGCAATTTTTTCTGAACCAGACTTTACAACAATTAACATACCATCTTCTATATCTTTATGTTTAGATTCAATTCCAAATAATTGATAAAGTCTAACTATAGGGATAAACTCTTCTCTTAACATTAATAATTCTTGACTACCATCACCAATTTTTTTAATCATTTCTGAAGTTGGTTGTAATGATTCTACAATTGAACTTAATGGTAAGATGTATTTCATATTTCCAATAGCAATATCAAGACCATCTAGAATAGCAAGAGTAAGTGGTAATGCAATAGTAATTGTAGTTCCTACATTCTCTTTTGTTTCAAGTCTTATTGCACCACCTAGTTTTTGGATATTTGTTTTTACAACGTCCATACCAACACCACGACCAGAGATCTCAGTAATCTCTTCTGCTGTACTTAAACCTGCTCCAAAGATAAGCATAGCTTTATCATTATCTGACATAGATTCATATTGTTTTTCATCTATATCTCCATTTTCTAAAGCTTTTTGTGCAACTTTTTCAAATGCAATCCCTCTACCATCATCAACAATAGATATGATCATTTGACCATTTGCTTGCTCTGCTGCTATAGTAATAGTTCCTGTTTCACTTTTACCATTTGCAATTCTCTCTTCTGGAGTTTCTAGTCCATGATCAAGTGAATTTCTAATAATATGCATTAATGGATCTGTTAATCCTTCAATCATTGCTTTATCGATCTCAACAGAGTCACCTTCATGTTTAAATTCAACTTTTTTACCAACTTTTTTAGAGATATCTCTAATAACTTTTGGAAATTTTGAGTATATTGAATCCATTGGTACCATACGAATATTCATAATAGAATCTTGCATCTCTCTAATATGACGTTCTAGTAACTCTAGTCTTTCTAATACTGTTGATCTTGTTTTACTATCTTCAATTGTTGTTGCAAATTGGTTAAGCATAGCATTTGTAATAACTAAATCTCCAACATTGTTCATTAAGTTATCAATTTTATCAAGATTAACTCTAATATTATTTGTTACAGCTTTTTTAGATTCAGATTTTTTAGATTCATCTTTTTTTGCTACAGCTTTTTTAGGAGCTTCTTTTTTAGGAGCTTCTTTTTTAGCTACAGTTTTTTTAGGTTCTTCTTTTTTAACTTCAACTTCTTTTGTTTGTTCTTTTGCAAGTTCATTTTCAATAGGTTCTGCTTCACTAAAGAAACCAAAATCGCTATTTTCTGATGATTCTAATTCATCTTCACCAAAAAATCCAAAAGCTTTTGAACCACTTGAAGAAGATGTCGAATTACTTACAACACTATTTGCAATTCCATCATAATAACCATAAGGACTAGTTTCAAAACTGTTATCTGATGATTGAGTTGTTTGAGGTGTTACATCTGTAGTTGTTGTACTTGCTTGTGTTTGTGATGAAGTCTCTTCAGATACTGTTTCACCATTCATATAAGCTCTAATAGTAGTAAGTATCTCTGTACTCATCTCTTTGAATTTATCATCATCCATCTCATCATCACATTCTAATTGTAATATCTCTCTCATTACATCTAGACCATCAATTAAAGTTCCTGCCATAGATTCTTGATATTCAATCTCATGTTTTCTTAATTTATCCATCATATTTTCAACATCATGAGTAAATTCAGCAAAATATTTTAACTCAACAGAAGCCCCACTACCTTTTAATGTATGAACATCTCTAAAAAGTTGACTCATCTCATCTTCAGTAAGACTTCCATTTTTTTCAGCTTCTAATAAAACATTATCAGCTGATTCAAATAACTCTTCTGCTTCCTCTAGAAACATATCCCTATACATTGAAATATCAAAATCAGACATATTTACACCTTTTTTATATTTTTTAACACAGTATTAACTGCTTTTAGTAATTGATCTGGAACAAATGGCTTTTTAATCCATCCTGTTGCTCCAGCTTCTTTAGCTTCTTGTTTTAGACTTTCACTACTTTCTGTAGTTAACATAAAAATAGGTATATTTTTATAATTAGAAAGTTTTTTGACCTCTTTTATCATATCAATACCATTCATATTTGGCATATTATAATCAACTATTAATAAGTCGTGTTGAATATCAGTTGCTTTGTTTAAACCATCAAGACCATCAATTGCTTCTGTGATATCTTCATATCCACCTTCATTAAGTGCATATGCAAGCATATCTCTTAACATTTTGGAATCATCAACTATCAAAATTTTCATCTAAATCCTTTAACACTTAAACTATAACCAAATAAATTTTAAATAAACCTAAAATTCAGTACTTGCTAACTCTATTCTATCTTTTGATAATTTTAAAACTTTAACATCTAATTCATCACCAACACTAAGTACATCTTCAACTTTATTTACTCTTCTTTTTGATATTTTAGAAATATGAAGTAAACCTTCAGCACCTTTTGGTAATTCTATAAATGCTCCAAAATCTGTAATTCTAACTACTTTACCTTTTAAAATTTGATTCTCTTCATACATTTTTGTAAAATCTAGTTTCTCTTTTTTTACAAAACTTTTTGCATTATCTGAGATATCTTTAATATGTTCACAACAAGCTTTAATCTTATCTTTATTATCTCCACTTACTTTTACAACACCAGTATCTTTATCCATATCTATTGCAACTTCAAATTTTTCTATAATCTCTCTTATAACTGAACCAGCTTTTCCAATTACAGAAAATACTTTTGATGGATCAATTTTAAATTGTTCCATTAATGGTAAAGCGTCACTAACTACAATATCTTTAGCTGCATCTTCCATAAGAACTAAGATATGTTCTCTAGCATCTTTTGCATCTAATAGTGCAGAGTGTAAGAACTCTAAAGATATTCCACCAAGTTTAATATCCATTTGAAGTGCAGTAATACCATTTGTAGTTCCTGTTACTTTAAAATCCATATCCCCATCATGATCTTCAAGTCCCATAATATCTGTAAGAACTGCTTTTTTATCACCCTCAAATATAGCACCCATTGCAACACCAGCTACAAGTGAAGTAATAGGAACACCAGCAGCTTTAAGAGCTAAAGAACCACCACATACTGTTGCCATAGATGAACTTCCATTTGATTCAAATATTTCAGAAACTAATTTCACTGTATCTGTAAATTCACTAGAGATTGAACTCTCTAATGCTCTTTTACCTAAATTACCATGTCCTAATTCTCTTCTACTTACTCCAAATATTGCTTTTGCTTCACCAACACTAAATCCAGGAAAATTATAATGAACCATAAAATTTTCTGTCAAAGTCCCTTTTGTTTGTAGATCTTCATACATTTGACCATCTTTAGCTGATCCTAATGTTGCAATTACTAATGCTTGTGTTTCACCTCTTGTAAATAAACAAGAACTATGTGCAGAAGGTAAAATATTTGTTTCAATTGATATTGGTCTAACATCTTTTAAACCTCTTCCATCAGCTCTTATACCTTCATTTACAATCATATCTCTTACATTTTCTTTTTTTACAATCTCTACTGCTTCATAAATTTCTTTAAATTCTAGTTCATTTTCTAAACAATATTTATCTTCACTAATTAACTTAGCAACATCTTTTAATGCACTAGTTCTTTCTTTTTTAGCCATAACTTTTATAGCATCTTTAATATTTGAAGTATAATTATCTCTTACATAAGATATTAATTCATCAGTTACATTTGATTTTAATAATTCAACTTCTACTACATCTTTAGAAGCATCTGCAAAGATATTTTCATATGCAGTATTTATCTCTTTTAATGATGTTTGTGCTAAAGCAATAGCATCTACTAAACTTTGCTCATCTAAATCATTTGCACAATGTTCTTGAACAAATGTATCAACACCTGTTTCTATAATATTTGTACTTCCTATAGACTTCATCTCTATCATTAAAAGTTCATCTTTACTTCCTGCAACATATAGATCTAAAGTTGAATTTTTCATTTGTGATATACTTGGATTTAAAATTAGTTCACCATCTATTGAACCAATTCTTACTGATGTAACAGATTTTTTAACTGGTAAATCAGACACAAATAATGCTGCAGATGCTGCTTTTAGTGCAAGTACTTGAGAATCTAATTCACTATCAATACTTAAAACCATAACTGTAATAGTAGTAGGATATACATAACCTTTTGGAAATAATGGTCTTAAACTTCTATCAATGATTCTTGAAGTTAATGTTTCAAAATCAGATGGTTTACCATCTCTTTTTATAAATCCACCTGGCATTTTTGCAGCTGCATATGTTTTTTCAATATATTGTACAGTTAAAGGTGTAAAGTCCTCACTTACAGGGTTATCAAATTCACTAACTACTGTTGCCATTACAACAGCTTTACCTACTTTTAATAGTACCCCTGCATTTGATTGTTTTGCTACTTTATCAAATTCAAAAATCTCATTTTGATTATTATATTCTATTTGTTTAATTATTGCCATATTTATATTTCCTTATTTTATTTATTATTTTATTATTTTGCCATACTACCTAAAAAATATTTTAGATCATCATCTTTGAATTGTACTCCAACTCCAAAAACAATATTATTAGCATCTTTATTTAGTATATTGTCATATCCAGTATAAAATTGTAAATTTTTATCTGTTTTATATTTAAGTGTAGTTTTAAGATGTGGATTATTACCTCTTGCATCATTATATGCATTAAAATCGTATGCATCAAGAGATAGTTTTAAGTTTTTATTTTTATAATAATCTACCCCTAATCCACCAGTATTTTCGATAATTCCTGCTCTATATCTTATATTGTTATATCTTTTTGCATATTGTACTGAAAAAAGTGTTCTTCCTTCTTCATGTAATTTTGTTGTTGCAATATTACCATTATCTTCTAACCTATAATCGTTAGCTGAAACAAGATCAATTAAGTAATTTGTATTTTTCTTTGGTGAATAATCTATTGAAAATACAGTTTTACTATCTTCATCACTTACTAAATATTCACTTGCAAAACCAACTTTTAACACACTATTAGTTGTAGAATCTAGATATTTATCTACTTTTTTAACTGCATCATTTACACTTTTTGAAGCTTCATCAACACTAACAAATGCATCATTAATACTATCTAATGTCACTTCTATTCTTTTTTTATTATTTTGAACAATCTCATTTACACCATCTTCTAATTTCTCAAATTTTGTTAATATTGCAGGAAGTTTATTATTTATTATTCTACCTGTTTTATTAAATCTATTAGCTAAAGCAATATATCTATCTTCAAGTACTGTAAATTTCGTCATAATGTTAGGTAAAGTTTTATTAATTGTTTTACCAGTTTGTTTAAATTCAGTTCCTACATCTTTAAACTCTAAAACAGTATCATTAAAATTTACAATAAGTTTATTGATATTATCTTCATTAGTAGCTACTAATTTATCTAATCTTATTATAAACTTATCTAAAGTCTTTGCTACATTAGAGATATTTGTAGTTGTTTCATCCATAGAAGCATACTGTTTTGCATTTGATAATATTTCATTTTCTTTTGCAAAATCATTTTTACTAGAGAACTTAATATTTAAATATTTTACACCAAGTAGTGATTCTTGTTCTATTGTTAAAAGTGAATCAGATGGTATTTTTATATTTTTATTTATTTTTAATGTTAATACAACGTCATCAATATTTAATTTTAAATCATCAATATAACCTATTTGTAAACCTCTTGATTTTATTTTTGCATTTTTTTCTAATCCATCTACATTTGGTAATTTAGCTTTTAATGTATAAGTATTATCATCTGAACCATATTTTAAATTTCCTACTTGTGTAGATAGTCCAAATAGCATCAATATACCAATTACGAAAAATAAACCTACTTTACTCTCTTTACTCATTATTCTTCTCTTTCATCTTTTATATATTTTTGTTTAATTGAAACAATTGGTTTCAATGTAATTGTTGCATATATTATTTTTTGTCTTACTGCATTCTGGCTTGTTGTTGCAGTTGCTAATAAACTATTAGAATAAGACAAATCTAGATCCCAACATTTTTTATTTATTTTTAAACCATATTTTCTACTATTTCTAATTTTATTTGTTATATCATATTTTTCACTATAGTTTAAAGTATAATACTTGTATATTTTATCACTTAATTCTAAAGAAACAGATTTATTGTTTATTCCATCTTTATAAAGATTTGTTAAATCATTTTTATTTATAATATTTGCATAGTCCATTTTTAAATTTAAATCATCTTTTTTATACTCAAATGAGTAAGAGTTATTAATAATCATTTTCTCTTCTTGATTATATATAAATCGATTTGATAACGAACCATTTTTAAAATGTAGTTTCATCTCATTTTCTAAATTACCCAATATAAATGAATTATTTTCTTTTAATAATATTTGATTGATTTTATGATTAAATATATCACTCTTTTTATTTGTAAAAAAATTTTGACTCATCGATAGATTTATATTATCCTCTTCATTATTTATTTCAAATGGTTTTAATTCTATATTATCAGTATTTAATCCATATATATCACCTTTTATATATACATCATATCTATTTTTATATATTGCAGAAAAGTTAATATTATGAATAAAAGAATCATATTGTTTTAATAAATCTGTACTAATAGTAAAAACATCACTATGGTTTAAATAATTTCCATCATCATAATTATTTGTATTTAAATATTTTATATTATTATAATTGATATTTTTTATATAATCTAAAGAGATATAGTCATCAAAAAAATAACTATTAATATTAAATGGTATATTAATCTGTGTAAGATTAGCTCCAATTCCTATTTTTCTATTTTTTGCTTCAAATTTTATATCAAATGAACTTAATATTGTTTTATCATTTAATAAGTTTCCATAGTATCTATGAAGTTGTATTTGTGGTATTGATTGAAGTACTTCATCATTATTGAGTAATGTAATATCTTTATATCTAATTAAATTTATATCAGCAAATATTTTATCTGTGTTATAGTAATATTTTATTTTAGATTCAATAATTTTATCTGTTGAAACTTCTTTATCTGAATTTTCTAATAAAGTATTTTTATATTCAATATCATTCATATCTTGCAATGAAATTAATAATCCATCACTAGTTTTTTCTTTATTTGCTAAAATATTATTATGCTTATAATTTAAACTCCATCCATAATGTTCATCATTTACTAAATTATATTCATCTACATATGAATTTCTTTCATAAAATTTTCCAAGAGAAATATCTAATTTTGAATCTTTAGTATTTATATATCTATATTTTAATTCATGCCCATAACCTCTTTTTGAAAATATTTTAGGAATATATTCAAAGTCATAATTAAGTGCTGGCGCATAAAAAAAAGGTTGATAATATGAAAAACCACTAGCTGAACTATAACCTACTAATGGCCGTAATAATCCACTTTTTCTATTTTTATTTGTTGAAAATCCGATATATGGTGGATTTGTAAGTAAATATGTTAGTATTAAATGTTCTGGAGCTATAAAAGGAATAGCCGGTATTAAGAAATACCAAACTGGCATATTTTTTATATATAAAGTATTGTTTCTAGAACTAATCCATTGTTTTTTTCTATCAAATTCACCTTTTTTAAAAGCGATACTCCATGCTGGATCTATACAATCACATGATGATATCACTGCATTTTCTATAGTATTTATATCTTTATTTTTTGAGATTGATTTTGCATTAATCCAAATATTTGATTTATTATCTATTAATAAAATATTTTTAGCATTTTTTATATCATTTTTCATATCAATTATTGCATTATTACTTAATGTAACTGTACCATCATTTTTTGATATATTTACATTTCCAAACATTTTAAGTATTTTTGAATTTTTATTAAATTCAATTTTATTTGCACTTATATAATATTTATTTGAAAATATAATTACATTTTTATTTGCTTTTATACTATCTTTTGTTGTTTGAATATGCTCAGCTATTATTTGTAATGGCTGATTAATATCTTTTGCATTTACAAAAGATATTAAGATAACAAATAGTAATAAAAACTTAATTGATGTCATTTACTACCAAAGTTTTTGCTATTTTATCATGAAAAGTTTGTTTTGACTTCGTATAATATGCTAAGATAAATCCTAAATACATAACTGATTCACTAAGTATTCTTCCACTAGCTCTTAGTACAGATTGAGCAAACGAAATTTTTCCAAAATGGTTAAAATCTATCACTTTTATTTTTGCTGCCATTTTCCCTAAAGTTGCGCCATAATACCATATGAAAAATGATTGATATATAATCTTTATTGTGATTATTTGTACATAAGCTGCATTCATTATCAATGCTATTGCTAAATAATCACCTTCTGTTTTTGCTATTGGTTCCCACAATAATAATAACATCACAAATGTGATAAGCAAATCATCAATAACAAAAGCTTTTATTCTTTGTGAGTTTGATGCTAGTTCTAGTTTTGATATATCTATATTTTCGTTGTTCAATTTTTTTCCATTTAACTTAAATTATTGATAAAAGTAAAATAGAGTTTGTATTTGTGCTTAACTTTTTGTTGCCGTGTACGACTAGTACATAAGGCAAAAAGTTAAGTGCAAAGACTTTCTCTATTTTTCTTTTAGTGCTTGGTATGCAATATCTGTTCGTATCTTCTTTCCTGCAAAATGAACTTGCCCACATAAAGCATATGCTCTATTTCTTGCTGTTTGAATATCAGATCCAAATCCTATACATAATAGTACTCTTCCACCAGTAGCGAATAGTTTATCATCCTCTTTTGTTACTCCGGCATATGAAATATGAGAATTTTCAATTAAAGTTTCATCATGTATATCATCAACAATAATTTCAGCAGGTTCACTTGAACTATATGGATAATTTTTACTAGCCATTACAACAGCAACTCCATACTCATCTTTCATTTCAAGTTTATAGTTTTTAAGATTTTTTGTAGCACCTTTATAGAACATATCACTTACACTTGATTTCATCAAAGGCATAAGTATTTCACACTCAGGATCTCCAAATCTTACATTATATTCTAATATAATTGGTTCACCATCAACTACCATAACACCTATAAATAAAACACCTTCAAATGGTGCATTCTCTTTTTTCATACCCTCTAAAGTAGGTTTTATAACTCTGTCTTCAACTTTTTGATAAATATCGTCATTTACAAGTGGTGTTGGAGCATAAGCACCCATCCCACCAGTATTTGGTCCAGTATCTCCATCACCTATTCTTTTGTGATCTTGAGCTGCTGGAAGGACAACATAACTATCTCCATCACATACTGCAAAAATAGATAGTTCATATCCATCTAAAAACTCTTCAACTACTACTTTATTTCCTGCATCGCCAAATGATTCACCACTTAACATATCTTTTACAGCTGTTTTTGCTTCATCTTTTGATGTTGCAATTATTACACCTTTTCCACCACAAAGTCCATCAGCTTTTACAACTATTGGAGTTTTTGTCATAGAGTCTATAAAATTATTAGCTTCTTCTTGTGATGAAGTTTCTATAAATGCAGCTGTTGGGATATTGTATTTTTTAAGTATATTTTTCATATATACTTTTGAACCTTCTAATTGAGCAGCTGCTGCACTTGGTCCAAATATTGTAAGACCTTCTTTTTTAAATATATCAACAACACCATCTACAAGCGGTGCTTCTGGACCTACAATTGTAAGATCGATATTATTTTCTTTTGCCCATGATGCTAATTCATTATAATCTTTTATATTAATATTTTGACCAATTTGATCTGTTGCTCCATTTCCTGGACAAAAAGTTATATCGTGGTCTTCATTTTCTTTTGAAATTGCTAAACCTATTGAGTATTCTCTTCCACCTGAACCTAAAATTAAAATATTCATTGTTTTCCTTAGTGTATAAATAAAAAATAAAACAACATTATTGTCTTACTTTTTATCTATTTGTAATTAATTATACCCTAGTAGCCGTTAAGTAATGAGGTGGCCCAGTAAAGCCAAGAACTAGAAAGAGAAAAACACTTTAGGAACATCTTCAAATGAGCGTTACACACCGTGTTTTTACATCTTTCAAATATATAAGTTATCGGACCCGAATTATTTACATATCTCGCACTACCAAGGTAATAATATAAATGTAATTATATCTAAAAAATAGTTAAATTTTAGTTATATATTAAGTGCTTCTTCTATACAAGAGTCAATAGAAGTTTGTTTTGATATTAGGTATTTAATATTTTTAGGTAAATAAGAAGCTGTAGTTTTACCAATACAAATAGCAATATATGAGTCATCCCAAATATTATTTTTAAAAAAGCACTTAATTGTAGAAGGAGAAGTGAATATTATTTTAGAATTTTTAGGTATTTTATCTATAGAATTATTCTCTTTACATACTGTTTCATATACAACTATTTCATCACAATTTAAAATCTTAGTTAAATTTGATACAACTTTTTTAGCTCTTATATATA